>Ga0310834_100198_pt1 | contig 95868 bp, 84 predicted proteins | sample SM_ome_2_FD_201314 | JGI IMG/M metagenome (GOLD analysis project Ga0310834, IMG submission 201314) | Sorghum-adapted microbial communities enriched on stacked mutant (SM) sorghum from Joint BioEnergy Institute, Emeryville, California... ...
ATCCTCACGGCTTGGTGCCGCCGAATGAGCAGCTCGGCTCTTCCCCGCGCATGCGGGGGTGATCCGGCGTAGCCGTTGCCGACCTCCAGGCTGACGGACTCTTCCCCGCGCATGCGGGGGTGATCCGGTCTCCCCGTCGCCGGAGGGCACCATGGTGAGCTCTTCCCCGCGCATGCGGGGGTGATCCTCGGCGGCACGCGCAGTGCCGGCAGGTGGTGTACTCTTCCCCGCGCATGCGGGGGTGATCCGCCTCGGGAGAACCTGCGGGCGCAGACATTCCCCTCTTCCCCGCGCATGCGGGGGTGATCCGTGCTGCGAGTCCCAGGCGTGGCGGGCAACGTTCTCTTCCCCGCGCATGCGGGGGTGATCCGTTCGAAACTCAGGAGCCTCTTTTCGCATGAACCTCTTCCCCGCGCATGCGGGGGTGATCCCACTACTCCCGGAACCACCAGCGCCGGATACGGCTCTTCCCCGCGTATGCGGGGGTGATCCGTCCAGCGAGGTCACGGCGGACTCGCAGACCAACTCTTCCCCGCGCATGCGGGGGTGATCCGTCCAGCGAGGTCACGGCGGACTCGCAGACCGACTCTTCCCCGCGCATGCGGGGGTGATCCGATCAGGAACCACCATGTTGACTTCCCGGTCTCCTCTTCCACGCGCATGCAGGGGTGATCCGCGGACGATGGGCGCGCTCGCCCCTTCGTGGACCTCTTCCCCGCGCATGCGGGGGTGATCCTTGCACGACCACAACGTCCCCCGGCTGCCAGATCTCTTCCCCGCGTATGCGGGGTTATCCGAACGGCCGGCCGGCGCGCGCCCGGATTCCCATCCTGCTCCCTGCCTATGCGGGGATGACCCCTCGACGCCGTACTGGGTTGTGGCCAGGGTGGGCTTCACGAGCACAGTCATCGAACACGCCGCCGCCTTCGACTTGGTGGAAATAGGCCCGAGTCAACCGCTGTTGCGGCTCACCTCGCTGAAAGCCTTGATGTAGGCCGCCCGTCCAGCGATAGCAGCGACGAAGTTGTCGAAGGAAACCTCCGGATCGGGTTGATCGATTGGGCGGCTTGGGTCCTGTGACGCGGTCACGAAGCAAGCCGCGTCGTAGAGTCTCTCTCGAACGAGGCGCTTACAAAGTATCCTGTACCGGTCTTTGTAGGACGTATCTTCAAAGACCGGGTCGACCGGGAAGACGGTCTTGGCGAGCCGGACTGGTGCGGTTGACTCAGGGCAGTCCTCCAGCAAGAAGAAGTACCCAAGCCAAGGGCGGACCCGCCCAAACGTTCCCTTCTCGTAGCTTTCCCATACGTCTACCGCGCTACCGAGGGCCTCTTCAATACGATTGTTGAAGTTATTCCCGAAGGAGGGCCCGGCTTGTGACTTGAGTTCGATGGCCGCTACGAGGTGACCTTGATCTATTACCACCAGGTCCCACTTCTTGGTTGGGCGATAGTAGCCGGGAAGCTCTATGCCAGATCGCCGCCTTATGCTCGTCCGTGGAAAGCCAGCGCTTACGAAGACTTCTTCAAGCAGTTGAGCTACCGCATCGAGATGAGCGCCGCCGGTTGCGCCTCCTCGATTACCGGTGTCGACCTTCCCCGAGGTTAGCTGCTTTGCGGCTTGGGAAGCACGAACCGCCCAGTAGCTACGAACCGCTTCCTCGAAGGCCTTCTGATCCAAGCCCCAGGTCTCCCATCCCTTTAATCCCGTAAACACGTATCGCAGCATCCGTCGCTGCCAAGGTGTCTCTCCTGTCGAAGGCGTCAGCGAGCAGGGCGCCGTCTTCGGCGGAGATGTGGTCCGGGTGAGGAACCCGGATTTTACGCAGGTATTGGGCTTGGAAGCGAAGGGTGCCGCCCCGCATTCTAACCGCGTACGCCTCCATAAAGGCTTGCGCCACACCAGAGATCAAGAGGCCCCCCAGAATCCGGAGGTCCCATTTGTCTGAGATTATGTAATAGAGGTTGTGATGTGGATAATATCCGCCCTCGTCTAATACTGGATGAGTGGTGAGCTTCAAGTCGGGCAAGAGAAGTTTGGGCCGCCGGGTGAGAGAGTCGTCGACTTTGTCGATCGTGCGGTACCATTGGCCAGGCCGTTTGCTCGCCACATATCGTTGCCTGAGCTTATCGGCGTTGCGCTGCAAATAGCGTCGGAGACGTGGGTAATCTCGTAGATCGACAAGATTCCCGTCGCAATCCCATGGGTTGATGAGGTAGTTTCCCGACCATATCAGGCGGCCAGATCTGATGTCGCGCACCATCGCAAGGGGTAATAGGCGGGACTCCTCCACCGGCGCATCACGTGTAATGAACACACTATCTGCCCCCGTAGCAACACCGATCCCAACCCGCGTTCCAGTCGCCCTGTCCTCCAGTGGAAGGAAGCGGTTGTTGAGGTCCTCGATCAACGCCAACCTGCTTGGCGGACCTGATGGCCACGAGTCCTCTCCGGTAAACCAATGTGGTAGGCGGGCAGCACTGTAGCTGTCGGTTTCCTCGGAATATGAGTCCGACTTCCTAATCCAGGTCATCATGCGTGCGGCAGCGGCCTCGTCAAAAGAACGCTGAGTGTCGACAACGATGACAGGTCCTTGTTTGCTGCGCCGGATGACCGAAATGGCCGGATACGCAGAGACCTGCTCGTCGAATGCGTCGACATCGTGCATGCTGATGACTGTTTCGACGTTATAGCCCTGTGACACCATTTTGCGCAGTAGGCGGCCGTACTGGTTGCGCATCCAACGATCTGCGCAGATGAAAGCTAGCGTCCCGTTCTCGCGAAGTGACCTCAAGCCGATCTCGAAGAAGCCCACATAAAGGTCTGCGCGACCTGTCATCGTAGAGCACTTTTGTCGATAGGCCGCCATCCTGTTGCCAGGAACGCTCTCCAAGCGGACGTAAGGAGGGTTACCCAATACAAAGTCGACCTCGCCCTCCGCCTGACCCTGTAGAAGGTAGTCTCCTTTCCTCACCCATGTACGTGCAGCGGACGCTGCATCGTCATGCGGCCAGTCGTCCTCAATCAGAACCTTCTCTACGACCCTCCGGCTTTCCTCTACGTTTCTGTCAAGCAGGTCGAACGCCCTGATGGCACCGGCTGCGTCAGACAGGGTTCGACCAGTACGCCTACAGGACTCGCTGAGGCGAGCGACCATGGGGCCGAGGAAGGCGCCGCCACCGCACGCAGGTTCGACCGCGACAAGGTTCGGTAGCTCTTGGTCGGCGGTGTAGCCGGCGAGATCCAGCACCAGGTTGACAACCCACCTACGCGTGAAGACCTCACCATGCTCGGCTGTCGCGTCCGGGATGGGTGCGAGTGTCGGGCCTGCCGTGGTGTTCATGCCGCGAGCCTACGGCAGGGCCAGCGACCCGGACAGCAGCGACGTGGCCCGTGAGCTGGTAGAGCTTCCTCACCGCCGCATCGATACGACAGGTGTTGGCGCCAAGTTTGGGCAGCGAGAAGTAGACGAAAGCATCGCATCGGCCGACAGCGCGCAATGGGAAGCAGGGCTGCCATGATTAGCGGTACTACATATATCTTCAGATGGCGCTCACTGACACCACTTATCCGGGTAGCCTCCGAGGCGCGGCTGCGTTGGTGGCTGGTCGATACTGCAATTCGCGACCCGCGACGTTATTCGGCGAGGAAATCAACCATGGATATGCTTGCATTACAAGCGCTTCTTGCCTTGGCTAGCGGCCCAGGTACTCTAGCCGGAGGGTGATCATGGGTCGGCGTGGGTTTGGCGGGCGTAGTGGCTAAGTTGGGCTCGTGCCTGGTGGCGGCGTCGGCGGACGGACCACAGGATCGGGTCGGCTGGGGCGGCGGGTGCTTCGATGATCAGGGTGTCGGACAGGCGGCGTGGTTCGTTGATAGTCGCCGGATCAGCCCGAGCAGTTGATGGGGGTGGCTGGCGGTGACGACGACGAGGAAGGCGTTGGCGAGGATCACCAGAGGGTTCAGCGGTGCCAGGACGCCCAGCGGTGGCGTTTGGTGTCGTCTAGGCCGGGGTCCAGCCTTCGCGGCCTGAAAGGCTTCCTCGATCGTCAGCGGTGGCAGGCCACGCGACCATGGGACGGGTCGCAGTGACCAGCATCGATGAAAGGCTCCCCAGGCTTTGGGTGGTGCTCCGACCCGTGCCCGTCGCGATACGCGCCAACATGCCTTCTCCGCAGGCGGGAATGCTTCGGGGTGGACGTGGGGTGCCGGTGAGGTGCGCCAGGTCCTCATGCTCATGAAGGGCTCCGCCAGTTGTCCGAGTCGGCGTCTGCTCCGCAGGGTTGGGGTTGACGGCGGACGGGTTGGCGTGGGAGCCGGCCGGGTCGTAGGGTCAGAGCCCGACAGTCACGACAGGAATCTATAGCTGAGGCCGTCGATGAGGGTGAGGAAGTTCTGGTTTGTTGATCTTTAGCGGTGCAGGTCAGGAAGTCTCCTCCCCGCGTACGCGGGGGTGATCCGTCTGCGATCACGTCGCGCATGTGGTCGCAGATCTCCTCCCCGCGTACGCGGGGGTGATCCGGGTCAGGAGGCGACGACGGCGTCCAGCTCGGGCTCCTCCCCGCGTACGCGGGGGTGATCCGTAGTTTTTGGCGTAGGACCGGGTGTGCCGGATCTCCTCCCCGCGTACGCGGGGGTGATCCGGTTTGGGACTCCGAGGACGAAGAGTCTCCTTGCTCCTCCCCGCGTACGCGGGGGTGATCCGACTATCTGCTGATGCTGCGCCTGGAGGTGCAGCTCCTCCCCGCGTACGCGGGGGTGATCCGAGGTCGATCAGGCGCCTGGTCTCCTCGATGCGCTCCTCCCCGCGTACGCGGGGGTGATCCGGTCGACACCATCGTCATCAACCGCACCGCAACCTCCTCCCCGCGTACGCGGGGGTGATCCGAGTTCATCAGCCGGCACATCCCCGCCCCGACGCTCCTCCCCGCGTACGCGGGGGTGATCCGGCGCGGCCGTGGGTCGGGCAGCCGCCGCGGCCCTCCTCCCCGCGTACGCGGGGGTGATCCGGTCTCCCCGTCGCCGGAGGGCACCATGGTGAGCTCCTCCCCGCGTACGCGGGGGTGATCCGGTCACCCTCGAACAGGGGTGGCCAACCAAGAGCTCCTCCCCGCGTACGCGGGGGTGATCCGGCCGACCTGCACACGGTGGCCGGTCGTCTCCGCTCCTCCCCGCGTACGCGGGGGTGATCCGGAGCTTTGCGAGAAATTGCAGGTCGTCTCCGGCTCTTCCCCGCGTACGCGGGGGTGATCCGTCCGGCGCCCAGGCGGTCCTGCTCTACCTCGGCTCTTTCCCGTGTACGCGGGGGTGATCCGTTGCCCAGGGGACCGGCGAACAGGTGGTGGTCGGTCGCGCGGGTGGCTTTCCGGCGGGGATGCTTTCGGGCTTCGGGGATGGCGTAGGGGCCGGTCGGGTCGTAGGGTCAGAGCCCGACAGCCACGACAGAGATCTATAGCTGGGGCCGCCGATGAGTGTGGAGAGAGTCTGGTTTGTTGATCTTTAGCGGTGCAGGTCAGGAAGTCTCTTCCCCGCGTACGCGGGGGTGATCCTCCAGCTCGGCGAGGGGGATGTGCCCGAGCGCGCTCTTCCCCGCGTACGCGGGGGTGATCCGGTGTCGCACCCGAGCAAGCCACGCTACCCGCGCTCTTCCCCGCGTACGCGGGGGTGATCCGGTGTCGCACCCGAGCAAGCCACGCTACCCGCGCTCTTCCCCGCGTACGCGGGGGTGATCCGTTTCTTAACCGGTAGGTAGGCTTCCGTGGCGCCTCTTCCCCGCGTACGCGGGGGTGATCCGAGCGGACGGCGCCGGGCGTCTCGTGGACAGAGCTCTTCCCCGCGTACGCGGGGGTGATCCGCGGGAACGTGGTCGCGCATCGGAATTCTCGTCCTCTTCCCCGCGTACGCGGGGGTGATCCGCCGGGCAGCGGGTGACACGCATGTCGTCGACCCTCTTCCCCGCGTACGCGGGGGTGATCCGCGCAGTGTCGACCACCTTTCTCACCTCGTCATCTCTTCCCCGCGTACGCGGGGGTGATCCGCCGTCACCGGCTGGTCGGGTGTGGCGCCACGCCTCTTCCCCGCGTACGCGGGGGTGATCCGGCCCGCGACGCAGCCCTGGCCGAGATCGGGGACTCTTCCCCGCGTACGCGGGGGTGATCCGATCCGTCCGGCGGACCGGGAACAGTGGTCGCGCTCTTCCCCGCGTATGCGGGGATGATCCCATCGTGCAGATCCACCACGAGGCCGTGGGTGTCTCTTCCCCGCGTACGCGGGGGTGATCGGTGGCCGTACTACCAGGACCAGCGGGTGCTGGAGTTCCTACGTACGTGGGTGTTCCGATGAGGATGGACGTGCGCCCGTGTGCGGGCTAATTCCGAGATGATGCGATCGCCGCTGCCTCGTTGAGGAGACTGGCGAGGTCATCGTCGGAGATTGGTTTGTCGTTGAGAGCCTTGTACAGTGCATGCGTCTGAATCTGACCCATCATTCCCGGTTCGATGTTCAGGGGAGTGTCAGGGTCGAAGACGCTCGTGATCAGTGCTTCGGCGGCGGCGGGGTCTATGGAGGCACCGCCGACATCCAGTTGCGACCTCATTCCGGCGACGAACTGGATGATGGCGGCATCGTCACGCCGCCCGTCGAAGTAGCGGTCGACCGCCAGGAAGAACGCTGCGTTCAGGAGTAGGGCGAAGTTGCCCCAGCCTTCCTCGTCAAGCTCCTTCTCCAGGCGACCGTTTGCGTCTGCCTCGTCGCGGACGAAGGTGCGTAGGAACTCAACCAGCTTTGGATTCGTCGTCACGTTGGCTTCGCCTCCTGCGAATGTCCCTGATCTTTTCCACGCCTGCTCGTGCTACCAACGTCAAGCCCGCAACTGCGAGCAGGACGTCCGTAACGGGATGTTGACTGTTGCTGGCCCTCGGCTGGGCAGGGGCCTGTTTCGGCGTGCCTACCGATGCTTGTACATCACCCGGTCGAACCCTGTCCCTGAATGCTGATACCGCTTCGCGGGACAGCTGCTCGAACTCTTTCAGGTCGCCCTCTTTGTCGGCGAGGAACTGGTTTGTCCGCCGGTGAAACTTTGCGAACCTGGCCTCGCGGTCGGCGGCCTCGTTCACCAGTCGCTTGCCGTCCGGCATGGCATCGGTGGCGGAGTCCCTACTAGGACCAGCACCCGGTGCGATGATCTCGATGTAGGCGCAGATGTGGTCCGCTGCTTCGCTGAGTAGACGTGCCGCCTTGCCTGCCTTCTCACCGGCAGTTCGGCTTTCGGTGATGGCGGCTCGCATTCTCGGGTCGGCGGTGCCTCGCCCGGCTTCGACGAAGTACCTGTGGGACAGCTCTGCTTCGCTCCTGGCTCCTGCCGTGCTGACGGCTGCCCTGTCGATACGCTCTACGGCCTGTCTGAGGCGCGCCACCACCTCGCCGATGCTGCTCATCCGAGTGCCGACAGGTAGGAGCTCGCGGAGTCGACTGTCTCCTTCAGACGACGCTCTGTCAGCCTCAGCTCGTGCTCAGCGGCTTTCAGGCAGGCGAGGCTCTTCTCGACCTCCTCGTGCCTACTGTCATGGAGGGTTTGGGCAGCAAGAGTCACTGCGTCGGCGGCCTCTGCCATGACTGCCTGGATCGCCTTCCGGCTGTGCTCGGCTGACTGTATCCCCCGTCTGATGACGGCCTTCGCCTCACCGACACTCATCGCGCCTCGATCATGGCCGACTCATCCCCGCCTGCCTCGGTGGCTTCACCCACGGCAAACACTATCGGGTGACCTCAATGCAGGGGTACCGCGTGACTCTCAGCTCGCGACTAGCTCTCTGTCGTCTCTGCGACGAAGACGCCACGGCCGGGACGGCCGACCAGAATCCCGCGTTCTCGCAGCCTGGCCACCGCCCGGGACACGGTCTTCATGGACACGTTGTAGTGCTCCGACAGCTCCCGAGTTGAGGGGATCTGAGTACCGGGTGGAAACTCGCCCTGCTCAATACGCCTGACAAGATCCTCGATCAGCTCTTCTATGGTCGGCGGGATAGGCACAGTTCGCCCCCTGCGGTCGGTCGCCGTCCGCGATCAACGTTCCTGGTTCTCGGCGACGAAGACACCACGGCCGGGTCGGCCGACCAAGATCCCGCGCTGCCGAAGCTTCGCGACGGCGCGAGAGACGGTTGACATGGAGACGTCGTAGTAGTCGGACAACTCCTTGGTCGAGGGAATCTTGGTGCCAGGCGGGTAGATGCCCTCGTCAATGCGCCTGACAAGGTCCTCGATCAACTCATCCATCGTCGGCGGGATAGGCACAGCTCGCCCCTTGCGGTCGGTTGGCCTCTCCAGTATTGATCACCGTTCTCGACGTAGGCAACGCAGCTACCAGGGAAGACGTAGCTTGTGCTGCTTCCTTACTTGACGTAGGTGAAGCTGGTTGGCTAGCGTCATCGATGGCGGTTGTCGGGCGGTTGCGGTCGGTTGGCACCTTTCGCGCAGGTCAGGGCATCCGCTGAGGTACCTCGGGGCCAGGGTGCTGGTGGGCGCCCCTCCGTTCATCAGCCCTGGCCCGATCAGGCGCATCACCCGCGGACAGGCAACCCCGGTGCCGTACTGCCAAAGGAGGCTGCGGTGGCGGGGTGGGGTGGTCCGGACCGGACCCGGGCGGGCCGGACCACCCCTTCCAGACGTGACCATGAAAGGAGCTGTTGACGTGCGCACACTCCTCCGCTGGCTGCGGCCGGCCCGGCGTGGGCCGCGGCCGCGCCCGGTGGCGGCCCGCGAGTACCGCTCGGCGACGTACACGCCGCTGCAGCCCTGGCAGGTGCGCGGCCGGCGCTTCACGATCACCCGGCGTGGCCTCGACCCGGACGAGGTGGCGGCCTTCCTCGACCGGGTGGCGCACGACCTCGACCGCCTCCACTCCGAGCTGGCCATCAGCAACGACGAGAACCAGCGGATCAAGGACGCGCTCCGCCGCTGGCAGTCCCGTCAGGCGTCGCACGCGTGGGACCTGACCCGGCGATGAGCGGAGAAGCAAACCGGTACGTCATCCACGTGCCGGTCGTCGCCGCCAACCTGCGCCACGCCCGGATCCTGGCCCGGACCGCCGCGCGGGCGTTGGCGTTCCTCGCCGTCGACACCCGGGAGACGACCGTCTCCGAGGAGGACAACCAGAACGTCCACCACCGGGTCTTCTGCAACCGGCTCCTCGCCGACGGGCAGCGCTGCGCGCTGCGGGCCGAACACGAGACCGAGTGCGCCCCGAGGGTTCCCCGGTGACCGCCCCGCTCGTGCTGACCTGCCCCGCCTGCGCGGGCCTCACCTTCACCCTCGACCCCTGCCGCTGCACCCGGCACGGCGACCGGTTCCTCGTCGACGGCGACCCCGAGCCGGAGCGGCGCGGCGAGGCGTACCGGGACTGCCAGCTCTGCCACGGCGTCGGCACGGTCGCCAGCGCCTGCCACGAGTGCGACCAGCGCGGCCGGCGGCGGGCCCAGCTCGTCCTCACCGTGGTCAACGCCGACACCGGGGCGGTCGCGTCGGCCAACATCGTGCCCGGCGCGATCACCCCGCGGTCCGTGTACGGCCGGTGGGTGCTCCCCCTCACCCCGGTGATCACCGAGCTGGCCGCCGCCGTCTCGGCCACCGCCCTGACCGAACTGACCTGCGGCGACCGGCCGCTCGGCGAGGAGGACCTGATCCTGCCCCGGCAGTGGCGTCCCGACCTGCCCGCCGAGCAGCGGGACGCCCTGGTCGCGGAGGCCATCGCCGACCACGGGCACGACTCGTGGCGGGTCTTCCAGGGGCGGCTGTCCGCCCCGCCGCCGGTGGACCCGCACACCCGGCTCGCCCAACTCTGCCGGCTCGCCGACCAGCTCCACCTCGACCTGGTGGTGGAGGCACGGCACGCGACCTGGGGCGGGCTGACCTGGGACGTCCGCTTCGACCTGCCGGGGGCGCCCGTGCCGACACGGGCCCGGGTCCGCGGCGACGACCTGCCGGCCGCCGTCGCCGCCACCACGGTCGCCGACGCCTTCGAGGGGTTCGAACCGCGCAACCTCCGCGTCCCGGCGTACCACCTCCGCCCCGGCGCCCGGCCGCCCGAGCATCCCGAACCGGTCGACCTCGACCAGGTCGAACGGCGGGTGGTCCGGGACGCCGACGACCTGCCCGGCGCCCAGGCGATCTGGCGCAACGGCCGGTGGTGGCACACCACACTGCGGATCGGCCGGATCGCCGAAACCCTCCACGAGGAACCCACCGGCCAGGTGACCCGGCGGCTCACCACCATCCTGGTACGCGGCTGGGAACCGCCCGCCCCCGACTGGCGCGGCGCGCCCATCCCGTACGCCGACTGCCCCGACTGTGTCCCGGGCAGCCGGCTGCGGGCCTGCCGGTGCCGGCTCGGCGGCCGTCCGGTCGACCCCGACTGCGACGCCTGCGGCGGCACCGGCGTACGCCCCGAGTACCTGACCTGCTTCACCTGCGGCGACAGCCGGCGCGTCTACCGGGGCGCGGTCGTCACCGTCACCGACCTCTCCGGAGGGGTCGTCCACGAGAACTGGTCGACGGCACCGGTCACCGCGCCGCTGGTCGACACCCAGCCCAACGGGAAACCCGTCGTCCAGCTACCCGAACGGTACCGGCTCGCCCGGCTGGCCACCCGGCTCGGCCAGGACCCGGCCGACCTCACCGACCTCGACCTCGGCCAGCAGGTCGCCCAGGACCTGCGGGACGGGATCGTGACCCTCGACCACCCCGGCGACGACCCGCTCGCCGCGCAGCTCGCCCACCTCACCCGGGGCCGGCCCGGCGGCCGGCTGCTGCTGGCGGCCCGGCCCGCGCCGGCGCCGCCGCTGACCGAACTGGTCCGGATCGCCCACGGCCTGCACCTGGCGGTCGCGATCACCGTCCAGGACCACGGGCCCGACGCGGCGTACCCGCTGCGGGTCCACGGCACGAGCTGGGCGGTGGAGGTGATCTCCGCCGACCCGGACGCCCCGTTCACCAGCCTGCCCACCCAGCGGAGTCTGGCGGCGGCCGTGGCGACCTGTGTGGAGTACCTCGAACTGGCGATCGTGCGGGCGGTGCCCGGCGACCCGTACCAGCCGGTCCCGGTGCCGCAGACCCCGGCGCCGGGACCGGCCCCGGTGGCCGACCCCGGGCCGCTCGTCGCCCGGCTCGGCCGCCACCACGCCGGCACCCCGGTCACGGTACGTCTCGACCGTGCCGGCTGCACCGTCCACCTGCACGACGGCGACGCTCCCCGGCTGCTGGTCAGGGCACCGACCCTCCCCGCCGCGCTCACCGCGCTCGGCCTGCCCGCGACGGCGGCCGACCACCCGGACTGACGGGCGGGCCACCGGCCCGGGTCAGACGGCGCGCAGCTCCACCAGGGTCACCTGGGGCGGGGCGCCGACCCGGACCGGTGGCCCCCAGAAGCCGGCGCCGTTGGTGACGTAGAGCTGGGTGCCGTCGATGGTGGCGTACCCGGAGACGGCCGGCTGCTGGAGGGAGACCAGCAGGTTGAACGGCACGATCTGGCCGCCGTGGGTGTGCCCGGAAAGCTGGAGGTCCACGCCGTGCCGGGCCGCCTCGTGGACGTTGATCGGCTGGTGGGCCAGCAACACCACCGGTCGGCTCGGATCCCGGCCGCCGAGCGCCGCCTCGAAGTCCGGGCCCTGGCCGATCCCGTCACCCGCCGGGTCGTTGACCCCGGCCAGGTCCAGCGCGCCACCCCGCACCAGGATCTCCTGCCGCTCGTTCTGGAGCACCCGCAGCCCGAGCCGGTCGACCTCGGCCACCCACTCCTCGGCCCCCGAGTAGTACTCGTGGTTGCCGGTGACGAAGAAGCTGCCGTACCGGGAGCGGATGCCGCGTAGCGGCGCGGCGGCCTCGCCGAGCTCGGCGACCGTGCCGTCGACCAGGTCGCCGACCACGGCCACCAGGTCGGCGTCGAGCCGGTTGATCGCGGCCACCACCCGCTCGGTGTGCTCCCGGCCGGCCAGCGGTCCGATGTGGATGTCCGAGACGGTGGCGATGCGCAGCCCGTCCATGCTGCGGGGCAGCTTGGCCAGCGGGATCTGCACCCGGTCGAGCCGCGGCGGGCCCAGCGCGGTGCGGACGCCGTACCCGACGATCCCGGTGGCGGTGAGCCCGGCGAAGATCGCCGCGCCCCGGGCCAGCAGCCGCCGCCGGTCGGGGTCGAAACCCGGCTCCGCCGGCGGGGTCCGCGGCGGAGGCGGGGTGTCGGCGGTGGTCGCCGCCCCGGCGGCCTCACCCGTCGACGCCGCGTCGGCCGGGCCGGTCGCCGCCCCGGCCGGGCCCGCGGGAGCCGCCGTGTCCGACGCGGCGCCGGCCGTGCCCGCCGCGGCGGCCTCGCCCGCCCCCGCCGGCACGGCCACCGGCTCCGTCCCCGCCGGAACGGACACCGGCTGCGGCGTCTGCGCGTCGGCGGGGCCGGCCTGCCCGCCGGCCCGACGCCGGGACCGCCGGGACAGCACCAGCCGGGCCACCAGCATCGGCGGTTCCAGGACCACCAGCACCACCAGCAGGTAGAACATCAGGGCCAGCCAGAGGTAGCCCGGCCAGGCCAGCCAGTAGAACCCCTGCCGGGTGCCGATCATCGTCACCGGGGTGAGCAGGGCCAACACCACCGCGGCCACCGTCCCGACCCGGCGCCACCGCCCCCGGGCGGTGGTGTCCCGGACCAGCCGCTTCCACAGATAGAGGTGGACCAGTGCGGTGACCAGCCCCAACACCCCGACGAACCCCAGGACCCCGAACACCCGCCCCTCCTCAGCCGCCGGCGAACGGCGGCAACACGTCGACTGTCGCCCCGGCCGGCAGCGGAGCCCGGCGATCATGGCAGGCGACGCCGTTGACCAGGAAACTCGCCACCCCGAGCACCCGGGCGAGGCGTTCGCCGTGCCGCCGGGCGAGATCGTCGGCGAGTTCGTCAAGGCTACGACCGCCGGGCACCGACTCCTCGGAGACCCCGGCGGCGGCTCGGGCCGCCGCGAAGTAGCGTACGACCAGAGTCGGCTCGCGGTGCGTGCTCTCCACTGTCAACCCCCGATCGCGGACATCGGGCGTGCCGGCTGGAGGAAGTTCGGATCGTCGATGCCGTGCCCGGCCCGCTTGCCCCACATCGCCACCCGCCACCGGCGGGCCAACTCCTCGTCGTCGGCGCCGGCACGCAACGCCGTACGCAGATCCGACTCCTCCAACGCGAACAGGCAGTTGCGGACCTGCCCGTCGGCGGTGAGCCGGGTCCGGTCGCAGTCCCCGCAGAACGGCCGGGTCACGCTGGCGATCACCCCGACCCGGGCCGGCCGGCCGTCGGGCGTGGTCCAGCCGTCCACCAGCCAGGTCTCCGCCGGCGCCCCGCCCCGCGCCACCGGGTCGGGCAGCAGGGTGAACTCGGCCCGCAACGCCGCGAGGATCTCCTCGGCCGTCACCATCGTCGACCGGTCCCAGCCGTGCTGCGCGTCCAACGGCATCTGCTCGATGAACCGCAGCTCGTAGCCGTGTTCGAGGGCGAAACGCAGCAGGCTCGGCGCCTCGGTGTCGTTGACACCCCGCATCAACACCGCGTTGATCTTCACCGGGGTCAGCCCGGCGGCGACCGCGCCGGCCAGCCCGTCCAGGACGGCCGACAGCCGGGGACGCCGGGTGAGCGCGGTGAACCGGTCGGGGTCGAGGCTGTCCAGCGAGACGTTGACCCGGTCGAGCCCGGCCTCGCGCAACGGGCCGGCGAGCCGGTCGAGCCCGATCCCGTTGGTGGTCAGCGAGATGACCGGCCGCGGCCTGAGCGCGGCGACGGCGGCGACGATGTCCCGCAGCCCGGGGCGGATCAGCGGCTCACCGCCGGTGAAACGGACCTCGGTCACGCCGAGCAGGCGGACCGCCACACTGACCAGGCGGACCACCTCGTCGTCGGTGAGCACCGTCGGCGCCGGCAGCCACGGCAGCCCCTCGGCGGGCATGCAGTACGTGCAACGCAGGTTGCACCGGTCGGTCAGGGAAACCCGAAGGTCGGTGGCTGTCCGGCCGTACCGGTCGACAAGGCCGGGAATCGGCGGCCGGACATCGGGAACGGTCACCGCTCGACGGTAGCGCGTCAGGCGGACAGCGTGGCGCGAGCAGCCGACGCCACCGCGTTTCGGTACGTGGCACCGAACAGCGCGGTGTGCACCAGCAGCAGGTGGAGCTGGTGCAGCGGAACCCGCTCCCGCCAGCCGTCGGCCAGCGGCCACACCTCCTGGTAGGCGTCGAGGATCAGGTCCAGGTGCGGGGCACCCCCGAAGAGGGCCAACTGGGCCAGGTCGGTCTCCCGGTGCCCGCCGTGCGCGGCCGGGTCGACCAGCCAGGCCCGACCGTCGGCACCCCACAGCACGTTCCCCGGCCACAGGTCACCGTGGATCCGGGCGGGCGGCTCGGCCCCGCCGTACCGGTCGATCCGGGAGATCACCCGCTCGACCAGCGCGACCTCGGTCGCGGTGAGCGCGCCGTTGTCCACCGAACGCCGCAGGTACGGCTCGAGCCGCCGCTGCGCGAACCAGGTCGGCCACGGGTCGTCGCACGGGGTGTTGTCCTGGGGCAGTGCCCCGACGAAGCCCGGCCACTCGGCACCGAAGGCCGGGGCGCCGGCCCGGTGCAGCGCCGCCAGCTCGGCGCCGAACCGCCGCGCCGCCTCCGGTGTCGGCTCGCCCGGCTCCACCCACTCCAGTGCCAGCAGCTCCGGCAGCGCCACGATCACCTCGGGCACCGGCACCGCGTTCGCCTCGCGCAGCCACCGCAGCCCGGCGGCCTCGGCGGCGAAGAATCCCTCGGGTACGTCGGACTCCGCCCGCTCCGGCCAGCTCTTGGCGAACAGCGAGCTGCCGTCGTCGAGGGTGAGCCGGTTGGCCACGCAGATGTCCCCGCCCGAGACCGGTGTCTCCCGGATCCGCTGGTGGGTGAGGAAGAGCGGGAGCTGCCCAGGATGCGCTCGGATGTACGCCAGGTCCATTCGCGAACGGTAACTGTTCTTCGGCGAGACGGTGTCGGGTGGCGGCGATGCGGGGTAGACATGGAAGGGTGACCGCCGCCGCCGTTGTTCGACCCTACCGTCCCGCCGACCACCACGCAGGTCGACAACTCTGGGCGGAGCTGGTCGAACACCACCGCGCGCTGTACGACGACCCGACGTTCGGCGGGTCCGACCCCGGCGTCGGGTTCGAGCGGTACCTGACCCGGCTCGACCTGTCCGGGGTGTGGGTCGCCGAGCGGGAGGGCGCCGGGGTGGTCGGCCTGGTCGGCCTGGTCCTGGACGGCCCCGACGGGCGCATCGAGCCGGTGGTGGTGGCCTCCCGGTTCCGCGGGCAGGGGATCGGGCGGGCGTTGCTCGACCGGGTCGCCGAGGAGGCCCGCCGCCGCGGGCTGGCCCGGCTCGTCGTCAAACCGCAGTCCCGCAACGTCGAGGCGCTGCGCTCGCTGCACGGCGCCGGCTACGACGTCCTCTCCGCCGTCGAACTGGCCGTCGAACTCCGACCCCGGCCCGACGTGCGCCGCGAGACGATCGAGTTCCACGGCCACCGGTTCCAGCTCTGACCGCACCGACCAACATCCCCTCGGGGGCACCGTCGGTCCACACCTCCGAACCGCCGACCGCCACCCGGACCCGTCCCGGGGTGTCCACGTTCTTCGCCGAACGCGGACGGGACGAGGTTCGGCCCTGAGCAGGGAAACTACGCTGCGTAGCTGTGGATAAGTCGGCGTGTCGTCCACAGGCCGGACCTCGCGGCCTTCCGATCAACGCCGTGCCCGGCCAGGCTGCCCGGCATGACTCCGACCGACCTGACCACCCTCTCGGTACGGTCCACCCCGGACCTGCTCGCCGCCGTGCCCTACCTGCTGGGCTTCCACCCCGCCGACAGCGCGGTGGTGGTCGCGCTGCGCGGCCCGCGGATCGTCTTCGTGGCCCGGGGCGACCTGCCGGACCCCGTTCCACCGGATCCGGACCCCGCCGCGCCCGGCCCGGCGCGCGCCGGGATCGGCGAGCCCGGCGGCGGGCCCGACGGGCCCGGTGGGCTCGCCGCGCGGCTCACGGCGGTCGTCGCCCGGCAGGACGTCGACGCGACCATCGTCGTCGGGTACGGCACGCCGGACCGGGCCGACCCGATGCTCGGGGCGCTGTACGTCGCCCTCGACGAGGTGGGCCTGCCCGTCCTGGACGTGCTGCGGGTGACCGGGAACCGCTACTGGTCGTACGCCTGCGCCGACCCCGGCTGCTGCCCGCCCGAGGGTACGCCGTTCGACACCTCGACCAGCCAGCTCGCGGCGGCGGCCACCTTCGCCGGCCAGGTGGCACTACCCGACCGCGACACACTCGTCCGGCAGCTCGACCCGGTCGACGGACCGGCCCGGTACGCGATGCGGGAGGCGACCCGGCGGGCGCGGAACCGGCTGCAACGCCTGCTGGACCGGGCGTCGGCGGCCGATCCGCGCGGCCGGCGACGGGTCGACCCGCGACACCGGCGGAAGGACGGTCCGCGTGGCCGGCAGGGCGTGGTGCGCCGCGCGGGCCGTTCGGCGGTGTCGCTGGCGATGCGGCGGTACCGCGCCGGCGGCCGGCTCACCGACGACGAGGTGGCCTGGCTCAGCCTGCTGCTGCTCCACCAGCCGACCCGGGACGACGCCTGGCGGCGGACCGACGGCGGGGACTGGCAGCTGGCGCTCTGGACCGACGTGCTGCGCCGGGCCGAACCGGAGCTGGTCGCCGCACCGGCCAGCCTGCTGGCCTTCGCCGCCTGGTGCGCGGGGCAGGGGGCGCTGGCGAACGTGGCGGTGGAGCGGGCGCTGGACGCACGGCCCGACTACCCGATGGCGCTGCTGCTCTCCCGGGCGCTGCGGGCCGGGATGCCGCCGTACGCCCTCGACGACCGGCCCCTGCCGTGGTCGGACGGGGACGGCCCGGCGGCGTGACCCCCGGCGGGCGGTGGCGGCGGATACGGTCACGGGGTGACCGGACGGGTGGGGTCGGCGGGCTACGCGGCGGTGGTGCTGACCGGTGGGGCCGGGCGCCGGATGGGCGGCGTGGACAAGACGGCGCTGCCGGTGGGCGGCAGCCGGATGCGGGACCGTGTCCTGGCGGCGGTCGCCGACGCGCGGCCCCGGATCGTCGTCGGCCCGGCGGACGACCTTCCGGCGGGCGTACGCGGGGTCCGGGAGCAGCCGGCCGGCGCCGGCCCGGTGGCGGCACTCGCCGCCGGCCTGGCGCTGCTGTACGAGGTCCGCGCCGAGCCGGCGCCGCCGCACGACACCGGCGCCGACCCGGCGCCGGGTGCCGCCCCGGGAGGCGGTGCCGACCGCCGGGCACCGGGCGTCGACAGCGTCGCCCTGCTCGCGGGCGACCTGCCGCTGCTGACCGCCGACGCCGTGCGTGACCTCCGGACCGCGCTGTCCGCGTCCACCGCCGCCGACGGTGTCGTCTACCGGGACGACGCCGGCCGCCCACAGTGGCTCTGCGGGGTCTGGCGGCCCGGGGCGCTGCGGAGGGCGCTGGACCGGCTGGCAACCCGCACCGGAGGGCTCGCCGGTGTGCCGGTGCGCGCCCTGGTGGCCGGGCTGGCCGTGGTCGAGGTGTCGTGGCGCGGTTCGGGGCCGCCGCCCTGGTTCGACTGCGACACTGACGAGGACCTACGCCGGGCGGAGGAGTGGATTCGATGACCAGGATGGACGAGTGGGTGTCGGCGGCCTGCGCCGAGCTCGACCTGTCCCCGGCCGACGTCGACGTCCGGGTGGTTCTGGACCTGGCCCGGGACGTCGCCCACCACGTGCTCCGGCCCGGCGCGCCGGTGACGGCGTACCTGCTGGGGGTCGCGGTCGGTCGGGGTGCGGACCCGGCGACCGCCGCCGCCCGCCTGGCCCGTCTCGCCGCCGGGTGGCCGGCGGCGGCCGCCGCGGACTCCGCCGCCGGTGCCGCCGGGCCGGAGGGCACCGAGGGCACCGGGTCACCGGACTCGGGCGCGATCGCTCCCGCCTGACCGCGGCCGGCGGCACCTCGGCCGCGGGCAGGCGGGGGTCCGGCCGGGGCCGACCGGCGTACGACCGTGAACCGCACGGTCGGCCGCGCATCGACCCGGGTCGGGACGGGTGTCGCGCCGTCGCATGCGGAAGGTATACGGTTTAGGCACTGACAGCAACGATGATTGTGTTCGATTGTCCGATGACGGTCGCCCGTGGCCCGACCGACCACCCCGCTGGGTAGGGTGTGCGGTGCCCTGACGGACGGAGGCAATCATGACGGCTGACAACCCGGGCCCGCCGGGGGGCGAGGCGGCCCCGCCACACCTCGCCGACCAGCACGAACCGATCCTGCTCGACGAGTCGACCACCGCCGACCTGCGGGCCAAGGTGACCGAGGCGTGGCAGGAGTTCGCCCGGGCGCTGGCCAACCAGGTGCGGACCCTGCCGGCCGGGGCGCAGATCGTCCTGACCCTCGACCCCACGGCCTCCGGGACCGGGGACGCAATCTACTCGGTCAGCGTCGAGGCGGGCGACGACGGCCGGGTCGACGCGCGGGCGGTGAGCAACGCCGCGCTGCCGGAGGGGTACCGGCTGGACCGGTCCGCCGTCGCCGCCATGGTCGCGCTGGGATGGTCGCCACCCGGCGTCGTCGAGGGCTCCGGCGAGTACTTCGGGATGCGGGCGACCACGGCCGACGCCGGCCGGATCGCCACCACCGTCGCGCGCACCCTGCGCGACGTGTACGGGGCGCCGCACCCCGCCTTCCTCGTCTTCCAGGCGCTCGACGCGAACGGCGAGTCGATCCCGGTGGAACCCCTCGGCACGGCCCGGCCGGAGCCGGCGGGCGGCTCCCGCCTGGACCTCGATCTTGAGGGGGCGCTCGCGACGAGCCAGTCCGGGCGGGTCGGCGACGAGTCGCTGGCGCTGGAGGAGCGGGTACGGGCGGTCCTGTCCGCGATGCTGAAGTCGCCGGTGGACCAGCTCCGGGTCGACGCCGACGGCGACATCGGCATCCGGGCCGGCTCGGCCATGGTCTTCGTCCGGGTCCGGGACAACCCGCCGCTCGTCGACGTCTTCTCCCCGGTGCTGACCGAGGTCCACCCGACCGAGCAGCTGTACGTCAAACTCTCCGAGCTGACCAACCGGATGCCGATCGGGCGGCTCTACTGCACCAACGACACCGTCTGGGCCTCGGTCCCCGTCTTCGGCCGCAACTTCCAGCCCGTCCACCTGATGCTGGCCGTGCAGGTGATGACCGGCCTCGCCGACGAGCTCGACGACCGGCTGCACGGCGAGTTCGGCGGTCGCCGGTTCTTCTCCGAGGGTGACAAGCCGGCGCACCGGGAGAGCGAGCACCGCACCGGGATGTACCTGTAGCCGGCCCGCGGGCGGGCCCGCGCCGACGGGCGGCGGCCCGCCGCGCGGGGGCGGGCGTCCCGGCGTGCGCCCACCCGCGGGCCGGGCCGCCGCTCAGAGCCGGACGGTGCCGAGGGTGGCGAGGCTGCCCAGGTCGGTGGCCTTGAGCCCAGCGTCGGAGACGGTCCAGAGCACGTCGCCGATCACCAGGGACCGGCGGATCGGGACGCTCGCCCGTGGGCTGGCCACCTCGGCGTGGTCGACCCGACCCACCTCGGTCAGGCTCCGGTCGCCCACCCGCAGCACCAGCGCCCCGCCGGCCGTGGCGTCGCTCCGCAGCTCGGACGTCGTCACCGGCACCACCAGGGTGCCGGTGGCCGGCCAGTAGAGGAACGCGTGTGGGTCGAACTCGGCCTCGGAGTGCCCGTACCGGACGTGGTGCCGGGCGAGCCGGGTCGGCCGGCCCAGGTCCGAGACGTCGAAGAGCGAGACCTGGGTGCCCTGGGTACGTCCCTGACCGTCCGCCTCCTGGCCGACACCGATCAGGCGGTCCGCCCCGACCGGGTGCAGGTACGCGGAGTACCCCGTGACCTTGAGCTCCCCGACGACCCTCGGCTCCGCCGGGTTGCGCAGGTCGAGGGTGTAGAGCGGGTCGGTCTGCCGGAAGGTCACCACGTACCCGGTGCCCTCGACGAAACGGACGCTGTGGATGCGCTCACCCCTGCCCAGCCCGGTGACCCGGCCGGTCTCGGTCAGCGTCCGCCCGTCCACCCGCAGCACGTACACGCCGGAACTCGACGTCGGGGTGGCGCCCCAGAGACTGCCGGTGGTGGTGGCCACCCTCAGGTGGCCGTTCCACTCCGACAGGGCGTACTGGTTGATCAGCCAGCCGGGGACGGAGGCGGCGGTGACGTAGCGCGGCCGGCCACCACCCACCAGGTCGAACAGGTAGATCTCGGTCCGCTCCTCCGGGAGGCCGGGGGTGGCCGTGCCGCCCTCGGGTCGGGCCACCGACATCCGCCAGCGCTGGTCGTTGGCGACGTAGAGCCGCGAACCGTTGCTGTAGACGGTCTCGCCGTCGGCCACCACCGTGACCGGGTCGCCGTCGCCGAGCCGGGAGGCGCCCAGGTCGAAGCTGAGCAGCGTGAGCAGGGAGGTGCCGGAGTACTCCGCCGGCCGGCTCAGCCGGTCGCACCCGACCTGTCCCGAGGTGGTCCGGCCGTCGGCGACCGTCTCGTACCGGGGCAGCCAGGCCTCGATCGGCGCCTCCCGCACGATCTTCCGGTTCGTGGTCAGGCTGCGACGCTCGTCGACCGGCTCCGGCCCCCGGTACTGCGGGAAGGAGAACCGGGGTGCGGAGCGGGCGACCACGCGGACCGTCCCGCCCACCTGCCGGGCGTCCACCAGGTCGCCGTCGAACCGGTACTCGCCGAGGATCCGCGGCGAGCCGGCCAGGTCGACCAGGATCAGCCGGAGGCCGGCGGCGCCGTTCTCGTCGACCGGCGGCACCTTCGCCGCCTCCGGCAGGAACCGCGGGCGGAGCGGGTCGACGCCGTACCGCTGGGCCAGGACCAGCGCCCGGTCGCCGTGCAGCAGCAGGCGCGCGTCGGGCCAGCCACCGCGGTCCGCGCCCGGCTCCAGGTCGAGGCTGCCGGTGATCCGCCGGCTCACCGGGTCGACCACCCGCAGCGTGCCCCGGCTGACCGTGACGATCCGCCGGCCGTCGGTCTTGACGAGGTCGGGTTCGTCGACACCGGGCTCGTGGACGGTGGTGCCGGAGTGGGCGGACGTGCCGGCCGCGTCGGCCACGCCCGGCCCACCCATCCGGGCCGACTCGGCGGCCTGACCCTCGACGGGCGGTACGCGCTCGGCCCGGAACCCGCCACCGACGAGGAGACCGTACGGCCCGACGGCCGCCGCCGTCGCGGCCCGCAGCCCGTCCAGCGCGTCGGCGCAGGAGTCGAAGGAGACGAGTCGGAACTCACCGGCGGGTACGCCGGGGTCGCGGGTGGCGACGGTCGGCGACGGTTCGGGCGTGGCGGTGCAGCCGGTGAGGGTGCCGGCGAGCAGCGTCAGCCCCGCGACCAGGGCGGTGCCGACGGTGAGGGCGCGGGTCTCGCGATCGAGGGTCATGCCGGTCAGACGCGGGGGTACGGGTTGGCGTTCCCGTCCGCCGGCGACCCGGGTCACTCCGGCGCCGGAACCACCGTCGGTGACTCGACCAGCCGGGAGAGCACGATCATGCTCCGGGTCGAGGTGACGAAGGGCTCGGCACGGAGCCGCTCCAGCGCCTGTTCGAGGTGGGAGATGTTGGCCGCGCGCAGGTGGACGAGGGCGTCCGCCTCGCCGGAGATCGTGTACGCGGCCACCACCTCGGGGTGCCGCCGGGCCGCCGCCATGATCTGGGCCGGGGTGGTCCGGCCGGTGCAGAAGAGCTCGACGAACGCCTCCGTGTTCCACCCCACCGCGGCCGGGTCGACGACGGTGGTGAACCCCCGGATCACCCCGGCGGCGCGCAGCCGGTCGACCCGCCGCTTGACGGCCGGAGCGGAGAGCGCGACCCGGGCTCCGATCTCCGCGTACGACGCACGGGCGTCCGCCACCAGCGACGCAATGATTCGCTGATCTACTTCGTCGATCTGCAACGTTCCGCCCCTGACAGGCAATGGTTTTGGCTGTTGGTGAACCTGCACCGTACCTACCCTTGGTTCCGTGAACCAGCCGAGGATGCCAAGAAAGCGGACATATCTCCTCTGTCCGCCGGAGTACTTCGCGGTGGAGTACGCGATCAACCCGTGGATGGACACCACCACCCCGGTCGACCGCGACCTCGCGCTCAAGCAGTGGCACCAGCTGCGCCAGACCCTGCTGGACCTCGGCCACACGGTGCACGAACTCACCCCCCAGCCCGGTCTGCCGGACATGGTGTACGCGGCGAACGGCGCCTTCACCGTCGACGGCACCAGCTACGGCGCCCGGTTCCGGTACCCGCAGCGGGCCGCCGAGGCCGACGCCCACCGGGCGTTCTACGAGGCACACGGCTGGCGCCACGTGGTCCCGACCGAGACCAACGAGGGCGAGGGCGACTTCACGTACCTGCCCGGGGCGCACGGCGGCCTGATCCTCGCCGGGTACGGCTTCCGCACCTCCACCGCCGCGCACGCCGAGGCGCAGGAGGTGCTCGGCCGGCCCGTGGTCTCGCTGCGGCTGGTCGACCCCCGCTTCTACCACCTGGACACCGCGCTGGCCCCGCTCGACGACCAGACGGTCGCCTACTACCCCGGGGCGTTCTCGACCGCCTCCCGGCGCGTGTTGGCCCAGCTCTTCCCCGACGCGATCCAGGTCGACGAGGCCGACGCGGTCGCCTTCGGGCTGAACCTGGTCAGCGACGGCAGGCACGTCGTCCTCAACAGCGAGGCCACCGGGATGGCCGCCAGGGTGGCGGAGGCCGGCTACACCCCGGTGCCCGTGGACCTCTCCGAGCTGAAGAAGGGCGGCGGCAGCGTCAAGTGCTGCGTCGCCGAGCTGCGGCCGTAGCCGCCGGCGCGGGTCACCCGCCGGACGGGCCCGCGTCCGCCGGGTACGCCAGGGTGGTCGTGATGCCCAGCGCACCCGGCAGCCGGGTGTCCTGGCGACCGAACTGGACGACCACCGGGACCGTGGAACGCAGCACACAGCCGAACGACCGGTCCAGCCGCAGCGCCTCCGGATCGATCAGGTCGTTGAACCGGATGCGACGGATCCGCCGGGCCGGCACCCGCACCGGGTACGGGCCCACCGGCTCCTGGTCCTCGTAGTAGATCGTCAGGGCCAGGTCGGCCGGCTCGTCCGCCGCGTTCAGCACACAGACGTCGTCGAACCCGGTGAGGGCCGGCTCCGGCCCGTTGCTCGGGAACGGGATCCGGCCGCCCGGGACCACCCACACCCGGTGCCCCAGGGCCCCGGTCACGGCTGCTCCAACAACCGGGCCAGGTCGGGCGTGAGGAACACCCCGTCGGGGTCGAGCCGCCGGCGGATCTCGGCGAAGGTGTCCCAGGCCGGGTAGAGCGGACGCAGCTCCCGGGCGGTGAGCGAGTGCTTCTTGCCCCAGTGCGGACGCCCCCCGTACTGCCGGAACACCCGCTCCACGTCGGCGAAGTACTCGTCGTACGGCAGGCCGGCGTTCTGCAGGCAGGCGACGGTGGTGGTGGGCCGCCCGTACGCCCCGCTGAGGTGGATGTCGTCCGCCGCCACCGTGCGCACCAGCACCCGCCAGCCCACGTACCGCCGGTGGCGGTCCCTGATCCGCCGCCGGAGCTCGGCGAAGCAGTCGGGAAACGCCGCCGAGGGGATCATGTACTCCATCTCGTCGAACCGCAGCTCCCGGTGGCGGGGGATGTTGCGGTGACTCGCCCCGGTGATGCTCTCCCGGTACCCCGTCGGCGGGCGGAGCGCCGGCTCGTGCCCGACCAGGTTCAGTGTCCGGATCTGGGTCTGGTCGCTACGCGGGTACCAGTAGAAGTCCATGTTCCGGTTCTCCCGCTGGAGCTGCTCCAGGTTGGCCAGGGTCCAGTCCACGTGACTGCACCAGGTACGCCGGTGCAGCTCGTACACCCTGCTCAGCCGCAGGGTGATCCGGGTGAGGACGCCGAGCGCGCCGAGGGAGAGCCGGACCGCCGGCAGCAGGTCGGCGTTGTGGGTGGGGGAGACCTCCAGCGTCTCGCCGGTCCCGGTGACCAGCCGGGCACCCACGATCTGGGTGGAGAGGTTGCCGAACCGCAGCCCGGTGCCGTGCGTGCCGGTGGCGGTGGCCCCGGCGACGGTCTGCACGTCGACGTCGCCGAGGTTGTCCATGGCCAGCCCGGCGTCGTACAGCTGCTCGCCGAGGTCCCGCAGCCGGGTGCCGGCGCCGACGGTGGCCTGCCGGCGCTCCTGGTTCTCGGCGAGCAGACCGGTGAGGCGGTTCAGGTCGAGCAGGATCCCGTCGGTGCGGACCAGCGGGCTGGAGGAGTGCCCGGAACCGACCGGGCGGATGGTCCGCCCGGTCGCCCGCGCCCGCTCGACGAGCGCGCGGACCTCGTCCTCGCTGGCCGGCTCGGCGTGCTCACCCGGCACGAAGCGGAGGCTGCCCGACCAGTTGCGCCATTCCCGGGCCATGCCACCCCCTCACCCGGCGCCATACCCGTGCCGGTGGGGGCGGAAACGCCCGCCCGGCCCGCCGGTGTCCGGGTGCCGGGGTGCGGCCCGCGCGCGACGCGGCGGTACGCGGGGCGGTCAGCCCAGGGTCTCCAACTCCCTGATCACCACGTTGGAGAGGACCTGGCCGTCCCGCTGCACCCGACGCAGGTACCACTTCTGCTGCGGGGTGCGCGGCTGGTTGAACTGCCACGCCCCCCGCGGGCTGTCGATGTGGCCGACCTTGCCCAGCGCCAGGTTCAGGGTCAACGGGGTGAGGTCGCGGCCGGCGAGCCGGATCGCCCGGTCCAACACCTGCGCCGCGTCGTAGGACGCCATGGCGTACGTCGTCGGCGTCGAACCGTGCGCCTTGCGGAAGGCGGAGGCGAAGCGGCGGTTGGCCGCGTTGTTGAGGTCCGCCGAGTAGTTCAGCGCGGTCATCACGCCCTCGACCTCGGCGGGCTTGAGCTGTTCGAGCACCGTGCCCTCGGTGAGGAAACCCGGCGCGTAGATCTGCTTGCGGTAGCCGGCCGCGTGCAGCTGCCTGAGGAACTCGACGGCGGCGTCGCCGGAGAAGCAGCAGTAGACCGCGTCCGGCTTCCGGGCCACGACCTGGTTGACCGCCGACGTGAACACGTTGCGGCCGGGCTTGCCCTTGACGTACTTCGTCCAGATCACCGGGTCGGCGAGCCGGTCGTCGGACTCCCCGAAGCTCTGCCGGAACCCCTGGACCGCGTCGAACCCGGCGTCGTGGTCCGGCGCGACGATCGCGATCCGGCCCCTGGCGGGAACCTGCTGGGCCACGTACGGGGCGAGGGCACGCCCCGCCTCGTCGTTGACGTACGAGGTCCGCCAGATGTAGACGACGCTCTGCAGCGTCGCCGCGGAGGCGTTGGAGCTGACCAGGGGGATGTTCGCCTCCTCGACCGTGTTCCGGACCGCGCTCAACACCTCGGAGGCGACCACCCCGGTCAGCGCCAGGACCCCCTGTTTGAGAAGGCTCTCCACGGCCGTCCTGCCGGAGTCGACCGTCTCTCCCTCGTCCGCGATGACGAGATCCACCGGGTGACCACCCAGCCGCCGGTCGTTCATGTCGAGAAAGAGCTGGAAGCCCCGGAGCATCTCGTCGCCGATCGGCTTGAAGGCGCCGGACTGGGCGACAACCATGCCAATCCGGACCAGTGTGTTACGGGACGGGTCGTTCCCGGGCTCGCCGCCGGCCCACCGGCTGCAGGCGGCGGTCAGTCCGGCGGCTCCCACCGCACCCAGCAACCTGAGCGCCTGCCTGCGGTCCATCTGCGACACAAGATCCTCCCGGAGGTGCGGCTGGGGCTCGCAACCCCTCCGGCGTTGTACCGGCTGCGCGACGTTGCGTCAATGGTGCGGCGTCAGTTGCCGACGGAATGTAATGCGTCCAGCACCGTGGCCCACGCGGGAGACAGCGGATCTATCACACCGAAGTGTTCGCAGTCGGGCAGCTCGACCAGTCGCACGTCCGCGCCGGACCGCCGGGCGCGGGCGGCGTACCCGACACTCATCTCGACCGGCACCTGCCGGTCAAGCCGTCCGTGCACGATACGGACCGGTACCCCCGGCGGGGTGCGGCGGGCCGGGTCCGCCGCCGCGTACCGCTCCGGTACGTCGTCGGGTCCGCCGCCCAGCAGCGCCGCCACCGCACCCCCGTCCAGGTCACGCCGGTACGCCTCGGCGAGGTCGGCCACGGGCGCCAGGGCGACGACCCCGCGCAGGTCGGCGGAGGCCAGGGTGGCGTACCAGAGCGCGAGGTGCCCGCCCGCGGAGTGCCCGAGCAGGATGGGCGGTCCCGGGGCCACCCGGCCCGCCGGAAGCCCTCGTCGGGCCAGGTCCGGCAGGGCGGCGACCCCGGCCGCCACGTCGTCGAGGGTGCCCGGCCAGCCTCCGCCCGGCTGGCCGGTCCGCCGGTACTCCAGCTGGGCGACCGGGTAGCCCCGGGCGGCCAGGTCGGCGGCGAGCGGACCGGTGTGCGTGCGGTCGTACTCGGCGCGCCAGAAGCCGCCGTGGATCACCACGACCAGGGGGCGGGGGGACGGTCCCGGGGCCGGGGCGCGCAGGTCGGCGACGTGGTCGGGATGGTCGCCGTACCGGACCTGGGCGTCGGGCGGCGGCGCCGGCCGGGAGAGGACCGCGCGGGGGTCGGCGGGCGGGGGCGTGGCGTCGCCGGGAACGGCCACCGGGTTGTCAGCCATGGCCGGACCGTACCGGGTGCGTCGCCGGGCCGGTCGGACGGGGAGGACGGCGGGTGTGCGCCGCCCGGCGCGGCGCGGACGCGCGTCGGGCGGCGGGTTGCGCAAAGATGGACTCATGACCGACGTGCCACAGTCTCCGGAAGGCAAGGGCGAGCCGAACAAGCCGAGTGACCGACCCGGTGGGGCGGTGCTGGTGGTCGGCCCGGACGGCCGTCCGGTCGGTACCGTGTCGACCGACGGCGAGTCGTCGGGCGAGGACCCGGCCCGGCTCGTCGAGCAGCCGGCGAAGGTGATGCGGATCGGCAGCATGATCAAGCAGCTGCTGGAGGAGGTCAAGGCCGCGCCGTTGGACGACGCCAGCCGGAACCGGCTCCGCGAGATCCACCAGCGTTCGATCGTCGAGCTGGAGGACGGGCTGGCTCCGGAGCTGAGGGAGGAGCTGCAGCGGCTCTCCCTGCCGTTCAGCGAGGACGCCACGCCGAGCGAGGCCGAGCTGCGCATCGCCCAGGCCCAGCTCGTCGGCTGGCTGGAGGGCCTTTTCCACGGCATCCAGGCCGCCCTGGTCGCGCAGCAGATGGCGGCCCGGATACAGCTCGAACAGATGCGGGCCGGGGGCCGGCCGGCGTTGCCGATGGGGCCGGGCGGCGCCGGGGGCATGCCCGGTGGGCCCGGCGAGCGGGCCGAGGGCCACGGCACCGGCCAGTACCTCTGACGCTCCCCCGGGGCGCCCGCCGTCGCCCCGGGGCCGGGCGGGGACGCCTCACGGCCGGGCGAGCGGTGTGCCGGCCGGCCGTCGTGCGGCCTCCGCCCGCGTCCCGGGAGGAGCCGCCTCCGTCCCGGCCCCGACCGGGCGACGTGCCGACCCGCCCGCCGTCGGTGGGTCGGCACGCACCAGCACGACCGCCAGGACGGCACCCAGCAGGCCCGCGCCGGCCGCCACCCGGTAGCTCGCGTTGAGCGCGGCGGCGACCCCGGCGGCCGGCCCGGCCGGCCCGCCGGCCGCCGAGACGACGCCGCCCAGCACCGCCACCCCGACCGCCAGCCCGAGCTGTCGGGCGGAGTTCAGGGCGCCGCCGGCCATCCCGGCCCGTTCGGGCGGCACCGCGCCGACCAGCGCCGACGACAGCGGCGGTAGGGCCAACCCCGCGCCGAGGCCGACGCAGATCATCCCCGGGACGAGCACCCCCGCGCCCGACCCGGGCCGCACCCGCGCCTGCAGGAGATCACCGACGCCGACCAGCAGCAGGCCGGCCGCCACCAGCCACCGGGCCGGTACGCCGTGCCCGAACCGTCCCACCACCAGGGGGACCACGAACGAGACCAGGCTCATCGGGAGGACGACCAGCCCGGCGGCGACCGGGCCGAGGCCGAGCCGGCCCTGCAGCCAGATCGAGGCGTACGGGAACATCGCCCACGCCGACAGCGACAGCAGCGCCCCGGCGCCGACCAGCCCGACGAAGGTCCGCTGCCGGAACAGCCCGAGATCCAGCATCGGCTCGGCCGCCCGGCGTTCGACGACGACGAAACCCGCCAGGGCCAGCGCCGCCAGCAGCAGGGGCACCCAGGAGCCGGGACGGGTCCAGCCCTGTTCGCCGCCGTGGATCATCCCGTACGTGACGGCCGCCGCCGCCACCGTGAACGTGACCGTGCCGAGCGGGTCGAGTCGGCGGTGACCCGCCCGGCGGCCGGGGGCGACGGTCCGCAGCGTGATCGCGACGGCGAGCCCGGCCACCGGTACGTTCACCGCGAAGATCCACCGCCATCCCGCGTGTTCGGTGAGCAGCCCGCCGACGATCGGCCCGGCCGCCCCGGCGGCGCCGTTGACCGCACCCCAGACCCCGAACGCCAGGGCCCGGTCCCGGCCGTGGTACGTGGTGCCGAGCAGCGCCAGCGTGGTGGCGAACATGGCCGCCGCCCCGACTCCCTGCACCACCCGGCCGGTGACCAGCGCCGTGGTCGACGGGGCCAGCGCGCAGCCCAGCGAGGCCAGCCCGAAGAGTCCGAGCCCGCCGAGGTAGACCCGCCGGTGGCCGAGCCGGTCGGCCACCGCCCCGGTGCCGAGGAGCAGCGCGGCCAGGGCCAGGGCGTAGCCGTCCACGACCCACTGCAGGCCGGTGAGGGACGAGCCGAGCTCGGCCGACAGGGCCGGCAGCGCGACGTTGACGATGGTGACGTCGATCAGCAGCATGAACGCGCCCAGATTGACCGCCACCAGCGGCCACCATCTGCCCATGAGAGTCCGCCCCACCGTGCCGCCCGACACCCGTCGGCCATCCACTCTGCGGCCGACACGACCGGGACAACCCGCCCAGGCGGCTGATTCGGCGGAAATCAGCATCGGGCAACACTGAACGGGTGGAAACCGTCATCGGGCCGCATGACCAGTGGATCATCCAGGCCCTCCAGCTCGACGGTCGGGCCTCGTTCGAGCGGATCGGCCGGGCCGTCGGGCTGCCCGCCCAGACCGTGGCCCGGCGCTACCGGCGGATGCGTGCCGCGGGAACCGTGCGGGTGGTGGGGCGCAGCCCGTACTGGGCGGTCGGCGCGACCCCGTGGCTGCTGCGCATCCGGTGCACGCCGGACCGGACCGACCGCCTCGCGCGCGCGTTGGCCGGGCAGCGGGCCACCACCTGGGTACGCGCCGGCGCCGGCGGTGAGATCGTCTGCGGCCTGCGCGCCGGCACCCCCGACGAGGAGGAGCGCCTGCTGGCGGCCCTGGACCGGACACCCCGGGTGGTGAACCTCGCCGCGTACCGCATCCTGCACCGCTTCCGGGACGGCCGGTCACCGTGGCACGGCTGGCCCGCCCCGCTGGGCGCGGAGCGCGCCGCGTTGCTCGCACCCGGCACACCCCCGGCGCCCACACCTGACACACCCGCGGGGCCGGGGTCGCCACCGGGCCGACCGCGGCGACCGGAACTCGGCGGCGTCGACCGTGGCCTGCTGACCGCGCTGGCCGTCGACGGCCGTACCCCGGTCAGCGACCTCGCGGTCCGGGTGGGCGTCTCCGAGTCGGCGGCCCGCCGTCGCCTGCGGGCGCTGTGCGCGGCCGGCATCCTCCACTTCGAGGTCGACTTCGACCCGCGCGCCGTCGGCCTGCGGACCGAGGCGATGCTCTGGCTGACCGTCGCGCCGTCCGCGCTCGCCGCCGTGGGGGACACCCTGGCCGCACACCCCGACGTCACGTTCGCGGCCGCGACCAGCGGCCCGGTCTCGCTCGCGGTGAGCGTGCTGCTGCCCGACCCGCCGGCCGTCTACGCCCACCTGACCGGCACGGTGGGGAGGATCCCGGCGGTCACCCGGGCCGACACGACCATCTTCACCCGCACCTACAAGCGGCGGGGCGACCCGCCGCTCCCGCCGCCCGCCCCCGCGGGGCGGTCGCTCAGCGGTGTGCCGCGTCGAGGCGGGTGACCGGGTCGTCGAGCCGGAGCAGCCGCTCCAGGTACGCGGCCACCCCGTCGGCGTCGTTGCCGTCCGCCACCTCGTCGGCGATCTCCCGCACCGCGGGGTGCGCGTTCGCCACCGCGACCGCGCGCCCGGCCCAGGTCAGCATCGGCACGTCGTTCGGCATGTCCCCGAAGGCGACCACGTCGGCCGCCGTCAGCCGCCGCCGGGCGCAGTACCAGGCCAGCCCCGCCGCCTTGGTCACCCCGGCCGCCGAGACCTCGACCAGCCCGCTGTAGGACGAGTGGGTCGCCTCGGCGAGCCCGGCCAGTGCCCCGGCCACCAGACCCGCGAACGCGTCCGGATCCTGCCGGCCGGCCCGGACCAGCAGTTTCACCGCCGGCGCGGCGAACAGCTCCGCCGGGTCCTCGATCGCCCGGACCGCCGGGTCGTCGACGTCCCAGCGCAGCTCGTACCCCGGCTCGTGCCGGAACTCCCGGCCGTCGGCGACCTCGACGGCGAAACTCACCCCCGGCACCTCGGCGCGGAGTCGCCGCACGACCTCGGCGAGCAGGTCCGGCAGGAGCGGTTCGGCCCGGAGCACGGTGTCGGTGATCGGGTCGTAGACCACCGCGCCGTTGGCGCAGATGGCCGGCAGCGGGGCGGCGAGCTGGTCGTACACGTGGCGCAGCCACCGGATCGGTCGGCCGGTGACCAGGACGACGTCCACGCCCGCGGCGGAGACCCGGTCCAGCACCCGGGCGGTACGCGCGCTGAGCGTACGGTCGGAGCGCAGCAGCGTGCCGTCGAGATCAGTCGCCACCAACCGTGGCAGTTCTCCCATCACCGGGAGAGTAGTCGATCGAGGTAGACCGCCACACCGTCGTCGTCGTTGCGCAGGGTGATCTCGTCGGCGGCCCGGCGGACCGCCGGGTGGGCGTTGGACACGGCCACCCGCGCCCAGCCGGCCCACTCGAACATCGGCAGGTCGTTCGGCATGTCGCCGAAGACCAGGACCTCCGCCGGGTCGACGCCGAGGGCTTCGGCGACCACCGCCAGACCGGTCGCCTTGTCCACCCCGGGCGGGCAGATCTCGATGAAGCCGAGCCCGGCCTGGGTGATCGCGGCCTGCTCCGGCGGTACGACCCGGCGGGCGATGGCGAGCAGTTCGTCCACGTCGCGGCCGGGCGCCCGGGCGAACGCCTTGATCACGTCGCCGGCCAGGCAGTCGACCCGGGGACGGGGCTCGAACCGGTCCGGGTACGGCCACGACCCGTCGTAGTCCCCCCAGAGCGGGGCGTTCGGCTCGTCCAGCGCCTCGACCATGACGGTGAGCGGGCCGACCTCGGCCTCGATCGCGTGCAGCAGGTCGGCCAGCGCCGGACCGGGCAGCCGCTCGTCCCGCAACACCACCGGCCCACCGGGGTCGCTCTGGTCGACCACCCGGCCACCGCCGGCCATCACCAGGAAGTCGGCGGCCCGGATGTCGTTGCGGGTCAGCTCGGCCAGCCGCGGGCCGCGCCCGGTGGCGCCGACCACCGGGATGCCGGCGGCCCGCACCCGGTCCAGCACCTCGTGGGTGTACGCCGAAACGGTGTCGTCGCTGCGGACCAGGGTCCCGTCGAGGTCGGTGGCGATCAGCTTCGGCAGTCCGGGTCGGGGCATGGCTCCTCCTTCCGCCCAGCCATCCGCCGGCCGCCCGGGAACGGCGGGTCGCCGCGGTCCGCCCGGAAACGGGCGACACCCGGGTGACCGACGACGGCGGTCACGCCGGTGGCGACCCGGTCAGCCCGCGATGGCGGGGGAGCAACCGTACCTCGCCTTCCGTCTCCCAACCATGACTTTTTCGTGAAATGCCGCCAGCGTGACGTGACGCCGGTAGGTCCGGGTCACCTCGGTTCGAGCACGTCCCGCCCGCCGACGTACGGCTGGAGGGCCTTCGGGACCCGGACCGAGCCGTCCGGCTGCTGGTGGTTCTCCAGGATCGCCACCAGCCACCGGGTGGTGGCGAGGGTCCCGTTGAGGGTGGCGGCGATCTGCGGCCGGCCGTTCTCGTCGCGGTACCGCACGTTCAGCCGCCGGGCCTGGAACGTGGTGCAGTTCGAGGTCGAGGTGACCTCGCGGTAGCGGCCCTGGGACGGCAACCAGGCCTCGCAGTCGTACTTGCGGGCCGCGCTGGTGCCGAGGTCGCCGGCGGCCACGTCGATCACCCGGTACGGGATCTCGACCTTGGCCAGCATCTCCTCCTCCCAGGCCAGCAGCCGCAGGTGCTCGTCGTGCGCCTGCTCCGGGCGGCAGTAGGAGAACATCTCGACCTTGTCGAACTGGTGCACCCGCAGGATGCCCCGGGTGTCCCGGCCGTACGACCCGGCCTCGCGCCGGTAGCACGACGACCAGCCGGCGTAGCGGATCGGCTCGGTCAGGTCGAGGATCTCCCCCGCGTGGTACGCGGCCAGCGGCACCTCGCTCGTGCCGACCAGGTAGAGGTCGTCGGCCTCCAGCCGGTACACCTCGCTGGCGTGCGCGCCGAGGAAGCCGGTCCCCTCCATCGACTCCGGCTTGACCAGGGTCGGGGTGATGCACGGGATGAAGCCGTACTCCACCGCCTGGTTCATGGCCAGCTGCAGCAGGCCGAGCTGGAGCAGCGCCCCGACCCCGGTCAGGAAGTAGAAGCGGCTTCCCGACACCTTCGCCCCGCGTTCGACGTCGATCGCCCGCAGGGCCTCGCCCAGCTCCAGGTGGTCGCGGGGGTTGGCGATGTCGGGCCGGGTGCCGACCTCGCGCAGCACCACGTAGTCGTCCTCACCGCCGGGGGGCGCCCCCTCCTCGACGATGTTGGGGATCGCGTACTGCGCCCGGCGCAACGCCGCCTCGGCCTCGCCGACCGCGGCCTCCGCCGCCTTCACCTCGGCGGCGAGCTCCTTCGTCCGGGCCAGCAGCTCGGCCCTCTCCGCCGGGTCGGCCTTCGACATCCGCTTGCCGAGCTGCTTCTGCTCGGCGCGGAGCGCCTCGAAACGCTGGACCGCCGCCCGCCGCTCCTCGTCGGCGCGCAGCAGGTCGTCGACCGCGGATTCAGACTCTCCACGAGCACGCTGGCTGGCACGTACGGTGTCCGGGTCGTCGCGGAGCAGACGCAGGTCAATCACAGAAACCGAGCCTACCGGGGGCCGGCCGGAGGGTGCATCGACATATGGCACCCCCGGCGCCGGCCCGGGCCGCAGGGGCGACCGGGGCGGCAGGTGCCGCCCGTGGCCCGGGACGGGACCGGGCCGGCGACCGTGTGGGCCGGCGTCCGGGCGCGTCCGGTGTGGGGTCAGTAGGCGAACGGCTTGGTCGGGGTGACGGTCAGGTCGATCGGCGTCCCGTCGTCCTCCCCGTCCGTCGGCTCCCGTGAGGCCCGGCCCGCACGGGGCCGGTACCACGGCCAGTCCGGACCCGTCTCCGGCCGCCCGTCGGCCGGGTCGGCGGTGTCGGCACGGTCGGCCCCGGCGGCCGGCGACGGGTCCGTGGCGCCGGCCGCCCGGACGAAGGGGCCGGCGAGCAACAGGGCGAGCCCGAGGAGACCCGTGCCGACGAACGCCAGGACCAGGCCGCGGCCGTGTTCCGTGGTGGCCAGCCCGTCGAACTGGCCGAAGCTGTCCCACTGGCGGACCGTGACCCTGTCGAGGGAACCGGCGAGGGCGACCAGGACGCCGAGCACCACGCCCGTGACCGCCAGGCCGGCCACCCGGGCGTTCCGGCGGATGCCGGGCGAGCCGAAGAGGACCAGGGCCAGGCTGACCGTCGCCGCGAGGACCCCGAGCACGTACACCGGGCCGAAGGTGGGCAGCTCCGCGACGCCGCTGGCCAACACCACCGGCTCGTCGGAGCGGATGCCGGTCTCGGCGGGAAGGCGGAAGACCATCCAGTCCTCGACCAGGGAGCCGAAGGCCGCGAGCGCGCCGAGCGCCCCGGCCGCCGGCACGGGACGACCGTCACGGGTGAGGCGGTGGAGGAGACGCCGGCCCCGCCCGCCCGCGCCGGGCCGCCGGCCCGACGCGACGACGTCGACCGCACCGTCCGGTGTGGCCACCTGGGGCGCGACGTCCCGCACCTCCGGTGTCGGTTCCGGACGGTCATCCGGTCCGTCCGGTCGACGGGGCCTGTCCTGCCGGGGAACGGGGAAGTCCTGGGACATGCTGACCCCTCACGCGGCGTGCTCCTGACGTCGATGATGGCACAGCGTGTCGGCGGACATGCGCGAGAGCGACGAGCGACACCGTCGCGAAGCCCCGCGCCATGGGCTAGCGTCGGATCCATGCCTATCCGCACCGCATCCGCCCGCTGGCAGGGCAATCTCACCGAGGGTTCCGGAACGATCCGTACCGGCAAGGGCGGACTCGAGGGAGCCTATTCGTTCAAGTCGCGCTTCGAGGAGGGCGAGGGCACCAACCCCGAGGAGCTGATCGGGGCGGCGCACGCCGGATGTTTCTCGATGGCGTTCTCCAAGGCGCTGGCCGAGGCCGGGTTCCCTCCGACCTCGGTGGAGACCACCGCCCGGGTGCACCTGGACAAGACCGACGCCGGGATGACCGTGACCCGGATCGACCTCGAGACCGTGGGCGACGTGCCCGGCATCGACGAGGCCGAGTTCACCAAGCTCGCCGAGGCCGCGAAGGCGGGCTGCCCGATCTCCCGGCTGCTGTCGCCGGGCGCCGAGATCACCCTCACCGCGCGCCTGAACTCCTGAGCCGACACCCATCCGGTCGCGGTGACCGGTGGCCGCCCGGCCAACGCCGCCGGACCGCCGGTCACCGCGACCGCCGACGCGCGCCCGGACGTTCCGCCCGGGGCGCCGTGGTCCCCGGCCGGCGCCGGTTCGCGTCTGTCCCGGTGACGTGTGGGTGCGGCAGAATGGGCCCGTGCCGGTCGAGATGAGCCGCGAGCGCTTCGAGGAACTGGTCGCCGAGGCTCTCGACGAGGTACCCGAGGAACTGCTCGGCCTCATGGACAACGTGGTGATCCTGGTCGAGGACGAGTCGCCGGAGGGTGAGCCGGAGCTGCTCGGCCTCTACGAGGGACACGCGTTGACCACCCGGGGCTGGGACTACGCCGGGGTGCTGCCGGACCGGATCTTCATCTACCGCAACCCGATCCTGCGGATCTGCGAGACCGAGGACGAGGTCGTCGACGAGATCGCGATCACCGTCGTCCACGAGATCGCCCACCACTTCGGCATCGACGACGATCGACTGCACGAGCTCGGCTGGGCCTGACCGGGCCGCACGGGCGGGGCACACCCGCCCTGAACAGGTGCGCTGCCGCTTGCGTGGGTTACCTACCCTCGCCTCAACCACCCCACAGGAGGAACGTGATGCGCAGTGCCCTGTTCTCGGCCGAAAACCTGGAGAAGGAGTCCCACCAGCCCGGTATGCGGCTCCAGAACTCGAAGATGCTGAAGATCGAGCTGAACGGTGAGGTGATGGCCCGGGTCGGCTCGATGGTGGCGTACCAGGGACACGTGCAGTTCAAGGCCCTCGGCTCGGGCGGCCTCGGCAGTTTCCTCAAGCACAAGATCACCGGTGAGGGCGTCCCGCTGATGAAGCTGACCGGCCAGGGTGACGTCTTCCTCGCCGACCTCGCCAAGGACGTCCACATCATCGACCTGGAGCCCGGGGACGCCCTGTCGATCAACGGGTCCAACGTCCTGGCCTTCGAGCCCACCCTGCAGTACGACATCCGGATGGTCGGGGGCGCGGGCATGTTCTCCTCGGCCGGCCTGTTCAACTGCGTCTTCACCGGGTACGGCCGGATCGCCATCACCACCAAGGGAGCCCCGGTGGTGCTCACCGTCGACGCCCCGACGTACGCCGACCCCGAGGCGGTGGTCTGCTGGTCGGCGAACCTGCAGACCGGCTTCCACCGGGCCGAGCAGCTCGGCCTCGGCACGCTGCTCGGCCGGCGTACCGGCGAGGCCTTCACCATGAGCTTCGCCGGCCAGGGCTTCGTGATCGTGCAGCCGTCGGAGGAGTCGCCGGTCGCGGGCAGCGGCCAGCAGAGCCACGGCGGCGGGGGCGGCATCCTCAGCAACCTGCTCGACGACTGAGCCGGGACGCGGTCGCACCCACGGACCGGCGGCTCAGGTGAGCTCGCCGGCGCGGAGCCGGGCCAGCCACGCCGCGGCGTCGGCGTAGTCGTCGTCGGAGAGGCCGGCGGGAGCCGGGACCGGTTGGTCGGCCACTCCCGCCGCCCGCCGGTGCCGGGGGTACGACCCGAGGAACAGCACCCGGGCGCAGATCCGGTACAGGCCCTGCAGCGCCTCGCCGACCCGGTCGTCGGCCACGTGCCCCGTGCAGTCGAGGAAGAACGCGTACCGGCCGAGGGCCTCGCCGGTGGGGCGCGACTCGATCCGGGTGAGGTTGACCCCGCGTACCGCCAGCTCCATCAGCACGGACAGCAGGGCACCGACCCGGTCGTGCGCGATGTAGACGACGAGCGAGGTCAGGTCGTCCCCGGTGCGGGGAGGCGGGGGTCCGGGCCGGGTGAGCAGGACGAACCGTGTCACCGCGTCGTCGTGGTCGGCGATCTTGTCGGCGAGTACGACGAGCCGGTGCCGTTCCACGCTGAACGGTGCGCAGATGGCCGCGTCGTGCGCGCCGTCGACCACCGCGGCGGCCGCGGCGGCGTTGGAGAGCATGTCCACCACGACCGCGTCCGGCAGGTGCTCCCGAAGCCAGCGCCGGCACTGGGTCGACGCCTGCGGGTGGGCCGCCACCGTGCGGACCTCGGTGAGGCTTCGACCCGGCGGGGCGGCGAGGACGAACTCGACGGGCAGCACCACCTCGCGGGTGATCATCAGCGGTGGGCCCTCCACCATCTCGTCCAGCGTGACCGCCACGCCCCCGCCGATCGAGTTCTCCAGCGGCACCAGGGCGGCGTCGGCGTCCCCGGCCCGGACCGCGTCCAGCGCCTCGGGGACGCTGCGCGCCGGAATCCGCGTCCCGCGCTCGGCGGCGGGGATGGTCCGCAGCGCCTGCTCGGCGAAGGTCCCCTCCGGGCCCAGGTAGACGAAGCGGGTGGGTGGTGTTCCGGGCATGGCGTCCAGCCTACGTAACGGTCGGTGCCGGACGGGCGGCGGTGTGGGGACGCTCCGTGTCGGCGCGTACGTCGGCGTGCCGCGGCAGGCGTCAGTCGCAGGCCAGGGTGCGGATCCCGGCCGGCGCCTCGACGCGGACCCGGATGGAGCAGACGTCGTTGCCGGCGGTGACCAGTTCGAGGGAGTTGACCGGACCGGTCGAGACCACCTGCAGGGGATCCCGGTCCGGTACCTCGATCAGGCTGTACTGCCAGTCGGCCGCGCACAGGGGCCCGGTGCGGAAGGTGGTCCGGGCGCTCCGGGGCAGGACGTTCTTCCGGCGGAGCAGGTCGAGGATCTGGCTCTGGCTGGGCCGGCCCGCACAGTCCTCCGCGGTCGACCCGTCCGGGCTCGGGCTCCCGGTCGGCGTCGGCGTGGGCGTCGGGCCGACCGTCGGCACGTCGCTGGCCGTCGCGGTGGCGCTGGGTCTGGGTGGGGCGGTGGTGCCGAACGCCTCCAGCTCGGGCGGCACCCCGCAGGCCGCCGTCGCCAGGGTACCGACCAGGGTGAGGCACGCGGCGAGTCGTACGCGGGCGCGGGTACGACGGGCCGCGGCGCGGGGCAGCAGACTGGGCACGGCCGGATCCTCGGGGGTCGGCGGCGGATGCCGTGGTGCGGTCGGCGGGCTCTTCCGGGCCCATGGTAGGACCGGCGCGCGTGGATTGTCGCCGGCGGGGAGGAGGAGACCGGTCGACCGGGCGGGGCACGGTGGGCCGACAGGCGCCGTTCGGAACCGGCGGGTGGTGCCCGGAGCGGACAGGGGCCCAGAGCGGGAAGGTGCCGGAAGCGGGAGGAAGCTCAGACCGGGGAGAAGAAGGTGAGGGAGCCGACGACGGCGCTGTCCGGCCCCAGGATCGGGGTGGCGATGGCGTCGACCGTGACGTCGGCGCCGTCCGGCCCGGCACCTCCCACCCGCAGCAGCCCGCGGGCGAGCCGCTGCGAGCTGACGGCCAGCAGCGGCGGGATCTTCTCGACGTCCTGCTCGCCCAGTTCGCCCCGGGCCGCGGTGAAGTCGAGCAGCCGCAGGGTGTCCAGCAGTGGCTGGCCGAAGACGGCGACCGGGGTGCTGAACCCCAGCAGGTGACAACCGGCGGGCGAGACGGCCGCGACGGTGGTGTCCCGGGTGATGAGCAGGCACGGCTCGGCGGCTGTCGAGACCACCTCCGCCCAGCGGTCGAAGCCGTCGACCTCGGCTGCGTCATCCGCCCCCACGAACCCGGCGGAGTGCTGTCCGGGCATCCGGGACGGTGCCGGTGTGAACGCCTCCGAAATCGAGAGTTCGACGTGGGCCACCCGCGCCTCCTGTTCCGCCAACCGCACACCCACGCTAACCCGTCCGCGCCGAGAGCGGCGACATCCCGCCCGGAGCCAGGCGGGCTGGTCCGCCCCCAGGGCCCGCCACCGAACGGGTGGCCCTTCGCCGGGGCCTTCCCTCGGTGCGCCGATCTCGGATCCCGTCCGGTGCTGGGTCCTGGCAGGTGACGCTACCCCCGGGCGGGCCGCTTGTCAGCCGCCGTTCGGCCGTCCCCGTACCACCGGTAGTCCGCCGCCGACCGGTAGGGGGCGTTCAGCCAGGTGGACGGGTTCCGGGCGACCCGGGAGAGCTTCTCGGCGGTCGCCGCGCTGATCCGGTTGCCGCCTGCCACGAGCAGCCGGTCCAGCTCGCGGTGGGTCGCCACCAGGCAGTCCTTCGGCAGCCCGTACACGCTGATCACGCCGGTGCCGACGAAGGTGAGCACCGGTGTCACCGGGATGGTGAGGCCGACCGCGTTGGACAGCGCCTTGCTGGCACGCTTCGCGTCCCGGCGTGCCTCGGCGACGTAGGGCGGTCGCTTGCCGTTGATCTGCACGACGTCACCGGCGATGAGGACCCGGGCGCGCCCGTGGTCCGCCACCGTGACGGCGAACAGGCCGCTGGGGCCGATCGCGAGGAACCCCGCCCGGTCGTCGCGGGCCCGGTACTGGTCCAGGTCGAGAAGACTGCTCTCGGTCAGCTCGGTGCGCGGCCAGTCGACGACGTGCCAGGATGGACCCAGGTGCTCCAACCGGCTGAGCGCCCGGGCTCCCGCCGCCTCGATGCGCCGCTCTGCCCGCTCGGCCCGGCGCCGACGGGCCCACTCCAACGGGGTCGGCCGAACGGCCTCCAGCGGAGGGAGCGCTCCGGCGGGACTGGGCGGTAGGGCCCGGGGGGAGGGCGCCGCTGAGCGGGCGGAAAAGACAGTCATCGCGACCTCCGGCAAAGGTCCCTCGAAGTCATCTTCTCACTACGGTACGTGGCGACACCAGGGGGTCGGCAAGTCGCAGCGCCGGAGTGAGTCCGGATGAATGCCCCATTCATCCGAAGCCTTTTTTCCCGGATGGCGCCAACCGCTGCCCTACGCTGCGAAGATGACCCATTGCGTGGACAGCGAGGTGGGGCGGCTGCGGACGGTCCTGCTGCACCGTCCCGGGCCGGAGCTCGCCCGGCTCACGCCCCGCAACAACGGATCGCTGCTCTTCGATGCCATCCCCTGGGTCGCCCGGGCGCAGGAGGAGCACGACGCCTTCGCGGCCGCGCTGCGCCAGCACGGAGTCGACGTGCTCTATCTCGGCACCCTGCTCGCCGAGACGCTCGCGGTGGCGGACGCCCGAGCCGAACTCACCGAGCGGGTCCTCGCCGACCCACGACTCGGCGACACGCTGCGCCGCCGGGTCGCCGACCATCTCTCCTACCTCGACCCGGAGGCGTTGGCGGAGGTGCTCATCGCCGGGCTCGCCCACGAGGAGCTGAGAGTCGGCGCCGAGCGTGGCGGTGGGCTGGTCTATCGATTGATGCACCGCCAAGATTTTATCATCGACCCGCTGCCGAACCTCCTCTTCACGCGGGACTCGTCGGTCTGGATCGGCAACCACGCCGCGGTGACCAGCCTCGCCATGCCGGCCCGCCGTCGCGAGACCAGTCTCACCGGGGCCATCTACCGGTACCACCCGCGCTTCGCCGGCACCCCGTTCGTGTACGGCTCCGAACTGGAGCCGCTGGAGGGGGGTGACGTCCTGCTGCTCGCGCCGGACGTGCTGGCCGTCGGGGTCGGCGAGCGGACCACCCCCGCCGGGGCGGAGCGCCTGGCCCGGCGGGTCCTCACCGCCGGGCTGGCGCACACCATCCTGGTCGTGCCGATCGCCCAGGAGCGCGCCACCATGCACCTGGACACCGTCTGCACCATGGTCGACACCGACACCGTGTTGATGTATCCGCAGGTGGCCCGGACGCTGCAGGCGTACACGGTGGTCGCCGACGCCGAGGGCGAGATCCAGCTCGACGGGCCGGCACCGTTCCTGCGCGCCGCGGCCGACGCCATGGGTCTGGACACCCTGCGGGTGATCGACACCGGACTGGACCCGGTCACCGCCGAACGGGAGCAGTGGGACGACGGCAACAACACCCTGGCGATCGCGCCCCGGCTCTGCGTGGCGTACGAGCGGAACGTCGAGACCAACGCCCAACTGGAGCGGGCCGGCATCGAGGTGATCCGGATCGCCGGCTCCGAACTCGGCTCGGGACGGGGCGGCCCCCGCTGCATGTCCTGCCCGCTGGTCCGGGAGCCGCTGCACCCGGTGACGTCCGACGTGGTCGACCGGGTCGGTCAACTCACCGGAGTGTGAGCTGCCGACCGAGCAGTCCCTGTCGCGCCCGACGGGCGGCGGCGTCGAGTTCGGACGGGTCGGCGAGCGCGGCCGCGTACCGCTTGGCGAACTCCGCCAGCGGGCCCTCCCACTGCTCCGGGCCGGCGTCGCGGGGCAGGTCCCAGACCGGTACCAGCCGACCGTGCGCCCGGAACATCCCGGCGAACCTCGTCTGGTCGCCCAGGGTCAGCTCGCCGGCGGCGGCGAGCCGGGACAGCGCGGCGAGCGCGGCGTCCTCGTCGTCGGGCAGCACCCACCGGACGTGGCTCTTGTCGCTGACCTGACACCAGTACGCGGCCCGCGCCGCGGCGAGCCGGGCGGTCGGGTAGATCGAGGCGTTCGCCCGCTCCAGCGACGCCTTCACGTTCGGATCCTCGTCGGCACCCGGGTCGAGCCAGAACCCGAACCCGTCGTGCAGGGTGATGTCGAGCGGCCCGTCGACCAGGACGTCCTGCAGCCGGGGCCCCTCGCCGGGAAGCGCCGGCACCGAGACCGTGCCGCCGGGTTCGGTACGCAGGGCACACAGCAGCGCCTCGGCGAGGTCGCGGGAGACGTCGCCGGACTGGACGTGCCGCTGCAGTCCGATCAGGATCCGGCCGTCCGGCTTGGCGATCGCCGGCACCGCCATCGGCAGCACGGTGGCCAGGGTGACCGGGCGCTCGCCGTACTCCTCGACCAGCTCGGGGGCGAGGGTCAGCGGGGCGGACGCGGCCGGGACCAGCTCCCGGAGCGCGATCCACTCCACCTCGTCGGCCAACCCCTCGAACGGCCGGGGTACGAAGACGTCCCGACGTTTCTGCCGCCGCTCGGACCTGGCGGGTCGCTGGCCGGCGGCGGTGGCGTCCGCGACGGCGGACCGGTGACTCTTACGACGCTTGCCCACGACGGAACAGCCTAGGCGCAACCCGGCCGGGGCGTGCACCCGGCGGGGCACGGCCGGGTCAGGCTCGGGGCAGCCGCACCTCCGCGACCGTACCGCCCCCGTCCCGGGGACGCAGCGAGACCCAACCGTTCTGCCGCTCGACGATCCGGCGGACGAGGTAGAGCCCCAGCCCGGCTCCGGGGTAGCGCCGCCGGTCTCCCGAGTCGGCCTGCCAGAACCGTTCGAACGCCCGCTCCACATGCTCCGGGCGCACCCCGATGCCCCGGTCGCTCACCCGGAACGCCACGGTCCGTCGGTCCGCCTCGGCGGTCAGTTCCACCGGCGTGCCGTCCGGCGAGTACTTGCCGGCGTTGGTGACCAGTTCGGCCAGCACGGTGGCGAGGCTGGCGCGGTCGCCGAGTGCCTTCGGCAGCTGCTCGGGGAGGGCGACGACGAGCCGGTGCCGCAGCTCCGCCGGGAGGTTGGCCACGGCCGCGCGCAGCGTCTCCACCAGGTCGAAGGGCATCGGCGGGGACCCGCCGACCCGGCCGGCGTCGTTGGTGCTGGCCAACAGCCGGTCCACCAGCCGGGCCAGCTCGCCGGCGCGCTGGCCGATCACCCCGGCCGCCTGGCGGCGGTCGGCGTCCGACAACGACTCCCAGTGCGTGGTGAGGGTGTCGGCGTACCCCTTGATCACCGTGACCGGGGTTCGGAGCTCGTGGCTGGTCACCGCGACGAAGAGATCCCGGTCGTGGTCGCGGAGCTGTTGCTCGCTGCTGTCGGAGAAGGTGACGACCTGGGCGGCGTTCGTGCCCGGCAGGTCACCGGAGGTGATCTTCAGCCACCGCCCGTCGGGCAGTCGGTGGTCGAGCACCTGACCGGGCGGCGGCACCGGCAACGGCAGCGCCCGGTCGAGGACCTCCGTGGCACGCAGCCCGGTTATCCGCTCCGCCGCCGGGTTCCAGAGCTGCACGATCCCGTCCCGGCTGACGATCGCCAGGCCGTCGGCGAGCGCGGCCACCACGCTGCCGTCGCCGTGGACCGGCAGCCCGGCCTGGTCGCGGTACAGGTACGCGGTGCAGGCGGCCAGGTGGTTCAGCACCGTCCGGTGCTGTTCACAGTCGGGTCGGGCGGGATTCGGGTAGAACGCGTAGAAGCTGCCCACCATCAGGCCACGGATCTCCACCCGGGCCGCGAGGACGTGCCGCAGGCCGGCCCCGTCCAGCTGGTGGGCCAGCTCCGGGGAAAGCGCCTCGACGGTGAGTGTCTGCACGGTGGGCCCGGTGCACAGCGGGGAGGTGGCCTGGTCGGCGGCGGGCAGCGGGCGGCCGATCGACCACTCGACGGCGCCGGTGGCGGCGACGACCCGGCCGCCGTTGGGGCCGTACTCGACGAAGGCGAGGCCCGGCGAGTCGAGGGCCTGCGCCGCGGTGCGGAGCAGGCGGTCGAGGACCGCGAGCCCCGCCTCCCCGGAGTTGACCGCCTCCAGGACGGCGGTGTAGCCGGCGATGAGAGCGGGGTAGTCGGGGTGTTCCGGCATGCTCCGAGTCTGCCCCGTCGGGTGAGACGTTCGGCAGCCCCCCCGGGCGTCAGCGTCCCAGGCGGGTGAGGACCATGGCCGGCCGGTCGGTGATGATGCCGTCGACCTCGCGGGCCACGGCGAGGTCGACGTGGGTCTCGTCGTTGACCGTCCAGACGTAGACCCGGTTGCCCGCCGCGTGCAGCGCGGACACCAGCCCGGGGTGGGAGGTGAGCAGCCGGACGTTCGGGCCGGCGATCCGGGCGCCGTACGGCAGCCGGCCACCGCCCATCCCGGGCGGCAGGAACGCCAGGAGCAGCACGGTCGACAGCCCCGGGGCGAGCCGACGGATGCGGCGGATGGCGAGCGGGGAGAACGACATCACGGTGACCCGTACCGGGTCGTCCGGCCGGGGGTCGGCCAGGCCGTGCCGGTTCAGCACGGTCACCAGCTGCCGTTCGACGTCCGCCCCGTTCCGGGTCGGGTGCTTCGTCTCGATCAGCAGTTCGAGCTGGCGACCCGCGGCCCGGACGGCCCCGAGCAGGATCTCCAGGGTGAGCAGCCGGGTGCGGGCGGGGTCCGACCCGCCGCCACCGCGGGCGGTGCCCGGGTGCCAGGAGCCGTAGTCGAGGCTTTCCAGCTCCGCCAGGGTGTGCGCCCGCACCGCCCCCCGTCCGTTGCTGGTCCGCTCCAGCCGGCGGTCGTGGACGCAGACCAGGTGCCCGTCGCGGCTGAGCCGCACGTCGCACTCCAGCCCGTCGGCACCCTCCTCGATGGCCCGCAGGTACGCGGCGAGGGTGTGTTCGGGCAGCTCCGCCGACGAGCCCCGGTGCGCGAAGACCAGGGGCCCGCCGTGGGCGCCGGAGGCCGCGCCGGCCCGGGACCGGGGTGCCGCGGCAACCGGCTCGCTTCTCGTGCTCACGGTGGTGTCACCGCCACCCGGCCGGTTCCACCCCTCACTCAGATGACCCGGGGCGACTGCCCGTCCTCGCTCTGCAGCGGCCTGCCCGCGGCGGCCCACCCGCGCATGCCGCCGTCGAGGTTGCGGACGTTGTCCCACCCGTTGTTCATCAGGTAGCCCACCACCTGGGCGGAGCGACCGCCGGAGCGGCAGACCACCACGACCTCCCCCTCGGTGGGGATCTCGGACAGCCGCGCGGGAATCTCCATCATCGGCAGGTGGTGGGCGCCGGGGGCGTGCCCGGCCGCCCACTCGTCCGGTTCCCGGACGTCGAGCAGGTAGGCGTCAGCCGGCACCTCGGCGGGGGCCACGGTGGGGATGTTGGCTGCGAACACGGCTACCAAGCGTAGCCGCCGGGACCGCCGTCGGCCGCCATCGGTGATGACGTTCCTGGTCCGCCCGGCGTGCCGATCCGGCCGCGGGGCGGAGCCGGCGCCGGTGGCGGTCGCCGCTAGAGCCGGTTGATCCACTGGGGGTTGGCGCGCGCCCAGGTGTCCAGGTCGGCGTCGCGGATCGCGGCGAACAGGTCGGTCGCCGACTCGTCCATCAGCACGTACGAGACCTCGTCGATGGTGTCGGCGTGGGACGGCAGCCGGATGCCGTGCACCTGGTCGGCGCGTAACCGGCGCATCCCGAAGATCAGGTCCTCGAGGGCCATGCCGTTGGTGTCGACGGTGAAGGAGGAGCCGATCGTCCGGATCACCTGGTCCAGGCGGAGCGGGTTGCGCAGCATGTCGGTCGTGGTGGCCTTCTCCATCATCGCCCGCAGCACCTGCTGCTGGTGCCGCTGTCGGTCGAAGTCGCCGTTCGGCAGGTCGTACCGCTGGCGTGCGAAGTCGAGCGCCTGGGCGCCGGTCATCTCCTGGCAGCCGGGGGTGAAGACGGCCCGGGTGTGTATCGAGCGGACCTCGGTGTCCACGCAGATCCGTATCCCGCCGAGCAGGTCGATCGCGCGCTGGAAGCCGGCGAAGTTGACCAGCGCGGCGCCGTCGAACCGGATCCCGGTGAGCCGGCTCAGGGTCGCCGAGAGCAGCCGGGTCCCGCCCTGCCCGCCACCGCCGTACTGGAAGGCTGCGTTGATCTTGTCTGCGCCGCCGGACCAGTCGCCGCCCGGGGCCGGCGGAATCTCGACCAGCAGGTCCCGAGGTACGGAGATCAGGTACGCGCGGTCCAGCCCGGCCGGCAGGTGGGCGATCATGATCGTGTCGGAGCGCTGGTCCGTGCCCGGCGTGGCGTTCACCCGTTCGTCGGAGCCGACCAGCAGGAAGTTGAGCGGCCCGGAGACGTCGGCGCGCTCCCGCCGGGCGGCCGGGTCGAGGAGCAACTCCTTGATCACCGCGTTGTCGTAGCGGCTGGCCAGCACCCGCAGGCCCACCCCGCCGATGCCGGAGATCAGCACCAGGACCACCCCGAATCCGAGGGCCAGCCTGGCCCAGACCGGCGCCCGCGGGCGCGGTCGGGCCGGCTCGGCGTCCTTCGCCCGGGGGCGGGGGTCGGCGGCCCGACCGCGGGACCGCTCGGGCTCCCCCGGAGTCGACCGTCTGGACGTGAACGTGACCCCTCCCCGGACCGGCTGCGTGAAGCTGTCTCACCTCAGGCTAAAGGCCGGGTTTGGGTGGCTAGTGGCTTTTGCTATTTTCGGTGGCCCTGCTATCCGCCGGCGGCCGGGTTCGCGGTCGGCGTGTTCGCCTCGACCCACGCCGCCATGGTGTCGTTCGCCATCGCCTGGTACATGGCCAGCGCCTTCTCCCGGTCGGAGACCACCACGGACTGGCCGTCGACCATCCGGCTGCCCAGGTGCGGGCTGGTGAGGAAGTGGAGGTTCTCCCCGCGCAGGTTACGGAACTGGATCGCCATGTCGACCAGGGAGAACTCCTCGTCCACGGTGACCGCGTTCGTCACCGCCCTCAGGAAGGCGTTCAGCTTGGCCGGGTCGGTCAGGGTGCCCGTGCTGACCGCCTTGTCCATCAGGGCGCGCAGGAACTCCTGCTGGTGCCGCATCCGGGCGAAGTCGCCGTCCGGGAACTGCTTGCGCTGCCGGATCCAGTCCAGCGCCTCGGCCCCGTCCATGTGGTGGACGCCCTTGGTGAACCTCCGGTACGGCTTGTGGATCGAGGTGATGTCGCGTTCCACGGTCAGCTCGACCCCGCCGAGCGCGTCGGTGACCTCCTTGAAGCCGGCGAAGTCGATCGCCACCACGTGGTCGATCCGCACGTCGGTGAAACACTCCACGGTGCGCACCGCCAGCGGCAGGCCGCCGAAGGCGAAGGCGGCGTTGATCTTGTGACGCTCACCGCCGCAGTCGGCGCCGGCGCTCTCCGGCACGGGCACGTAGAGGTCGCGCGGGATCGAGACGAGGTACGCCCGGTCGTGGCTGGACGGGATGTGCATCACGATGATCGTGTCGGCCCGCCACTGGCTGGCCCGGTCGACCGGGGCGTCCGGATCCCGCGAGTCGCTCCCGAGCAGCAGGATGTTCAGCGCGCCGCTGACCGACCTGGGCCGGCCACCGGCCAGCTCGGCGAAGGGGTCGGTCCGCTTCAGGTCCCGGTCGAGTCCTTTGACGTACATCCAGAGGCCGCCACCGCCGAGCAGCCCCAGCACCAGTACCGCGATGCCGGCGACCAGGGCGATCCGTCCCCAGCGGGGCCGCGGTCCACGCCGGTCGGGCCCGCCGGGCAGCCGCGGGCCGCGGGGGCCACCCGGCCCGATCGGCCCGTCGTGGCCGGGGCGTGCCTGATCCGGTACGACGTGGGCGCGTCCCGAGACCCGGCCCGGGGTGGCCGGGCCGGAACCGGGCACGGAGGCCCGGCCGACGGATTCCGCCCGCATCGGGTGGTCGGAGGCGGACCGGTTCGGGGGAAGGCTCGCGGACATGAGCCCAGGGTACGTAGCGAAACCAAGAGGTCGCTGCGTGCCACATCGGGGCTGGCAGGGATCTGGGACACAGGTCCACGGATCCGCCCCCGCCGGCCGGCGGGGGCGGGCGCGGGCCGGGCTCCTCAGCCCAGCCGCTGGCGGAAGTGCGCGATGGTGCGACTCAGCCCTTCCTGCGGCGACACCGTGGGCTCGTAGCCGAGCCGTTGCCGGGCGAGGGTCAGATCCGGCCGCCGCATCTCCGGGTCGTCCGCGGTCCGGCTCACGTAGGTGATCGGCGACGTGCTTCCGGTGAGCGTCACGATCGTCTCGGCCAGCTCCCGCATCGACATCTCGTGCTCGGTGCCGCAGTTGATCGGGCCGGTCTCGGTCGAGTCGAGGAGCAACAGGATGCCCCGGACCAGGTCGTCGACGTAGCAGATCGAGCGGGTCTGGGCGCCGGTGCCGTGCACGGTCAGCGGCTCGCCGCGCAGCGCCTGGGTGATGAAGGTCGGGATCGCCCGCCCGTCGTCGGGGCGCATCCGGGGGCCGTACGTGTTGAAGATCCGGACGATGCCGACGTCGAGCCCGTGGTAGCGGTGGTAGGCCATGGTCGCCGCCTCGGCGAAGCGCTTGGCCTCGTCGTACACGCTGCGGATGCCGATCGGGTTGACGTTGCCCCAGTACGTCTCGGGCTGCGGATGCACCTGCGGGTCGCCGTACGCCTCGGAGGTGGAGGCGAGGATGAACCGGGCCTGGTCGGTGACCGCCCGGTCGAGCAGGTGCAGGGTGGCCAGCGAGCCGACCCGGAGGATCTCGATCGGCAGCGTGGTGAAGTCGGTGGGGCTCGCCGGCGAGGCCAGATGCATGATCGCGTCGAACCGTTCGGCGATCGCCGGGTGGTGCCCTGGCAGCCCGTCCGAGACGTCGGCCTCGATGAGGGTGAAGCGCGGGTGGTCGACCAGGTGGGCGACGTTCTCCTTGGAACCGGTGATGAAGCTGTCCACCGCCACCACCGTGCAGCCCCGGGCGATCAGCGCGTCGACCACGTGTGAGGGGACGAATCCGGCGCCGCCGGTGACGAGGATTCGGTGTTCTGCTCCGAAGCGCTGGGCTACCACCATGACGCCAGCCTACCCACGTTGCTGATCTCCGTACCGGGCGAGGGAGCGCCCGCGCGGGGTGCCGGAGAACGGCTTTCCGGGACGCCGGCGGGTGGTGCCGGGTAACCGATACCTCCCGACACCACCCGTTACCGGACAATGACTGTCGGTCAGTGCGCTCCCGCGCCGGTGAGCGCCCGGACCTCGAGTTCGGCGTACTTGTCGGCGTCCGACTCCTTCGACAGCAGGGTGCCGATCCAGCCGCAGAGGAACCCGACCGGGATCGAGATGATGCCCGGGTTCGACAGCGGGAACCACTGCCAGTCGTGATCCGGGAACATCGCGCTCGGCGCACCGGAGACCACCGGGGAGAAGAAGACCAGCCCCACGGCGCTGATCAGACCGCCGTAGATCGCCCAGACCGCCCCGGAGGTGTTGAACCGCTTCCAGAACAGGCTGTAGAGGATCGCGGGCAGGTTTCCGGAGGCCGCCACCGCGAAGGCCAGAGCGACCAGGAAGGCCACGTTCAGGTCCTGCGCGAAGATCGACAGCGCGATGGAGATCGCACCGATCACCAGCGCCGCGACCCGGGCGACGTTGACCTCCTGCCGCTCGGACGCCTGTCCGCCCTTGACCACGCTGGCGTAGAAGTCGTGCGCCAGGCTCGACGACGAGGCCAGGGTCAGGCCGGCGACCACGGCGAGGATGGTGGCGAAGGCGACCGCGGCGATGACCGCGAGCAGGGCGGCCCCGCCGATGTCGCCGCCGAGGAAGTCGACGCCGAGCGCCTCGGCGAGCTGCGGCGCGGCGGTGTTGCCGGCCGCGTCCTGGGCCTTGATCGCCTCCTGGCCCACCAGCGCGGCCGCGCCGAAGCCCAGGGCCAGGGTGAGCAGGTAGAAGAGGCCGATGATCCCGATCGCCCAGAGCACGCTCTTGCGGGCGGCCTTGGCGGTCGGCACGGTGTAGAAGCGGATCAGGATGTGCGGCAGCCCCGCGGTGCCCAGGACCAGCGCGATGCCGAGCGAGAGCAGGTCCATCTTGTTGTAGAAGGTCTTCGCCGGGTCACCGGCGACCTCCACGCCGTACCGCAGTCCGGGTTCGAGGAAGGCGCTGCCCTTGCCCGAGGCGTCCGCGGCGTCGCCGAGCAGGGCGGAGAGGTTGAACCTGTAGTGCGCCAGCACCAGGATCGTCATGACCACGGCGCCGCTCATCAGCAGGAACGCCTTGACGATCTGCACGTAGGTGGTGCCCTTCATGCCACCCACGGTGACGTAGATGATCATGAGGGCGCCGACCAGGACGATCGTGGCGATCTTCGCCGCGTCCGCGTCCATGCCGAGGAACGTCGTCCCGGGCCGGATGCCGAGCAGCAGCGCGACCAGCGCGCCCGCGCCGACCATCTGGGCCAGCAGGTAGAAGATCGAGACGGTGATCGTGGAGACCGCCGCCGCCGTCCGGACCGGCTTCTGCCGCATCCGGAACGCGAGGACGTCCGCCATCGTGTAGCGGCCGGAGTTGCGCAGCAGCTCGGCGACCAGCAGCAGCGCCACCAGCCAGGCCACCAGGAAGCCGATCGAGTAGAGGAAGCCGTCGTACCCGTAGAGCGCGATGATGCCGGCGATGCCGAGGAACGAGGCCGCCGACATGTAGTCGCCGCCGATCGCCATGCCGTTCTGGAAGCCGGAGAAGGACCGGCCACCGGCGTAGAAGTCGGTCGCCGTCTTGGTCTGCCGGCTGGCCCAGATGGTGATCCCGAGGGTCACCGCGACGAAGATCAGGAAGAGCGTGATGGTCAGCGTGCGGGCCGTGTTGTTGGTCGCGTCCGCCGCCAGGAACAGCTCACTCACCGGGTCACCCCGCTCTCCGCACCGGCCCGCTCCGGGGTGCCGTCCAGCTCCGCGCGGATCCGGTCGGCGACCGGGTCCAGCTTCCGGTCCGCGAAGCGGGAGTACAGCCACGCGATCAGGAAGGTGGAGACGAACTGCAGCAGGCCGAAGACGAGGGCGACGTTGATGTTGCCGACGACCCTGGTCGCCATGAAGTCCCGCGCGTACGCGGAGAGGATCACGTAGAGGGCGTACCAGAGGAAGAACGCCGCGGTCATCGGGAAGACGAAGCTGCGCAGCGCCCTACGCAGGCCGGAGAACTCCTCCGACTGCTGTACCGCGACGTACCGGTCGGGCGTGACGCCCGCCGGCGCGGGGGTGTCCGAGGACATTCGTGGTTTCACCACCTTCACGGGGGCCGAGGTTTCGCGCACCGTATGAAGTGCTTCGGCCGCTGGAAAGTGGTGATCGGGCGGGCCGGTCGGTGGCTGCGCCGAACGGACCTGTCGCTGCGCCCAGTGACGCGGGTCACGCCGCTGGGCGACGGGAGGAAAGGGCTTCTGCCAGGGCCTCGGGACCGGGAACAGCCCCGCCCCGCCCGGGCGCGGGCGGGGCGGTCAGCGGCCCAGCTCCCGGTACCGACCCCGGTGGTGCAGCAGCGGGGCCGCCTCCTCAACCAGCTCGACCGTCTCGATGGTGGCCTCGACCAGCAGCGCCCAGCCGCACCGCCGCGCGCCGTCGAGCCGGCAGCCGGCCCAGCCACCGGCGTCGGCCGGCACCGGACCGTACGGCGTCCGGACCCACCCGCCGGTGGCGAACAAACCACCGGGAGCCGGGAAGAGCCCGGCGAAGCGGTCCGCGAGCTGCCGGTGCGCCGGCCCGAGCAGGGCCACGGCGAACCGGCCGCCGGCCGACGCGGCGGCCCACAGGTCGGACTCCTCGTCGACCAGGCCGAGCAGCCGGGGTGGATCCCCGTCGGCGACCAGCGTCGACGACACCGTCAGCCCGGCCGGCTCGCCGGCGGACGCCGGCCCGCCCGCCTCGGCCCCGTCCGGCGACCCGTACGCGGTCCACAGGGTCACCGGTGCGGGAAGCCGGCCGCGCAGCCGCCGCACCGGCGAACGTTGGTCGGTCGGGGTGGCGAACGGATCGGTGTGATGGATCCGCGCACCCGGACCCTGGTCCACGCCCGGATCCCGGCTCACCTGCAACACCCGCCCTCGGTCACGGGAACCATTGTCACCGGTGCCGCCGGTCAGCGACGGGGGGTGACCGTGAGCAGCAGTTCCGGCATCCGGCGGTCGAGCACGTCACCGGCCAGGTACGCCCCGAGCAGCGCCGCACCGATGCCGTACGCCGCGCCGACCGGCAGGGCCAGCCACAGCCAGAGGTCCCCGAGCAGGGCGGTCGCCACCACCACCGGAACGCCCAGCACGGCGGTGGCCAGTATCGCCACGAAGCCCAGCAGACTCCGGGCGATCCCGGCGCCCGTGTTGATGGCGAACGGGTTGCTCGTCTCCGGCAGCGCGTACGCGCCGAGGATCGAGAGGTACATGTTCACCGCCAGCCCGACACCGTACGACGCGAGCAGGCTGCCCACCGCGACACCGAACCAGGCCGGCTCGCGCAGGAAGAAGACCATGACCACGGAGACCGCCAACAACAGCGGCACGGTGTAGAGCGAGAACGCGACCGCACGCGCGCGCAGCTCCACCCGCCCCGGGACCCCGGCGATCATGTTCGCCGCGTACGCGCTGCCGTCGAACCCGAACTGGTTGGCCAGGGTGAGCGCCGCGAGGGTGCCGACGAAGAGCATCGACCCGCTGAGCACCGTCGGCGAGGCGTCGAAGTCGCCCCCGTCGACCATGCCCCGGCTGCCCACGTTGACCATCACCGGCACGAAGACACCGATGACGGCGATGGAGATCAGATTGGACCGCCGACGGGCGTCCCGCCACCAGTACCGCGCCTCGCGCGCCACCAGCGCGCCGTACCTGTCCCGGCTGATCCACGACAGCAACCGGGGGAAGAGCTGCGCCACGGCACCACCCGGCACGGACCTGCCGCCGGCCGGGCCGCCGCTGGCCGCCCCCACCATCGCCGACTCCAGCGACCGGGACCACCACCACAGCAGCGCCCCGAGGGTCACCGCGCCGATCAGCAGTTTGACCGCCGCCGCCCAGGCCCGGCCCTCGGCGGCGTCGACGCCGGCGGTGTACGGCGCGCCCAGGGGTGTCCACCCGACGATCCGTGCCACGGTCCGTGCCGCGTCCAGGTCGACCCGCCCGGCGGCGTTGATCACGGCGATCTGCGCCGGGCCGAGCAGGGCGGCGAGCAGCGCGAGCAGGACGGCAGCCAGGTCGCGTACCCGCCGGGACCGCAGCATGGTGGCGAAGGCGCTGGTGACGGCGCGGCTGACCGCCACGCAGACGAACAGCCCGACGACCACTCCGCACGCGGCCACCAGCGCGGCCGACCAGCCGCCCAGCGCCCCGGCGGTGACCACGAGACCGGCGGTGGCGACCAGGGTGGCGACCGCCGGCGTGCCGACCAGCGCCGCGGCGAACAGGCCGGTGACCAGGGTGCGACGGCTCAGCGGGAGCAGCGCGAAACGGGCCGGGTCGAGCGACTCGTCCACGCCGAAGAACACCAGGGGCAGCAGGAGCCAGCCGAGCACCAGCAGTCCGCCGCCGATGCCGGCCATGGGCAGGGCCCAGGCGGGTTCGTCGGCGAGCGCGGGAAGGGCGAACAGGACGAACCCGGTCACGGCGTACCAGAGTCCACAGCACACCCCGAGGACGAACAGCGAGATCCGCCAGGCCTGGCCCCGGAGGTTGTTGCCCATCAGCCGCAGCTTCAGGCGGACGAAGTGACGGGTCCGGACCGGCCGGGGCGGGTCGACCCGGGGCGGGGTGACCCGGTCGGCCGCGGGGGCGACGGTCACAGCCATGCCAGCTCCTCACCGGTGGCGGTGCGGCCGCCGACCACCTCGACGAAGACCTCCTCCAGTGACCGGTCGCCGCGCACCTCGTCGAGGGTGCCGGCCCGCTGGATGATCCCGCCGGCCAGGATCGCGACGTGGGTGCAGAGCCGCTCCACCACCTCCAACACGTGGCTGGAGAAGATCACCGTCCCGCCGTTGCCGACGTACCGCTGCAGGATCTCCCGGATCAGCGCGGCGGAGACCGGGTCGACGGCCTCGAACGGCTCGTCGAGGACCAGCAACCGCGGGCTGTGCAACAGCGCGCAGGCCAGGGCGATCTTCTTCTTCATCCCGGCCGAGTAGTCGACGACCAGGGTCCGTCCCGCGTCGGCCAGGGCGAGCACGTCGAGCAGCTCCCGGGCCCGCTGGTCGACCACCGCCGGGTCCATGCCCCGCAGCAGACCGTGGTAGGCCAGCAGCTCCGGCCCGGTGAGCCGGTCGAAGAGCCGTACCCCGTCGGGCATCACCCCGAGCAGTTGCTTGGCCTGCAGCGGGCTGGCCCACACGTCGTGGCCCAGCACCCAGGCGCTCCCGGAGTCCGGGCGGAGCAGCCCCACCGCCATCGACAGGGTGGTCGTCTTGCCCGCCCCGTTGGGGCCGAGCAGCCCGTAGAACGAGCCGACCGGGACGTCGAGGTTGAGGCCGGACACGGCGACCTTGGTGTCAAAACGCTTCACCAGACCACGCAGGGCCAGGGCAGCGGGCGCGGAGCGGTTCATGACCTCGACCGTAGCCGCCGCTGACCAACGATCGTTCAGGCCGGGGTATGACCCGCGCCTCCTCACCGAGCGGGAGAACCATCCGTCGCGGGAGGGACCCCGCGGGTCAGAGCCGGAGCGCCTCGGGGGCGTGCAGCCGGAGCATCGTCGCCGCGACGTCGGCCGGCGTCCGGCGCCGGGTGGCCCAGGAGACGGTGATCATCACGGTGAAGGCGAGCGGGACGGTCCAGGCCGCCGGCTGGGCGAGCAGGACGGCCGGCCAACCGGTCAGCTCCGGGCCGACGACGGTGAGGAGCACGGCGCCGACGGCCGCACCGCCACCGACCAGGATCCCCGCGGCCGTGCCGACGTCGGTGAGGCCCCGCCACCAGATGCCGAGCACGAGCAGCGGGCAGAAGCTGGAGGCGGCCACCGCGAAGGCCAGGCCGACGACCTGCGAGACGTCCAGCCCCGAGACGTACAGCGCGAGCAGCATCGGGACCAGACCGGCGACGATCGTGGCGAGCCGGAAGTCGCGTACCGAGCCGCGGCCGAGCAGGTCGGTGGAGAGCACCCCGGCGACGCTGGTGAGCAGCCCGGAGGAGGTGGAGAGGAAGGCGGCGAACGCCCCGGCCGCGACCAGGGCGGCCAGGAGTTGTCCGGTCAGGCCGTTGCCGAGCGCCGCGCTGGGCAGCAGCACCACCACCGCGTCACTGCGCCCGGTCAACAACAGCTGCGGGGTGTAGATCCGGCCGAGGACGCCGTACAGGGTGGGGAGCAGGTAGAAGGTGCCGACCATGGCCAGCACGACCAGGGTGGTGCGACGGGCCGCCGCCCCGTCCGGGTTGGTGTAGAAGCGGACGAGCACGTGCGGCAGCCCCATGGTGCCGAGGAAGGTCGCCAGGATCAGCGAGTACGTGGCGAACAGCTCCCGGTCGTCGTCCCCGGCCGTGCCCGGCAGCAGCCAGTCGGCCCCGTCGACGGCGTCCACACTGGAGATCTTCGGCACCGGGTCGCCCTCGGCGAAGCTGAGCTCGTCGCCGGGGCGTACCTCCCGGGTCGTACCGTCGGGCAGGGTGAGTGTCGCGGCGTGCTCGACCACGACGGTGGTCGCGGCGGGGAAGACGGTGCCCGCCTCCGGGGTCACCGCCGGCCGCCCGTCCGACTGCCACTGCAACACCAGGAAGATCGCCGGTACGGCGAGCGCGGTCAGCTTCAGCCAGTACTGGAACGCCTGCACGAAGGTGACGGCGCGCATCCCGCCCAGCGCCACGTTCCCGGTCACCACCGCGCCGACCAGCAGCGCCCCCAACTCGTACGGCCCGCCGGCCACGGTGGCGACGGTGAGCCCGGCCCCCTGCAACTGCGGCACGAGGTAGAGCCACCCGATGAAGACCACGAAGACGGTGGCGAGCTTGCGCAGCCTCCGGGAGCCCAGCCGCAGCTCACAGAAGTCGGGCAGGGTGAACGCGCCGGAGCGGCGCAGCGGCGCGGCCACGAAGAGCAGCAGCGCGAGGTAGCCGGCGGCGAAGCCGACCGGGTACCAGAGCACGTCGACGCCGTGTTTCAGGATCAGCCCGGCGATGCCGAGGAACGAGGCGGCGGACAGGTACTCCCCGCCGATGGCCGCCCCGTTCCAGGTCGGGCTGACCATGCGGGAGGCGACCAGGAAGTCGGAGGTGGTCCGGGCCAGGGTCAACCCGTAGAAGCCGATCGCGACCGTGGCCAGGGTGACCACGATGATCGCCGGTATGACGTACGGGTTGCTCACGGCTCAGCGCTCCGGCCGCTGGACCACGTCGGTGAAGTCCTGCTCGTTGCGCTCGGCCAGCCGCACGTACGCCCAGCCGACCGCGACCAGGAACGGGAACGCGGCGACCCCGAGCAGCAGCCACGGCAGGTTGATCCCGAAGAGTTTCGCCATGGCGACCCTGGGGGCGATGGCGAAGAGCAGCGGCAGCCCGCCGAGCCCGATCGCCACCACCAGCGACAGCCGCAGCGCGAGCGCGAGCTGGGCCCGGACCAGCCCACGGACCAGGACGTCGCCGACCTCGGTCTGCTGGGTCAGCTCCGCCCGGGTCAGGTCGGGCCGGGCGCGCCGCCGGGCGACCTCGGCCAGCACCACCCGGGTCCTGCGGGGCGGCGTCTCCGGCGGACCCGGGTGCGGCGGCGGATCGGCGGGGGTGGCCACTCCGGCAGTTTCACCGGCTCAGCACGAATGTCAAGTGCACGTGGGCACGGTGGGGTGTTCGTCGGGAATCCACCCTGCCGGCCGCGCCCGGACGGGGCCCGCGCGCCGTGGCCGGCGGCTCCGGGTGCGGTGACGCGGGGCCGGCCGACCCGGCGGGGGATCGCCCCGGCGACACCCGGGGCGGGGTGGGGATCAGGCCGGCGACGCCTGGTCGTCGAGGTCGTCGGCGGTGAGCAGGCTGGTGAGCCGCAGCTCGCGGGCGGTGGCCGGCGGGCAGTCGGCGACGACCGCGCTCGCGCCGACCACGCTGGCACCCCGGGCCGCCACGATCTCGTGCAGGGCGCGGAGTTGGGCCCCGCTGGTCACCCAGTCGTCCACCAGCAGCGCCCGGTCGCCGGGCCCGAGGTGCCGGTCGCGTACGCCGAGCGCCAGCCGGCGGCCCCGGTGGTCCGGTTCGGTCCAGGCCCAGGTGGTGGGTTCGGCGATCCGCCGGTGGGCGTCGTGCTTGTACGCCGCGAGGAAGCCGACCCCCAGGGCGCCGGCGACCAGCGGACCGAGCAGGAACCCGGTGCTCTCGGGGGCGATGACGACGGTGGGTCGGGCGGCGCGGTACGGCCCGGCGAGCGCCGGGCCGAGGGCGCCGAGGATCTCCGGGTCGCGCCACCAGCCGGAGACGTCACTGACCAACAGGTCGCTCTCCGGTCCCGGATCGGTCCAGCGGAACGCCTCGATCAGCCGTCGCCTGAGTTCGGTTCCCATTCCCGCCATTGTCGTCCCGTCCCGGGCCACCCCCGCCCGGCCGGACCCCGCCGCGGGCCGCCGGGTGGCGCCCGGTGCCGCCCCGCCCGTCTCTGTCCCGCCCGTCTCTGTCCCGCCCGTCTCTGTCCCGCCCGTCTCTGTCCCGGTGCGGTCCTGCCCCGGTCCGCGCAGCCGTCAGCGCCCGGGACGTCCGACCCAGTCGGGGTCGGATGATCGGCTACACGTTTCACCTTATTTATGGGCATACCACTACGAGCCCATTGACTTCCGACGTACCCCTCTCGTTACGGTCCGACCCGATCTTTGCCGTCGTACGAGAGGACGAGCCGGTGGCGGGTAGACACGCGCGAGTTCGGTTCTCCAGGCCACGCACCGGTCTGGTGGCGTCGGGTGCGGTCGCACTGGTCCTGGTCGCCGCGGGGGCGGCCGGCGCGGTCCGGTTCGGTGTCGGTGGGGACACCCCCGCGGTGTCACCCGTGGCCGAGGCCACCACCGCGACCAGCGAGACCGCGTCGAGCGGCCCGGTCCTGGCCGACCCGGTTCCGTCTCCCACCACCGCGGTGCCGTCCCGGTCGCCGGAGCGGGCCTCGCGGTCCAGCCCGCGGCCCACCCCGTCCCGCTCCACCGCGGGCACCCGCTCCACCGCCGCGAAGAAGACGACCACGCGGGCGACGTCGAGCCCGCGGCCCGAGCGGATCGTCGAGTCCGGCTCCTGCGGTGCCTCCTTCTACGCCCAGGGACAGGTCACGGCGAACGGCGAGGCGTTCGACCCGAACGCCCTGACCGCCGCGCACCGGACCCTGCCGTTCGACACCCGGGTCCGGGTCACCAACCCGGCGACCGGCGCCTCCGTGGTGGTACGGATCAACGACCGCGGCCCGTTCGTCGACGGCCGGTGCATCGACCTCTCCCGGGCGGCGTTCGAGGCGATCGCGCCGCTGAGCATGGGTGTGCTCACCGTGCGGTACGAGGTCCTCGGCTGATCCGGCCTCCCGACGGGGCAGGGCGGCCAACCGGTTGTGGTCCTTCGACCCGCAACCGGTGGCCGACCGCCCGACGAGGCCCGACGGAACCGCGACGGTCGGTGGCGCCAGTGGTCGGAACCCCGTCCGCCGAGGGGCCAAGGCCGTACACTCGCCCAGGTCGATCAGGCATGCTGTTCCGCGTACCCATGCGACGGATGCCATGGGGCGCGCGCCCCCCAAGCCCCGGTACCCGCGCCGGTCTCGGCGCGGCCTCCGTGCTGCTCGCCCTCGTCACCGTCGTGGAACTCTCCGACAGGTCCGGGATCAGCTACGTGGGGCTGACGGCGGTGGCGCCCTTCCTCGCCGCCGCGTTCGCGGCCTGGCGGATCGTGGTGGCGGTCGGCGTGGCCGCCATGGCGCTCGCGGTGGCGCTGGCGGTGAGCGGCGCCGTCTCGCCGGCCGGGGCCGCGGTCGACACCGTGGGAGTCGTCATGGCGACGGGGGTCGCCGTGCTGTTCGCGCTGCTCCGGCAGCGGCAGGCGGACCGGATCGCCGAGCTGTCCAAGCTCGCCTCGGTGGCCCAGCAGGCCGTGCTCCGGCCCATCGGTCCCCGGGTCGGCAGTCTGGCGGTCGCCGGCCACTACATCTCGGCGACGGCGGCGGCGGACATCGGCGGCGACCTGTACGAGGCGGTGGACACCCCGTACGGGGTGCGGATCCTCATCGGCGACGTCCGGGGCAAGGGACTGGACGCGGTACGGCTGGCCAGCATCGTCCTCGGTTCGTACCGCCACGTCGCCTACGAGCGGGCGGATCTGCGGGCCGTCGTCGCGGACCTCGACCGGGCGGTGGCCCGGAACGTCGGTGACGAGGACTTCGTCACCGCCGCGCTGGTCGAGGAGCGCGGGGGCACGTTGACGATCGTCAACTGCGGTCACCCGTCGCCGCTGCTGCTGCGCCGCGGGCAGGTGATCCCGATGGAGCCACCGGCTCCGGCGCCGCCGCTGGGTTTCATGCCGGTGGTCCGGCCCCGGGTCGAACGCCTCGAACCGGGCGACCGGCTGCTGCTGTTCACCGACGGCCTGGGTGAGGCGCGGCGCGACGGGAAGTTCTTCCCCACCGCCGACCGGGCCTGGCGGCTGCTCGGCCACGGGACGGTGGCCGACGGGTTGGCGTCGCTGGAGAGCGCGCTGCTGGAGTGGGTCCGGGGGCGGCTCGACGACGACATCGCGCTGGTCCTGCTGGAGTACTCGGGGCCACGCCCGGAAACCACCGCCGCCGTGCCGAGCTGGGAGGTCGGCGTCGCGGACGGCTGACCCGGCCGGGGCGCGGCCGGCCGACCGGCCGGGGCATCGACCTGTTGTGGCCCGGCCCCGGGGTGTGGGGAACAGCCGTCGCGGGTGCGGGCGCGGCGGCCGCCCGTCCATCCTCCGGACACACAGGTGGTGACGGCTGTCACTCAAACTGATTGACCGTCTGTCCTACCCGTGAGTAATATAGCTCTGGTTACTGTCGGGTAACACCTGTTCGGAAGCCGAGGGCCAGAGCGTCATGACCCACTTCAAGAGCAACCTGCGCGATCTGGAGTTCAACCTGTTCGAGGTCTTCGGTCCGGACCAGGCGTTCGGCCGGGGGCCCTACTCCGACTTCGACGCCGACACGGCACGCACCGTCCTCGCCGAGGTGGAGCGGTTGGCCCGGGAGGAGCTGGCCGCGAGCTACACCTTCGGTGACCGCAACCCGCCGACCTTCGACCCCGCCACGCACTCCGCCCCGCTGCCCGAGGAGTTCAAGAAGTCGTACCGGGCGCTGATGGAGTCGGAGTTCTGGCGGATGGACATCCCCGCCGAGCTGGGGGGCACCCTGGCTCCCCGCGCCCTGTGGTGGTCGGTGGCCGAGCTGGTCCTCGGCGCCAACGCGCCGCTGTGGATGTACGCCGGCGGCCCCTCCTTCGCGCACAGCCTCTACCGGGAGGGCACCGAGCGGCAGAAGAGGTGGGCGAAGCTCTTCGTCGAGAAGCAGTGGGGCGCCACGATGGTGCTCACCGAGCCGGACGCCGGCTCCGACGTCGGCGCCGGTCGCACCCGGGCCATCCCGCAGCCCGACGGCTCCTGGCACATCGAGGGCGTCAAGCGCTTCATCACCAGCGCCGAGCACGACCTGACCGACAACATCATCCACTACGTCCTGGCCCGCCCCGTGGGGGTCGAGGGCGCCGGTGGCCCCGGCACCAAGGGGTTGTCGCTGTTCATCGTGCCGAAGTTCCACTTCGACGAGGAGACCGGCGAGCTGCGTGAGCGCAACGGCGTCTTCGCGACCAACGTCGAGCACAAGATGGGGCTGAAGGCCTCGAACACCTGCGAGCTGACCTTCGGCGGTCACGGCATCCCGGCCAAGGGCTGGTTGCTCGGCGACGTCCACGACGGCATCCGGCAGATGTTCCTGATCATCGAGTACGCCCGGATGATGGTCGGCACCAAGGCGATCGCCACCCTCTCCACCGGCTACCTCAACGCCCTGGAGTACGCGAAGAACCGGGTGCAGGGCGCCGACCTGCTCCAGATGACCGACAAGACCGCGCCCCGGGTCACCATCACCCGCCACCCCGACGTACGCCGTTCGCTGATGCTGCAGAAGGCGTACGCCGAGGGCCTGCGCGCCCTGGTCTGCTACACCGCGACCTGGCAGGACCGGGTCATCCTCGCCGAGGCGGCCGGCGACGAGTCGGACGCGAAGCGCGCCAAGGGCATCAACGACCTGTTGCTGCCGCTGGTCAAGGGGGTCGGCTCGGAGCGGGCGTACGAGCTGTTGGGACACGAGTCGCTCCAGACGTTCGGCGGTTCCGGGTTCCTCCAGGACTACCCGTTGGAGCAGTACGTCCGGGACGCGAAGATCGACACCCTGTACGAGGGGACCACCGCGATCCAGAGTCTCGACCTCTTCTTCCGGAAGATCGTCCGGGACAACGGTCGGAGCCTGTTGGCGGTTGCCGCCGAGATCCAGGCGTTCGTCGAGGCCGGCGGGGACTCCGAGGCGGGCTCCGCCGACGGCGACGGCCGGCTGAAGGAGGAGCGGCAGGCACTGGGCCGGGCACTGGGCGAGGTCCAGGCCATGGTGGGCACGATGACCGGGTGGCTCGGCGAGGCGCAGGGCGGGAACCCGCGGGCGCTGTACAAGGTCGGGCTGAGCACGCGGCGCTTCCTGCTCGCGGTCGGCGACCTGATGGTGGGCTGGCTGCTGCAGCGGCAGGCGGAGGTCGCGCTGCGGGCGCTCGACGGCGAGGTCTCCGACGCGGACCGGGCCTTCTACACCGGGAAGGTGGCCGCGGCGCGGTTCTTCGCCCGCGAGGTACTGCCCCGGATCGGCGCCGACCGGCGGATCGTGCAGGGTGCCGACCTGGAGCTGATGGATCTCCCCGAGGAAGCGTTCTGACCTGCTGGGCACCTACTGAACAGCGGCACACTCCGGCGGCCGGCGAGCGGACTGCTCGCCGGCCGCCGCGCTATTCTTGAGGCGGTGATAGGAGTACTTTGCCCGGACTTGCCACATAAGCCCGGATCACTCATCAAAGCCCAGACCCATCGCACGGGGGAGGGCAGCGGACATGGGCATCGGTACGGGAATCTTTCTCATCGCACTGGGCGCCATCCTGGCGTTCGCCGTACGGGCGAACATCTGGTGGCTGGACCTGCGTGCCGTCGGTTGGGTGCTCATCGCGGCGGGCGCCGGCGTCCTGCTGACGACCCTCTGGTACTGGCAGGACCGGAAGAAGAGGGCCCGCACGCTGATCGTCGAGGAGAACCGGCTGTCGCATCCGACCGCGATGATGCCGCCACCACCCGATCCACCACCGCCGAGCGCGCCACCGACCTGACGCCCGTCCTCCGGGCGGGTCGGCCCGGCCGTCCGGTGCCGGCCCCGCGCGGGGCTCACCCCCGCGCGGTGTGCCACTTGACGATCGGGGCGGCCCGCTCCCGTACGTCCGTCCACCCACCGTCGACCCGGTGGACCACGATGCCGCCGGTGCGCAGTCCGTTCGGCTCGGCGTGCACCGGGTCGAGCAGAGTGGACAGATCCGAGATGGTGGGGTTGTGTCCGATCAGCAACACCGTCCTCGTGGCGGGATCCGTGGCGCGGACCAGGTCCAGGAGGTCGCTGGCGCGCCCGCGGTAGACCTGCGGCTCGTACCGGACGGTCGGGGCGGCCGTCCCGGCGGCGTCGGCGGCGGGCTCGCCCGGCAGCGGCAGCGTCGGAGGCGCCGCCATGCCGAGCGCGACGTCGTGCCAGGTCTGCCGGGCGCGTTTCGTCGGTGAGCAGATGACCTTCGTCGGCAGGTAGCCAGCGGACCGCAGCCAGGCCCCGGCCGCCGCGGCGTCGGCGTGGCCCCTGGCGGTCAGCGGCCGGTCGGCGTCGGCGCCGCCGGTCGCCGACTCGGCCGTCGCGTGCCGCAGCAGCACGAGGTGGCGTACCGGCCGGCCGTCACCGGGCGTTTCGACCTGGTCGTCGGTCACGGGCTCACCCTCCTTCGAAGGGGTACGGTCGCCACCCGCCCAGGCTCTCACGTCCGGGCCGGGACGCGCCCCCGGTTCAGACGAAGAGCGCGAGGTAGACCGCCACGTGGTGACAGACGGCCGCGACCAGGGTGCAGGCGTGGAAGAACTCGTGGTGGCCGAAGGTCCTGGGCCAGGGGTTGGGCCGCCGCAGGGCGTAGCAGATCGCCCCGATGCTGTACGCCGCCCCTCCCGAGAGCAGCAGCACCAGGACCGTGACGCCACCGCGGTGCAGGATGTCCGGCAGCACCGCCACCGCGACCCAGCCCAGTGCGAGGTAGAGCGGCGCGGAGACCCACCGCGGCGCGCCCGGCCAGACGAGCGTGACGACCACCCCGGCCGCCGCGCCGATCCAGACGGTCAGCAGCAGGACGGTCCCCTTTGGCGCGTCGAGCACCAGCAGGCAGAAGGGCGTGTACGTGCCGGCGATGAACACGAAGATCATCGAGTGGTCCATCCGCCGCATCAGCCGGTAGCCCCGCTCCGACCACACGCGACGGTGGTAGAGGGCGCTGGTGCCGAACAGCGCGCAGACCGTGACGCTGTAGAGGGCGCAGCACACCAGTGGTGTCCACCCGGGACGCGCGGCGGCGACCGCGGACAGCACGGTTCCGGCGGCGAGCGCGACGAAGAACGCGTACGCGTGAAGCCAACCGCGCATCCGTGGCTTGCCGAGGTCGGTGGGGCGCGGCCGGACGGGGGTCGAGGTGGTCACCCCGACAGGTTACGGCAGCGTAGGTTACCTGTAAGTAGTGTGATCGGTCACCCCGACCGCGGGCACCGTGCCACCGGCCGTCCCGCACCGGACGGGGCGTCCGGTGCCGGACGGCTCCCGACCACCCGGTACGGCTCAGCGATCCAGACCGCGCAGCACGAGCGGCAGCCGGCGCGCCCCGTCCGGGGTGATCCGGACCGGCACCCCCCAGTCCTGCCGGGTCAGGTGGCAGGCGGCGTGCTCGGCCTCCGCGTCGCAGGTCGCCGCCTGGGCGACGACCTGGAGCACGCCGGCGCTCACCTGGTCGTTCAGCACCAGCCGGCGGGAGAGCTCCGTGCCGACGCCGGCCCCGTCGAGCAGCAACTCCGGCGGCGACGCCGACACCTCCAGCCGGGTCGACGGGCCGAACGAGGAGTCCAGCTTCTGTCCGGGCGGCGGCTCGAAGATCACGTCGAGGGTGAGCTCACCGGCGGCGAGGTCGGTCGGCGGGCGTTCCGTCCGGTGCCGGGCCCCGTCGACGGTCACCCCGGCCGCCGCCAGCGCCCCCGGGGCCAGCCGGGTCAGCCGGTGCGCCGCCGACTCGACCACCAACACCCCGCCGTCGTCGGTGCGGACCAGGTCACTCGGCTCCGCCAGCCCGTCGGCCACCGTCGACACCAGCGCCGTCGCCGGGTCGTACCGCCGAACGGCGCCGTTGTACGTGTCGGCGACCAGTACCGATCCGTCCGGCAGCGCGCAGACCCCGAGCGGGTGCTGGAAGAGCGCCTGGTCGGCCGGGCCGTCCACGTGCCCGAAGTCGAAGAGGCCCTGTCCCACGGCGGTGTGCAGCACCCCGTCCTCGACCCACCGCAGGGCGCTGGTCTCGCTGTCCACGAGCCAGAGCCGGCGGCCGTCGGGCGAGACCGACAGACCGGAGGGCTGGGCCAGCCAGACGTCCGGCAGCGGGCCGTCCCGCAGCGCCTCGACCGTGGTGCCGGCGTACACCCCGACGGTCCGCTGCACCGGGTCGAACCACCAGAGCTGGTGGATGCCGGCCATCGCGATGACGACCCGGTCGTCGTACCAGGCCAGGTCCCACGGGGAGGAAAGGTCGGCGGTGAGGGCGTCGTGCGCGTGGTCGTCGACCGTCGAGCGCCACTGCCGCCCGGAACCGGCGACCGTGACCACCTCTCCGGTCGCCAGCCGGATGCCCCGCAGCAGGTGGTTGACGGTGTCGGCGACCACGACGTCGTAGCCGGCGATCTCCGCGACGTGCGCGGGGAGCCGGCAGAGCCCCTGTGGCTCGGAGAACCGGGCCAGCTCGGCCGGCCCGTCGGCCCGGCCCCGCGTACCGGAGCCGATCCGGCGCAGCAGGGTCTCGCCGTCGGCGGCCAGTTCCACCACCGAGTGCCGGGCCGAGTCGGAGACGAGGAACGTGCCGCCGTCCAGCGGGACGACCTTGCCGGGGAAGCGCAGCACGCTGGTGGGTTCGGCGGGCGGAACGTACGGGCCGTCGCCCCGGTGCAGGGTGCCCCTCGCCTCGTGGGTGGCGATCAGCTCGTCGATCAGCCGGGAGAGCCCCTCGGCGTGCCCCTCGCCGGCCATCGAGGCGACGACGTACCCCTCGGGGTCGATGACGCTCAGCGTCGGCCACGCCTTCGCGGCGTACTGCTGCCAGGTGAGCAACTCGGGATCGTCGAGGACCGGGTGGTGCACGCCGTAGCGCTCCACGGCGGCGGCGAGGGCGTCCGGGTCGCGCTCGTGCGCGAACTTCGGCGAGTGGACCCCGATCACCACCAGGACGTCGCCGTACTTCTCCTCGAGCGGGCGCAGCTCGTCCAGCACGTGGAGGCAGTTGATGCAGCAGAACGTCCAGAAGTCCAGGATGACGATCTTGCCGCGGACGTCCGCCAGGGTCAGCGCCCGGCCGCCGGTGTTGAGCCAGCCCCGGCCGCGAAGCTCCGGTGCCCGTACCCGTGCAGTCATGCCGACATCCTGCCCGACCGGGGTGCCCGGCCCGCCTCCGGACCGGTTCCGGGCGGCGCTCGTCACCCTGCCGGGGACCAACCCGGACGGCGCCTGGCGGCAGGCCGGGGGCGTCGCGTTCTCGGCCGCCCGACGGTTCCACCGCCGGACGTGACGGTGCCCCCGCCACCGGGTGGGCCGGCGGCGGGGGCACCGGGTGAGGGCTGCGGTCAGTCGGCGTCCGCGGCCGGCTTGAGGCAGAGCACCTCCTTCTTGTCGCCGGGCAACGCGATCGTCGGCTGTGTCGGGTCCTCGCACTTCGACGCGTCGTCGACCTTGGAGACGACCTTGAACACGCCGTCCTCGCCGCAGTCGGCGGGCACCGGCCTGTTGTTCGAGTTCTTGACGCAGACGCCCACCCTCGGGACGTACCCGGACGACTCCGATTCGCCGCCCATCTTGCCCAGTGCCCAGAGGGTGCCGAGCGGAATGGCGAGCAGCAGCACCGCGGCGGTCAGCACCAGGAGCAGCACCCTGCCGTTGCGGACCTGCGGCGGCGGCGGTTCGGACGCCGACTCCGACGGTGGCTCCTCGCGCTTGAAGGAGTCGAACTTCGCCTGCTCGGCGTCGTCCGAGCTGTCCCAGCCCGCGCCGGGCGCGGGGCCCGGCCCGTACGACCCGCCCGGCGTCCCCGGCGACGCGTAGGCCGGTGCCGGCCCGCCGGGGGGTGCGCCGAACGGCGCCGGTGAGCCGGGACGGTCGCCGTCCATCCCACCGTGCGGCGGCCCCGCCGGGCCGGTGGGGAACGGGCCGGCGGGCCCGCCGCGGTCGGCCGGGTCACCGAAGGGCGGGTTGCCCGGTCCCGGCGGTGGCCCACCCGGGTGGAAGGCGCCGCCCGGTCCGAAGGGATCTCCGGGTCGGCTGCCTGTCGTGGGCGCGAACGGGTCGTCCGGTCGGCTGCCGGGGGCGGGTGGGAACGGGTCGTCCGGTCGGCTGCCGGGGGCGGGTGGGAACGGATCGTCCGGCCGGTTGCCGGCTGCGGGTGGGAACGGATCGCCGGGGTCGGGTCGGCTGGCGTCGAAGGGACCGCCAGGTCGGTGCCGGTCACCGGGACCGAACGGGTCCGCTCCGAAGCCCGGTCCGAACCCGCCCCCGTCCGCGCCGGGACCGCTCCTGGCGCCGGGAGGGCCACCCGGCCCTGCTCCGAAGGGGTCGTCCCGACCGGGCTGGTCCCCCGGCCCTCCGAAGGCACCGGCGGGACCGGGATAGGCGCCCGGAGCGGAATCCGCCGACCGCTGGTGTGGTACCGCCGCCGGCGGCAGGCCGGCGCCCGGCATCGCCGCCGGGGCCGGTCCCGACGGCGGGGCGGCGTAGGGCTCGCGGGTGGCCCCCGGGCCGGCCTGTGCCGGAGGCATGCCGTAGATGCCGGTCCCCGGCGCAGGTCCGGCCTCGCCGGCCGGCGAACGCTCCGGCTCCCGGCCCTGCTCGGTCGCGCCGGGCTGTTCGACGTCGTCCGGGTTGATCGGGCGGCCGTACACCCGGGGCTGCGGAGCCGGCATCGCCGCCATGGCGGCGGGGTCGGACGGTGGGGCGATGCGGCTGCCGGGAGGCGCGGCGGCGCTGCCGGACACCGCACGGCCGGAGGCGAGCCGGGCCGGTTCCGGCTCCGCGGGTCCCACCCCCGGTGCGGCGGCCGCGGACTCGACCGGAGGGCGGGGTTGGGGTACGTGGGGTGCGGGCGACTGCGGGGCGGCCTCCGCCGGGCCCGACGGGAAGCCGCCGGGCGTCCACGCATCCGACTCCCGGCCACCGGGCGCGACATCGGCCGGTGGCGCCACCTCGGCAGGCGGGGTGTAGCCGGCCGGGGGGTCGGCGGCGAGACTGGCTCCGGGGATTCGGGTCTCCTGTGGCGGCAGCGGTACGGCGTTCGCCGGGTTGATCCCCGGCCCCGCGGCCGGCTGGTATCCGGCACCGGAACCTCCGGGCGTGCCGCCGTCGAACGGCGCGCCCCGCTCGAACGGCGGGTTGGGCTCGAACGGCGGACGGGACGGTTCGAAGGTGGGCGATCCGGTCGCGCCGGCCGGAGCGCCGCCCGGGGTCGCGACCGGCGGCGACCAGGCCGGTGGCTGCGGCGCCCAGGTGGAGGGCGGTGGGAAGCCGCCGGCCGACGGGTTCGGGTCGGCCGGGCGGGACCCGGACGACGGTGCCGGCGACCCCGCCGGCTCCGACGGGGACGGGGCGGAGCCCCACGCCTCGTTCGCCGGCCACGGTCCGGGCGCGGCGGCGGGGGGTCGCTGTGGCAGGGGGGAACTCGGCGGGAGGTCCTGCGGCGGGGCCGTGCCGGCGTGTCCGGCCGGACCGGGAGGCCCGCCCGGAGCCGGGGCGGCCCCCCACTCCGGAGGGAACCCGCCCGGGTCGCCGTCGGTGCGGACCGGCGCACCCGGACCCGCTCCCCAGGTGCCGTCCGCCGGGGCGCCGCCTCCGACGCCCGGGGTGTTCCAGGCCTGCGTGCCGGGCTGACCGGCGGCGGAAGCGTCCCAGGGGCTCGAACCGCTGGCGCTGCCGGTCGAGGGCGGCGGGGGTGCCCAACCGAAATCGGGCGGCGGGGAGCCGGCACCCTGGGGCGGGAACCGGTCGTCGTGGGGTGCGTTGCTTCCGTAAGGGGCTGGGTTTGCGGCGCCTGGCGCAGCCTCGTCCGGCCGGCGGCCGGGGTGCTGCGGGTCCTCGGACGTCATGCGCGCGCCTCCTCAATCACATGTCGGCCGCGCCGATCTCGCGCGCCGTCTCTCCGGCCCGTGGCCGGGGAAAACCGGTGCCGAGCCGGCTGGGCAAGCTTCTCGCACCGAAGCCGATCGAGACCGGCGCCGCTCCGAGCAGCGCCGATCGCCGGCCCCGGTGGAACGAGCGCATCAAGCTGTCGCGGTCGCCCGAATGCCCGGGCGGCCGGTCGGGCGACGACCAGGCCCCACCGTACCGGGCGGCGCACAGGCGACGAAATCCCGGTCGCCCGTCGGCAACCACCGAACGCGGTCGGTTGTGGACGCTGGGTCGACGAGATCGGGGCGTGCCGGCCCGCGCGTTGCCGCCCTGTCAACCTTCCGACGCGTGTCGCCGGTCAGGCCTGGCAACGGCTGCCGGCCGCGGACGGCGCACGACGGCAGCGAGACGTCGACGGCCCGCCCGGAGCGACCGGGCGGGCCGTCGACGAGGAGATGGCGAAGAGAGAGTCTGTCGTGGTCAGCCGTAGAACCGCTGCGCGGCGATCAGGATCTCGTCCCGCACGGCGGGCGAGTCGGTGGCCCGCAGCGCGCGCTCGATCGCCCGCGCCTGGCGCGCGTGGTTCCGGCGCTCACGGAATCGCTTGATCATCTTCATGGTTGTCGTGCCCCCTGTGGTTTGGTCCGCTTCGCGTCTGCATCTCCATTGAACCGCGCCGTACGCATGATCGCCAACGATTGTTAGGTGAGATCGGACACTGGCCGAAGAATCAAAGGTGGCCGGAGTCGACTGGTGATGATTCTTCGTGACCAAATGGAAACAGCCGGTGTGCGTCCGGGGTGGCCCGGAGCACACCGGCTGTCCGGTGCACGGGCCGGGCGGTGCGGCGTACCGCCCGGCGAGGACGGCGCGTCAGGTCCAGCTCAGCAGCGCCGTCTCCGGATCGGTGAGGAAGTCGCCGACGTCACGCAGGAACCGCGACCCCAGCTCGCCGTCGATGATCCGGTGGTCGAAGGAGAGGCTGAGGGTGCACACCTGCCGGATGCGGATCTCGCCCTCGTGCACCCAGGGCATCTCCCGCACCGCGCCGAAGGCCAGGATCGCCGCCTCCCCGGGCGGGAGGATCGGCGTGCCGGCGTCGACGCCGAAGACGCCGACGTTGGTGATGGTGAACGTCCCGCCGGACATGTCCGACGGTGCGGTCCGGCCCGCCTTCGCGGTGGCGACCAGTTCGTTCAGCGCGTCGGCCAGTTCGCGCAGGGTGAGCCGGCCGGCGTCCTTGATGTTCGGCACGATCAGGCCGCGCTCGGTGGCGGCGGCGATGCCGAGGTTGACGTACTCCTTGACCACGATCTCGTCGCCGGCCCAGGTCGAGTTGACCATCGGATGCCGGCGGAGCGCCAGGAGCACCGCCTTCGCCACCAGCAGCAGCGGGGAGAGCCGGACGTCCCGCCACTCCCGCAGCTGGCGCAGCCGGTCCAGCGCCCTCATCGACCGCGTCATGTCGATCGTGAGGAACTCGGTGACGTGCGGCGCGGTGAACGCCGAGGCCACCATGTTCTGCGCGGTCAGCTTCCGGACGCCCCTGACCGGGATGCGCTGCTCCCGGTCCGGTCCGAAGGCCGGCGCCGCGGCGCCGCCTCCCACCACGGTCGCCGGTGCCGCCACCAGTTGGGCCGCCGCCCGGTGGACGTCGTCCCGGGTGATCGACCCGAGCGGGCCCGTCCCGGTGACCGTGCCCAGGTCCACGCCGAGATCCTTGGCGAGCTTGCGGACCGGCGGTTTCGCCAGGACGGGGGCGTTCCGAACGCCGGCGGGCGCCGCCGGGGCGGGCGCCGGCGAGGCGGCCGGGACGACCGGGGCGGGCGCCGGCGAGGCGGCCGGGACGACCGGGGCGGGCGCCGGTGCGGCGGTGGCGGCCGGGGCCACCGCCACCGGAGCCGGCGGCGTGGCCGGCCGGGCGACGGGCGTCGCCGTGGCCTTCCGGGGCCGCCGCTTCGCGGCACCGGTCTTCGGGCCGTACCCGACCAACACGGCCGTCCGGCCGCCCGGTGCGGGACCGCCGATCAGCCCAGGCTCGACAGGACTCTCCTCGGACGCCAGCTCGACGGCGGCGAGCGAGGCCGCCGACGGCGCCGGCAGGTCACCGGCGTCGGGGTCGGTGTCGACGGCGAAGATCGGCGTGCCGACGTCCACCACCGCACCCTCCGGGTGGAAGATCGCGGTGATCCGGCCGGCCCACTTCGCCGGGATCTCGACCGCCGCCTTGGCGGTCTCGACCTCGACCACCGGCTGGTTCAGCTCGACGACGTCACCGACCTGCACCAACCACTTGAGAATCTCGCCCTCGGTCAGTCCTTCGCCGAGGTCGGGCAGGGGAAACTCCCGGACGCGCGACATCGGCCTCACCACCCGAAGGAGCGGTCGACGGCCTCGAGCACCCGGTCGAGGTTGGGCAGGTACTCCTCCTCCAGCCGGGCGGGCGGGTACGGCGTGTCGAACCCGGTGACCCGCAGGACCGGAGCCTCCAGGGAGTAGAAGCACTCCTCGGTGATCCGCGCGGCGATCTCGGCACCGAGACCGACGTTGCTCGGCGCCTCGTGCACCACCACGCACCGTCCGGTCCGGCGGACCGACTCGTACACGGGGGCGAGATCCAGCGGAGAGAGCGTGCGCAGGTCGATCACCTCAAGGTCGCGCCCGTCCTCCTCAGCCGCGGTCGCCGCGTCCAGCGCGGTGCGCACCATCGGCCCGTAGGCCAGCAGGGTGGCGTCCCGGCCCGGCCGGACCACCCGCGCGGCGTGCAGCGGGTACGCCTCGTCCAGCGGGGTGTCCAGCTCCACCGTGCCCTTCTCGTGGTAGCGCCGCTTCGGCTCGAGGAAGATCACCGGGTCGTCCGAGATGACCGCCTGCTGGATCATCGTGTACGCGTCCTGCGGGTTGGAGCAGGAGACGACCTTGAGCCCGGCGGTGTGCGCGAAGTACGCCTCCGGGGACTCCGAGTGGTGCTCGACCGCACCGATGCCGCCCCCGTAGGGGATCCGGATGACCATCGGCACCCGGACCTTGCCCTGCGAGCGGTAGTGCATCTTCGCCACCTGCGACACGATCTGGTCGTACGCCGGGTAGACGAAGCCGTCGAACTGGATCTCGCAGATCGGTCGGTAGCCGCGGAGGGAGAGGCCGACCGCGGTGCCGATGATGCCGGACTCGGCGAGCGGGGTGTCGATCACCCGGTTCTCGCCGAAGTCCTTCTGCAGGCCGTCGGTGATCCGGAAGACGCCGCCGAGCTTGCCGACGTCCTCCCCCATGATGACGACCTTGGGGTCGTTCTCCAGGGCCCGGCGTAGGCCGCGGTTGAGCGCCTTGCCCAGGGTGAGGGTCTCGGTGGCCATCAGTGCACGCTCCCCTCGAACGAGTCCAGGTACCGGGCCATGAATTCGCGCTGGGCGTCCACCTCCGGGGAGCCGTGCGGATACACGTGGTCGAAGAGACTCAACGGTTGCGGGTCCGGCATCGCCAGCACCCGCTCGCGCAGGTTGAGCGCCTCCTGCCTGGCCTGCTCATCCACCTCCGCGAAGAAGGCGTCGTCGGCGATCCGCTCCTTGGTGAGGAACGCCTTGACCCGGGCGATCGGGTCCTTGGCCTGCCACGCCTCGACCTCGCTGGCGATCCGGTAGCGGGTCGGGTCGTCGGTCGTGGTGTGCGCACCCATCCGGTACGTGTACGCCTCGACCAGGGTCGGGCCCTGGCCGTGCCGGGCGTTGTCGAGCGCCGCCCGGGTCACCGCGTACGTGGCGAGCACGTCGTTGCCGTCGACCCGTACCCCCGGGAATCCGAAGCCGGCGGCCCGCTGGTAGAGCGGGATCCGGGTCTGCCGCTCCAGGGGTTCGGAGATCGCGTACTGGTTGTTCTGGCAGAAGAAGACGATCGGGGCGTTGAAGACGGCCGACCAGATGAACGACTCGTTCACGTCGCCCTGGGCGGAGGCGCCGTCGCCGAAGTACGCGATCACCGCCTCGCCGTCGTCACCGCCGGTCCGGCCGTCCATCGCGACGCCCATGGCGTAGCCGGTGGCGTGCAGCGTCTGGGCCCCGATGACGATCGTGTACATGTTGAACTTGAACTCGTTCGGGTCCCAGCCACCGAGATCCACTCCCCGGAACAGCCCCAGCGGCATGATGGGGTCGATGCCCCGGCAGTAGAGCACACCGTGCTCCCGGTACGTCGGGAAGGCCATGTCCTGTGGGCGCAGCGCCCGGCCGGAGCCGACCTGCGCCGCCTCCTGCCCGAGCAGGCTGGCCCAGATGCCGAGCTCGCCCTGTCGCTGCAGCGCGGTGGCCTCGGCGTCCAGCCGCCGGACCAGGACGAGGTCTCGGTAGAGGTTGCGGTATTCCTCGTCGGTGAAGTCGACGCTATATTCGGTACCGTCGATCCAGGTGACCCTGTCGATCCGGTCACCCTCCGGGGTGAGCAGCTGCACGAGATCGTCCGTACTCGTGCTCTTGCCAGAAGCCTTCCTGGACCGGGGTGTGGTGGCCCGCTTGCCGCGGGTCGCGCCCGCGGGATCGCCCTTCGCCATCCCTATCTCCTGTCGTTTGTGCGTCGGCAGCGGGGGTGTCCCGACCGCGTAGCTCGTGCGCCTGTCCGGCCGGTGCCGGACGGGTGATGGCTGCCGCGCCTGGCCCCGGTGGGGGCTGTCGCGCGGCGTGGACCCGGTTCTGGTCGAGCCTGGTCCACCGAGCGCCGGCGCCGCGTCCTGGCCGGTCGCGGGGTACGCGAAGGTCGAGGCCGCGTTGCCGTCGCGTCCATATTCGCAGAGGGGGTGGGCTGAGTTACAGGTCGGTGTCGCGCGGGATTCCGGGCGGCAACAGGCTTCGCCACACATGTGGTGATTTGCTCTGTTATGTCGATGGACTCGTTCGCGACACGATCGCGGACACGCTCCGTAAGGCTGGCCAACGCTGCGTTACTGCGCCATCGTGAGGGGGGCGCCATCGCCGGAAGCGCGGCGAATTGTCGCAGCGTGGCGGCGTTTGCGACGCCCGGCCTCCGCTGGCCGACCGCCCGACGACGAGGAGTGTTCCGGTGCTCGAGAACGGCCACGACGATCCGGCGCCCCGACTGGTGGCCCGCCACCGGAGGTCCGGGGGCACCCACGAGCGGTACCGCCGGGTGACGGGGGTACACCGGGCCGAGGGTCTCGCCGGCCCCACCCGCCGCTACCTCTTCACCGTCGCGATGCTCGCCGGTACCTCGTCGCTGCCGATCCTCGCCGCCATCGGCAGCGGCTCGGCGACGGTCAACGACGGGATGCCCCCCGCCGACAGCGTCCCGTTCGTCCCACCGGCGGACGGCGGGCTGGTCGTACCGCTGCCGACACCGCCGCAGGTCGGTGCGGAGCCGACCGGTCCGGTCGGTTGGCGTCGGCTCCTCGGCCCGGCGGGGTCGATACCGGCTGGTCCGGACACCGCCGCACCGCCGCGCCGCCCGACCGTCGCGGCCCCAACGGCCCTTCCGACCGGGCCGTCGTCGCAGGGGCCGCTCGTCCCGCCCACACCGGAACCGTCGACGCCGGCACCGTCGTCCACCGGGACGGTCCCGGAGCCGAGTGCCTCCGCCTCGGCGCCGACCAGCCCGGAGCCGAGTGGTTCCGCACCGACCAGCCCTGTGCCGGGCAGCCCTGTGCCGAGTGATCCTGTGCCGACCGTTCCTCCGACAACCGGGCCCGGCAGCCCGACTCCCACGCCAACCGACCCGGCACCCCCGTCGGCGACGCCGGACCCCTCCCCGTCCCCCGGCGGACCGCCGCCGACCTCGCCCCGGCCGACCGCGGAGCCCTCGGTGTCGCCCGAGGCGACCGGGGAACCGTCACCGTCGTCGGTCGCGCGGGACTAGCCGACGGGATCGCCCGGACCACCGTCGGCGCGGGGTGGGCGATGGGCCCACGCGGGGCCGCCGGCCCGGGCACGGGCGCGACGGTCAGCCGCCGCCGGCCGCGGGACGGAGCATCGGCGGGTGCAGCAGGCGGGCCGGGCCGCGGCGGTAGAGCTGGGCGGGCCGACCCCGGTCCCCCTCGGTCGTCCGTCCGACCGGCTCGACGAAACCGGGGGTGGTGGTGACCTTGCGGTGGAAGTTCCGGGGATCGAGCCGGGTGCCCCAGACCGTCTCGTAGACGGTCCGCAGTCGCGCGATGGTGAACTCCGCCGGGCAGAAGGCGGTGGCCAGCGGGGTGTACTCGAGCTTGGCACGGGCCCGCTCCACCCCGGCGGCGAGGATCACGTCGTGGTCGAACGCGAGGTGGGCGTCGGCGACCCGGGAGACCGGGACCCAGTCGGCAGCCGCCGCGTCGGTGCCGGCCACCGGGGACGGCAGATCCGGCAGCAGGGCCAGGTACGCCACGGTCACCACCCGGCCCCGCGGGTCACGCTTCGGATCACCGTACGAGCCGAGCTGTTCGAGGTGGCCGACCGGCTCGGGAATGCCGGTCTCCTCGGTCAGCTCCCGGGCAGCGGCATCCGACAGGTCCTCGTCGATGCCGACGAACCCGCCCGGCAACGCCCAGCGGCCCTGGTACGGCGGCACGCCGCGCCGGACCAGCAGGACGCAGAGTTCGTCCGCACGCACCGTGAGGACCACCAGGTCCACGGTGACGGCGAACGGCGGGTATTCAGCCATCTGAATTATCACCACCTTGACGAGAAGGTATCACAGCGCTTATCGTCAATGAGACGAGAAATGGGGTGCGCCGACCCCGCAACTCGGATCGAGGTCCGTCGGCCGGCAACGACGGCCCTCTCGGCGGCGCCGGCCTCCGGGCCGGCGCCGCCGCCCGGACCGGCTGGCGGGGGCCAGTCCGGTTCGTACGGGTCACCGGCACCCGACCCGCTCCCCCGGGGCGCGGTCGCCGGTCGCACCCCACCGGGCGAGATCCGCCCGGGCAGCCCGCCCGAGACGACGACGAGGGACGCGGGGGGTCGCCGGCCCGCGCTGCCACGCGGGCCGGCGCGGGCGGAAGCTGCCGACCGTCCAGAAAGCGCGCTCGTCCGGACGATTCATCAGACAGAGACGCCTGACTATGCTGATCTGCCTCGATGCGCCGGTAACCCCGGAATGCGACAGGAGGCAGCGTGGGTCGTACCAGAGGTAGGTGGAGTCGAGCACTGCTGGCCACCGGGCTCGTGACAGCGCTCGTGGTGGTCGCGGCACCCTCACCGGCCCAGGCCAGCATCGGGAGCCTCGGCTCCTGGGTGCTGCGCAGGGCGGTCACGGCCAAGGGCGTGCTGAAGCACGTCAAGGAACTTCAGAAGATCGCGGACCGCAACGGGGGCAACCGGGCCGCCGGCTCGCCCGGCTACGACCGGTCCGTCGACTACGCCGAGAAGGTGTTCCGCAGGGCCGGGTACCGGGTGACCCGACAGCGGTTCACCTTCCAGACCTTCCTGATCAACAGCCCGTCCCGGCTGCAACGGGTCTCGGACCCGACCGGCGACCTGCCACACCGGATCATGAGCTACTCGGGCAGCGCGGACGTCACCGCGCCGGCCAGCGTGCCGGTCGGGGACGCCCTGGGCTGCACGGCCGGGGACTTCGGCGCGGCGAACGCCGGCACGATCGTCCTGATCAGCCGGGGCAGTTGCACCTTCGCGGAGAAGGCGACCAACGCGGCGAACGCGGGTGCGGCGGCGGCCGTCATCTACAACAACACCAGCGGCGACCTCTCCGGCACGCTCGGCAACGGCTACACCCTGGACTTCGCGGTGGTGGGGATCACCCAGGCGCTCGGCCAGGAACTCGTCGCGCAGGTCGCGGCCGGCGGCCTCACCCTGAAGGTCTTCACCGACACCTACCGGGGGACGGCCAGCGCCGAGAACGTTCTGGCGGAGTCGCGCTGGGGCAACCCGAACAACGTGGTGATGGCCGGCGCGCACCTGGACTCCGTGCCGGAGGGGCCGGGGATGAACGACAACGGCAGCGGCAGCGCGGCCCTGCTGGAGATCGCCGAGCAGATGAGCTGGATGCCGACGAGGAACAGGGTCCGGTTCGCGCTCTGGGGTGCCGAGGAGGCGAACCTGGTCGGCTCGACGTACTACGTGGCGAACCTGTCGGCGGCGGAGCGTGACCGCATCGCCCTGTACCTCAACTTCGACATGGTGGGCTCGCCGAACTACGTCCGGTTCGTCTACGACGGGGACAACTCGGCGTTCCCGCCCGGCACCGGCTCGGCAGCCGGACCGCCCGGCTCGGCGGCGATCGAGAAGGTGTTCCACGACTACTTCGCGTCGCAGCGGCTCGCCTCGGCGGAGACGCCGTTCTCCGGACGCAGCGACTACGGACCGTTCATCGCGGCCGGAGTCGACATCCCGTCCGGCGGCCTCTTCACCGGCGCCGAGGGGATCAAGACGGCCGAGGAGGCCGCGGTCTACGGCGGCACGGCGGGGCTGTCCTACGACCCCTGCTACCACCAGGCCTGCGACGACGTCAACAACATCAGCGTCAGGGCCATCGACGAGATGTCCGACGCGATCGCGCACGCGATCATCACCTTCGCCTACGACACCCGGATCCTGAGCGCCCCGACGAGGGGACCGGTCCGGGGCACCACGGCGCCGGCCGGTGCCGGCGGCGGCCTGCACGGCGACCACGAGGTGTCGAGCTGATCCGACCGACCGACCGGGCGGGGCGGCGCGGGCGACCGTGCCGCCCCGTTGCCGTTCGGGGGACGGGTACGGCGGCGGACGCCGGGGTCACCGGGAGGCGGCGGCGAGTGCGGAGCGTGCCTCCGCGTACGCCCGCAACACCCCCCGGACCGGGGTGATGACGTATTCCTGGGCGGCCTGCGCCACCGCATCGTGCATCCGCCCCTCGGCCCGCCACCGTGCCCGGCGTGCGGCCCAGCCGATGACCGGCCTGACCAGCAGTCCGACGAGCACGCCGAGCAACAGCCCACCGAGGAACAGCACGCCGGGCAGCGGCACGACACCGACGTTCGGGTGCTCCAGGGGCGGGAAGCCGAGCGCGCGTACCACGTATCCGAGGACCAGCCAGCCGAGCCCGACCAACGCGGTGACCGTGACCAGCCACTGCACCGCGTTGACCGCTCGCCACCAGGCGGGTGGGCGGTCCAGACCGAGGTCGGTGGTGGTGACGGCCCGATCCAGGGCGTCGGGCAGGTCGGCCAGCCGGGACCGCGCCGCCGCGGTCACCGCCGCCGACCAGGTGGCGGGGAGCGCGGCACCGGCCCGTTCGGCGACCGTCCGGACGGCCAGACCGACGGCCGCGAGCTGCGCCGAGGTCGGCTCCGACACCGAGGCCGCCGGTGTCCGGGGCCGGCCGTCGTCGCCGTGCTCCGGCCGGCCGATCTGATCGTCCGGCCGGGGCAGGCGCAACCGACGCAGCGGATCCGGCCGCAGCCGTTGCCAGGCACGGGCCAGCGGCCAGCCGGTCGCCGCCGCGGCCCGGTGACGGTACGCCTGCTCCGTCGCCTCCGCCACCGCCGACACACCGGCCGCGGTGGCGAGCGCCTCGATGAGCCGCCGCATCGTCGGCCGGTCGACGTCGTCGGCGACCGGTGCGGTTCCGACCAGCCCGGTGAGCGTCTCGACGACGGCGTCCAGGTCGCCGGAGAGCCGGCGCAGCGCCGCCTGTCGTTCGCCCACCGCCCGTTCCAGCGCCTCCCGCAGCGGGGCCGTACCGGCGTCGGTGAGCGCCGAGGTGGCCAGGACCGGAACCCCGGCGAGATCGTCGGCGTCGAGGAGTCGGCGCAGGTCGGCCACGACGCGGGGCACCTCGGCGGGGGGCAGCCGGTCCGTCTGGTTGAGCACCACGACGGTGATGTCGCGGTGGCGGCGGAACTCCTGCAGGTAGCCGCGGTGCAGCGCGCGGTCGGCGTACTTCTGCGGGTCGACCACCCAGACCACGAGGTCGACCAGACCGAGCAGCCGGTCCACCTCCAACCGGTGGGTCCGTTCCACCGAGTCGAGGTCGGGAAGGTCGAGCAGGACCAGGCCGTGCAGGGCCGCCTCGTCGGCACCGTCGAGCGCGCTCTCGCGAACGAACCGGTGCCGGGGCAGGACGCCGACCCAGTCGAGGAGCTGCGCGGCGCCCTCCAGAGGTCCCCAGACGCAGGCGTGGGTGACCCCGGTCGTCGGCCGCCGGACCCCGACCGGGGACATCTCGAACCGGGCCAGCGAGTTGAACAGGCTGGACTTGCCGCTCCCGGTGGCCCCGGCCAGGGCGACCACGGTGTGGTACCGGGAGAGGGACAGCCGGGCACCGGCCCGTTCGACCAGGGTGTGCGCCGCGACGAGCTGGTCGTCGGGGAGGTGACCGTCGACCGCGGTGAGGAAGCGGTGTACCGCCGACAGCCGCTCGACCAGCCGGTCGGCGTCGACCCGGTCGGCCCGGGCGGCGTCGCGGACCCCGCCGAGCATCTCCGTCATCGGCCGGCCTCCCGCTCGTGCCGGCTCATCGGCCCGTCCTCGGGCTGATCGGGTACGTCGGCACGCCGGTGGCGGCCGTCAGCCCGGTCCGGGCACGGGCGGTGTCGACGAGCCGGGCCGCCGCCCGGAGCCGCTCGCCGGGACCGGCGTGGACGCCGACTGCCGCGGTACGGGTCAGGTAGCGCGCCGCCTCGTCGGCGAACAGCTGGTCGACCAGGGCCAGCAGCCGGGTCCGGGCACGGGTCGCCAGGGTACGGATCGCCTGGTCGCCGAAGATCGCTTCGAGGACCTTCTGCGCGGCCACGGTCGTACCGCCGGCGGCCGCCACCTCGATCCCGGTCGGGATGAACGCGGTCGAGGCGAAGACCGCGATCATGACGGCGAGCCCGGTCGCGTTGACCGCGTACGCCGCGCCACGGGCCACCATCCGCCTGCTCTCGCCCTGGCTCCGGACCAGCTCGACCACCTCCTGCTGCCAGTCGCGGACCAGGCGCTCCGCGCGCTCCGGCAGGTCGGCACCGGGTCGGGCCAGGTCGGAGGTGAGCAGCGCCCGCCCCGCCGGGTGTAGCTGCCAGGCCGCGTGGCTCTGCTCGGCAGCGGCGGCGGCGGCCTCCCGCAGCAACGCCACGAGCTGGGACTCGATCGCGGTCCGCAGCTCGGTGTTCGGGGCGGGACGCCGGGTCGCCGCCGCGACGATCCGGTCCCGGATCCGGCCGACCCGGGCCTCCAGGCCACGGAACAGTTCCCCCGCGCCGACGAACTCCTGCCACCGGGTCAGCACCTCACCGCGGAGCAGCCGGCCGTCCCGCAGGCTCTGCTCCACCGAGCGTCGGGCGCTCCGGTACGCCGCGCGGACACCCTCGTCCAGGGTCTGGGCGGCGGTGACCTGCTGGTCGGCGGCGACGGCCAGGCCCTCGACCGCGGGGACGAGCGCGGCGACGGCGCCGTCGAGGGTCTGTCGGATCACGGCCGCGCGGGCGCCCGCGTCCGCGGCGAGGCGGCCGAACCAGGCCCGCAGCGGCTCGGTGAGCCGGTCCGGCAGCAGCCCCTGCCCGTCGACCACGGTCTCGGGGAGCACGAACAGGGGCGCGTCGGCCAGGCCGTGGGCGGCCAGCATCTCCGTCAGGTGCGTGGACACCTCGGTGGCGGCCGCCGGCGGAACCCGGTCCAGGACCAGCGCGATCACGGTCCCGCGCAGCCGCGCCGTGTGCAGCAGCTCCCAGGGGACGGCGTCGGCGTACCGGGCGGCGGTGGTGACGAAGAGCCAGAGGTCGGCCGCGGCGAGCAGTTGGGCGGCCAGGGCGCGGTTGGCGTCGACCACCGAGTCGATGTCCGGCGCGTCCAGGAAGGCGACCCCGGCCGGCAGCGCGGGGGCGGAGACCAGCTGCAGGGCGTCGGGGCGGTCCGTCGGTTCGGTGGTCCGGGTCAGCCCGGGCAGCAGCCTGCCCTGCCGGAACCACGCCGCGTCGAGCGGGTTGCAGACCAGGACCGGTGACCGGGTGGTGGGCCGGAGCACCCCGACGCTGCTGACCCGGGCCTGGACGAGGCTGTTGACCAGCGTCGACTTGCCGACGCCGGTGGAGCCGCCGACGACCACCAGCAGCGGTGCGTCGAGCCGGGCAAGTCGGGGTAGCAGGTAGTCGTCGAGTTGACTGACGAGCGCGGCACCGACCCGGCGGGCCTCGTCGACACCGGGCAGGGGCAGCGGGTACGTCGTGGCGTCGACGGCGGCCCTCAGCTCGACGAGGGCCCGGTTGAGGTCGGACAGCCCTTGGGGCTCGTTCGGTCTGGGGTGGGTGGGCACTGGCGGGGCGTACCTGTCCGGGCCGAAACCGGCGTCACCGTCGTGTCTTCCTGTGCCGACCGTGGACATGCCGAGGCCGGTGGCCAGATCGCCATGGGTCGTCACGGCTAAAGACTGCCCGATCGCTGCAACACAGACAACCGAAACGGAGGGCTCACGGGTGCGCGCCACCTCCCCCGTCCGCCGACCGTGGCCCGCCGATCCCCGCGCTGACCTCTGTCGATGCCGGATCTCGCCCGCCTCGTCATCGGCGTACGGCTTCGGGGCGTGGTTGCGTCGATGCGACTCAAGTCTGGCTTTGACGTCGCCGACGGCCGTGGCACTATTGAGTCCAGTCCACTCAACTTGTGGTGGGTGCGTTGCGGGCCGGTGCCCGACACCTGCCGGGTAGCGAAGCGAGGAAGCGAAGATGGCACGTGCGGTCGGAATCGACCTCGGCACGACGAACTCCTGCGTCTGCGTTCTCGAGGGTGGTGAGCCCACCGTCATCGCGAACGCCGAGGGCTCGCGGACGACTCCTTCGATCGTCGCGTTCGCCCGCAACGGCGAGGTGCTCGTCGGTGAGGTCGCCAAGCGCCAGGCGGTGACCAACCCGGATCGGACCATCCGGTCTGTCAAGCGGGAGATCGGCACCAACTGGACCATCGACATCGACGGTAAGAAGTACACGCCTCAGGAGATCTCCGCTCGCACCCTGATGAAGCTCAAGCGGGACGCCGAGGCGTACCTGGGCGAGCGGATCACCGACGCCGTGATCACCGTTCCGGCGTACTTCAACGACGCCCAGCGGCAGGCCACCAAGGAGGCCGGGGAGATCGCCGGCTTCAACGTGCTGCGGATCGTGAACGAGCCGACCGCGGCGGCGCTGGCGTACGGGCTGGACAAGGGCTCCAAGGAGCAGACCGTCCTGGTCTTCGACCTCGGTGGTGGCACCTTCGACGTGTCCCTGCTGGAGATCGGCGAGGGCGTCATCGAGGTGAAGGCCACCAGCGGTGACAACCACCTCGGTGGCGACGACTGGGACCAGCGGATCATCGACCACCTGGTCAAGACCTTCCGCGGCCAGCACGGCGTCGACCTGTCGCAGGACAAGATGGCGATGCAGCGGCTGCGCGAGGCGGCCGAGAAGGCCAAGATCGAGCTGTCCGCCGCCACCACGACCAGCATCAACCTGCCGTACATCACGGCCGGGCCGGCCGGGCCCGACGGCACCCCGTCGGCGCCGCTGCACCTCGACGTGACGCTGACCCGCGCCGAGTTCCAGCGCATGACCCAGGACCTGCTGGACCGCTGCCGGGGCCCGTTCGAGCAGGCGATCAAGGACGCCGGCATCAAGGTCTCCGACGTCGACCACGTCATCCTGGTCGGTGGCTCGACCCGTATGCCGGCCGTCTCCGAGCTGGTCAAGCAGCTCACCGGTCGGGAGCCCAACAAGGGCGTGAACCCCGACGAGGTCGTCGCCGTCGGCGCCGCGCTGCAGGCCGGCGTGCTCAAGGGTGAGGTCAAGGACGTCCTGCTGCTCGACGTGACCCCGCTGAGCCTGGGCATCGAGACCAAGGGCGGCATCTTCACGAAGCTGATCGAGCGGAACACCACCATCCCGACCAAGCGTTCCGAGGTCTTCACCACGGCCGACGACAACCAGCCGTCGGTGCTGATCCAGGTGTTCCAGGGCGAGCGTGACATCGCCGCGTACAACAAGAAGCTCGGTACCTTCGAGCTGACCGGCCTGCCGCCGGCGCCGCGCGGTGTGCCGCAGATCGAGGTCACCTTCGACATCGACGCCAACGGCATCGTGCACGTCAGCGCGAAGGACCTCGGCACCGGCAAGGAACAGTCGATGACCATCACCGGTGGCTCGGCGCTGCCGAAGGAGGACATCGAGCGGATGATGCGGGACGCCCAGGAGCACGCCGAGGAGGACCGGCGGCGGCGCGAGGAGGCGGAGATCCGCAACCGGGCCGAGCAGCTCCAGTGGCAGACCGAGAAGTTCCTCGCCGAGAGCGGCGATAAGCTCCCGAGCGACTCCCGGGACAAGCTCAACGAGGCTCTCGGCGAGCTGCGTGCCGCGCTCGGCGGGACCGACGTGGAGAAGGTCAAGGCGGCGCAGGAGAAGCTGGCCCAGGTTTCCCAGCAGGCCGGATCGCTGCTCTACTCGCAGCAGGCCGAGCAGGGACAGCAGGCGACGGCCGGCGGCACCGGAACCACCGGTGGGGCGAAGGGCGGTGCGGACGACGTGGTGGACGCGGAGATCGTCGACGAGGACGACAAGAAGTGACGCCCGACCACGGCACGCGTGTCGTTGGCCCTACGCACGACGGAGCGAGGTAGTCGCATGACGGATCAGCCACAAGCCGCCGACCCGGGCACCACCGGCTCGGCGCCGGGTGGCTCCGCGCCCGCCGGTACGACCGACGAGCGCATCGTCATCCGGGACAAGCGGAAGATCAAACTAACCGGAAACCCGGCCGGCGAGGCCGGGGCAGGCGACGCGACGGGTGCGACCGGGGCCGGGACCGACGCTGCCAGCGGCGGGAAACCGGTCGTCAAGGACCCGAACCCGGACCCGGAACCGTCGGCCGTCGACGCCGAGCCGGTCATCGCCGCCGGTGAGGTCGACGACACCGAGTCCACGGCGGCGGCCGCGACGGTCGACGATGTGAAGTCGTCCGACAGCGGTCCCGAGGTGGTCGACTCGGTGACCACCGACGGTGGCGCCGAGGCGACCACCGATCCGGCCGCGACCACCGAGCCACCGGCCGGGGCGACCGGCGAGCCGGCGACGTCGGCGATCGACGACGCCGAGGTCGCCGAGGCCCTGGCGTCTGCCGGGCCCGAGGGACCGGTGGTGGACGCCCCTGCCGAGCCGGTCAGCGGTGGCGCCGCACCGGCCGAGGAGCAGCAGCAGGAGGTGGCGGCCCTCAACGCCGAGCTGGAGGCGCTGCGGGCGGAGCTGGAGGAGCGGACCCAGGACCTGCAGCGGGTGACGGCCGAGTACGCCAACTACCGCAAGCGGGTGGAACGGGACCGCGGCCTGGTGGCGAAGGAGACGACGGGTGCCGTGCTGACCGCGCTGCTGCCCGTGCTGGACGACCTGGACCGGGCCCGGGAACACGGTGACCTGGTCGGGCCGTTCGGCGCGGTGGCGGAGCACCTGATCAACACGCTGACGAAGTTCGGTCTCACCCCGTTCGGTGAGAAGGGCGACCCGTTCGACCCGAACCGGCACGAGGCGGTTGCCCACCAGACCTCGACCGAGGTCACCGAGCCGACCTGCGTGGATGTCATGCGCCGCGGCTACCAGCTCGGCGACCGGGTGCTCCGCGCCGCCCTGGTCGCGGTGGCCGACCCGGAGTAGACCGACCGGAAGCACGTGACCCGGGTCAGGAGTTGACACATCCGGCACGTCGTGGTCGAGGTGCCACCCGCGTCCCGCTCCGAGGCGCGCGGGTGGGACCTCGACCACGCGACGGAGGAAGGGGGTGGACGACCGATGAGTTCCAAGGACTGGCTTGAGAAGGACTTCTACGCCGTGCTGGGCGTGGACAGGTCCGCCTCCACGGACGAGATCAAGAAGTCCTATCGCAAGCTGGCCCGGGAGTTGCACCCCGACCGGAACCCCGGCAACGCGCAGGCAGAAGAGCGGTTCAAGGCGGTCTCCGAGGCGTACGAGGTCCTCTCCGACCCGCGCAAGCGCCGGGAGTACGACGAGATGCGCTCGCTGTTCGGCTCGGGCGCGTTCCGGCGCAGCGCACGGGCCGGCGGGCCGGGCGGTGGCTCCCCGTTCGACTTCTCGGACCTGTTCGGCGGGATGGGCCCACCGGGGGCGGGCGACCGCTCCTTCGGCGGGCCGGGATTCTCCGACCTGTTCAGCTCGATCTTCGGCGGTGGACCGACCCGGCCGCGCGGGCCGGCCCGGGGTCGCGACGTCGAGGCCGAGGTGGTGCTCGACTTCGAGGACGCGGTCCGGGGCGTCACCATGCCGCTGACGGTCCGCTCGCCCGGGGTCTGCGACACCTGTCAGGGCAGCGGCGCCAAGCCGGGCACCCTGCCCCGGACCTGCCCGCAGTGCCGCGGGACCGGCATGGTGACCCGCAACCAGGGGTCGTTCAGCTTCTCCGAGCCGTGTCGGGAGTGTCAGGGTGTCGGCACCGTCGTGGACGAGAAGTGCCCGGAGTGCCGGGGCACCGGCGGGGTCACCAAGTCCCGCACCATCAACGTCCGCTTCCCGCCCGGTGTGGCCGACGGGCAGCGGATCCGGCTGGCCGGCCGCGGCGAGCCGGGTGAGCGGGGCGGCCCGGCCGGTGACCTGTACGTGCTGGTCAAGGTCCGTCCCGACGAGCTGTTCGGGCGCAACGGCGACGACCTGACCCTGACCGTGCCGATCACCATCGCCGAGGCGGTCCTCGGTACGGATCTGCGGGTGCCGACCCTGGACGGCGCGGTGACCCTGCGGGTGCCGCCCGGTACGCCGAGCGGTCGGACCCTGCGGGCCCGGGGTCGGGGGGTGGTCCGGCGTGACGGCCGGGCCGGCGACCTGCTGGTCACCGTCGAGATCGTGGTGCCGGAGAAGCTCTCGGCCGAGGCGCGGAAGGCGCTGGAGAAGTTTGCCGCCCTCACCCCGTCGGCGGCACGGGAACATCTCGACGCCCGACGGCGTCGTTTCAACTGACCGGTCTCGCCCAGCGGAGGTGATCGAAGGTGGCTGAGGAGTTCGCGGCCTCCATCGAGCAGGCGTCCGACGCCAAGGTGTTGATGATCTCGGTGGCGGCCCGGATGGCCGGCATGCATCCACAGACCCTCCGCCAGTACGACCGGCTCGGCCTGGTCCAGCCCGGTCGGGCGCCCGGGGGCGGGCGCCGGTACAGCGTGCGCGACGTGGCGCTGCTGCGCGAGGTGCAGCGGCTCAGCCAGGAGGACGGCGTCAACCTCGCCGGCATCAAGCGGATCATCGCGCTCGAACAGCTCGTCGAGGAACTCCAGCAGCGGACGGCTCAGCTGGAGGCGGAGCTTGAGGCCGCCTACCGGCGGGTGGCGGAACTGGAGGCGCTCGGCAATCTGGCCCGGCGGGATCTCGTCCCGACCAGCCGGACCTCGACCGCGCTGGTCGTCTGGCAGCCCAGCCGGTCCTCCGAACCCCGCGCCTGACCGTCCTCGCGCGGGTCGTCCGCGCCGGTTCGATCGGTGCTTGCCGGTTCGGGTGCGGGCCGCCGGCCGGCTGGGTACATTCACCAATGGTGCCGATGCCCGCGTTCCGGACTTTTCGGCACCTTTTGCCGCGGGGCTCGCGCGGGCTCGACGCCGCTGGTGGTCCGGGATCCACGGGGGGTCCCGGCCCACCAGCGAACGGGAGAAGCCCGCAGGCGACGGCCACCGGGGCCGGCGACGTCGCCGGACCGGCCCTAGAGGCGGCGGCTCCGGCGGACCAGTCCGCCCTCGCACCAGTCGTGGTAGTCGAACAGCTCCGGGCGGGACTGCAGTACCCGGGTGTTGTGCGCCCAGATCAGCATCGGCTCGTCGCCCTTGCGCTCGGCCTGCTCGACCAGTTTGCGCAGCCGCCGTCTCGGATGGGCCCGGAACTTCGTCCGGATGCCGTCGGCGGCGTAGATGTAGAGACAGTGCAGCGCGAACCGGCGGGCCGGGCAGGACGGGTCCATCGCCAGGTCGAAGAGGGTCATGATCAGGTGATCCCCGGAGACGAGCAGGTCCCAGTCCTGCGGCATCGTCTCCAGGGGCACGGAGTCGGGCGCGTACGCCCAGGCGCGGAGCTCGGCCGGTGACGGATCCACCGGGTTGGCGAAGCCTCGGAACGTCGGGTTCTGCACGCTCAAGGGGCCGCCTTTCGCTCATGCCACCGCCGGCCACCCGGTGCCGGCGAGCCGGGCAGCCACCGCGGCGACACCGTAACGCGCTGTCGCGGCCGTGGGTAAGGGCGACGATGTGCTACGTCATGAATCTGTTACTTCCCCCGGCCCCGTGAGGGATCTGTGACCGCCGATGCGGTGGCCCGAACCGGACGGACGGTCGAGAGGGCCACGACCGGGCAGCCGGCCGCGGCGGCGCCCCACCGACGGGGTCCGTCGGGGCGCCGCCGCGAGCCGGGCGGTTCACTCCGGAGCCGGTGCCGGCCGCGGGCCGGCCGTGTGCTGGCGCAGCCACCGCTTGAACCAGCCGAAGTCCGGCAGACGGGCCAGCATCGGACCGGTCACGACGGTGATCAGCACGTACGCCGTGGCGAGTGGCCCGATCTCCGGGTTGACCACGGAGGCGCCGACGGCCAGCCCGGCGATGACGATGGAGAACTCGCCCCGGGGGACCAGGGCGAGCCCGGCCCGCCACCGACCGGGCAGGGCGATCCCCACCCGCCTCGCGGCGATGTACCCGGTGAGCACCTTGGTCGCCATGGTGACCACGGCGAGCCCGAACGCCGGCAGCAACACCGGCGGGATCTCCCGGGGGTCGGTCTGCAGGCCGAAGAAGACGAAGAAGACCGCGGCGAACAGGTCCCGCAGGGGGGTGAGCAGTTCGGTGGCGTGATGTGCCACCGGGCCGGAGAGCGCGATCCCGACCAGGAACGCCCCGACCGCGGCCGACACCTGCAACTTGGCGGCGACGCCGGCGACCAGCAGGGTGAGTCCGAGTACGCCGAGCAGCAGCGCCTCGGGGTCCTGGGCGGAGATGACCCGGGAGATGACGGTGCCGTACCGGAGCGCCACCACCAGGACCACGACGACGGTGACGACCGCGATGGCCAGCGAGATGCCGCCGCCGAGCAGGTCCTGCCCGCTGAGGATCGCCGTCACCAGCGGCAGGTAGAGCGCCATGGCCAGGTCCTCGATGACGAGCACCGAGAGGATCACCGGGGTTTCCCGGTTACCGAGCCGGCCCAGGTCGGCCAGGACCTTGGCGATGACCCCGGACGAGGAGACCCAGGTCACGCCGGCCAGGACGACGGCGCCGACCCATCCCCAGCCGAGCAGGAATCCGAGGGCGAGTCCCGGCAGGGCGTTGAGCAGACCGTCGATCAGACCGGCCGGTGCGGCGGCCCGGAGGTTCCCGACCAGCTCGTCGGCCGAGTACTCCAGACCGAGCATGACCAGCAGCAGGATCACGCCGATCTCGGCGCCGACGTGGAAGAACTCCTCGCTGGCGTCCAGCGGCAGCACCCCGCCGTGCCCGAAGGCGAGCCCGGCGAGGAGGTAGAGGGGGATCGGGGAGAGCCCGATCCGCCGGCTGAGCCGGCCGAGCAGCCCGAGACCGAAGAGTAGCGCACCGACCTCGATGAGCAGGATCGTCACGTTTTGCATACGCGTCAGCCGTCCGGATCCGACTCGGCGAGGATCGCGGTGACACCGTCGAGACCCTCACGGGTACCGACCACGACCACCACATCGCCGGCCTCGAACCGGAAGCTGGGATCCGGAGAGGCGATGACCTCGCGCTCCCGGAGTACCGCGACGATGGACGCCCCGGTACGGGTGCGGGCTCGTGTGTCGCCGAGGCGCCGGCCGACGTACCGTGACCCGGCCGGGATCGAGATCTGCTCGGTGAGCAGCCCGGCGGCCTGCTGGCGCAACCCGGAGAGCTGCCCCAGCATCAGCGAGGCGCCGAGGATGTCGGCCAGCGCCTCCGCCTCGTCGTCGGTGAGCGGTATGTCGGCGGTGCAGGAATCCGGATCGTCCGGATCATAGAGCACCAGATCACGCCGGCCGTTGCGGTGTGTGACCACACCGAGCCGGCGCCCGGAGGCGGTCACCACGTCGTGGCGTACCCCGATCCCCGGTAACGCAGTCTGTTCCACACGTACTCGCACGCGGGCAACGGTACCGTGTCCGCCCACGGGCTCTGACCCCGTGTGCCACGTCGGTCGCGGGACCGACACGGCCGCGGCCACGGCGGTCGCGGGTCCGCACCCCGACCGTCGGCCCGGCACCGCCTGCACCGTCCGTGACGTACGGCGGGGTCCCCCGGAGGGTGTCCGGCCACCGCGACGGTCCGCGCGGCCGGCCGACGGTGACGCGCCGGAGGAGAGCGCGTCGGAAGAGAGCTCGGCGGAAGAGAGCGCGACCGAAGAGAGCTCGGCGGAAGAGAGCCGGCGCGCACGCCGCACGGCCCCGGCGCGTCGGGGCCGTCGCCGGGGTGGCCGGCCGTCCCGCCCACCGCTCTCCGGCCGGCGTGCCCGCCCCGGTGATCGACCTCACTGCCGCAGAGTTGAGTGGAATACACTCAACTTCGGTTGTGTCGTCAGTAGTGAGGTCGTTCCCCGCCCGCTTCTGGCGGCGTACGGCCCCGCTGTCGGTGCCGGCCCGTACCCCATGGCCGGCGGGTCCGTGATTGGGAGCTCATGAACGCCGAACGTCTCACCACGAAGAGCCGCGAAGTCATCACCGGCGCGGTCGCGACGGCGAACCAGCGCGGCCACGCCACCGTCGAGCCGTGGCACCTGCTGCTGTCCCTGCTGGACACCGGTGGCTCGACCGCGCCCGGCCTGCTGCGTGCCGTCGGCGCCAACCCGGCGGACATCCGGCGGGCCGCCGCCCGGGCCGTGGAGACCCAGCCGACGGCCCGCGGGGCCAGCGTCGCCGAGCCGAGTCTGTCCCGCGAGTTCGTCAACGCGATCGGCGCGGCGGAGCAGATCGCCCGCCCGCTCGGCGACGAGTACACCTCCACCGAGCACCTGCTGGCCGGGCTGGCCCGGGTCGGCGGCGCGGTCTCCCGACTCCTGAAGGAGGCCGGCGCCACCGAGGAGAACCTGGTCGCCGCCTTCCCCGCGGTGCGTGGCGGGAACCGGCGGGTCACCACCGCCGACCCGGAGCAGACCTACCAGGCGCTCCAGAAGTACGGCGTGGACCTGACCCAGCGCGCCCGTGAGGGCAAGATCGACCCGGTGATCGGCCGGGACGCCGAGATCCGGCGGGTCATCCAGGTGCTCTCCCGGCGGACCAAGAACAACCCGGTGCTGATCGGCGAGCCCGGTGTCGGCAAGACCGCGATCGTCGAGGGGCTGGCCCAGCGGATCGTCGCCGGGGACGTCCCCGAGTCGCTGCGGGACAAGAAGCTCGTCTCCCTCGACCTCGGTGCGATGGTCGCCGGCGCCCAGTACCGTGGCCAGTTCGAGGAACGGCTCAAGTCGGTGCTCGAGGAGATCAAGAACTCCGACGGTCAGGTCATCACCTTCCTCGACGAGCTGCACACCGTGGTCGGCGCCGGCAAGGGCGAGGGCTCGATGGACGCGGGCAACATGCTCAAGCCGATGCTGGCCCGTGGCGAGCTGCGCATGGTCGGCGCGACCACCCTCGACGAGTACCGCGAGCACATCGAGAAGGACCCCGCGCTGGAACGGCGGTTCCAGCCCGTGCTGGTCGGCGAGCCGACGGTCGAGGACACCATCGGTATCCTGCGCGGTCTCAAGGAGCGGTACGAGGTGCACCACGGGGTGCGGATCACCGACGCCGCCCTGGTTGCCGCCGCCGGCCTCTCCGACCGCTACATCACCGACCGGTTCCTGCCGGACAAGGCGATCGACCTGGTCGACGAGGCCGCCTCCCGGCTCCGCATGGAGATCGACTCCCGGCCGGTCGAGGTGGACGAGATCGAGCGGGCGGTGCGCCGCCTGGAGATCGAGGAGATGGCGCTGGCCAAGGAGCCGGACCCGGCCTCGGCCGAGCGGCTGGAGCGGCTGCGCAGGGAGCTGGCGGACAAGCGCGAGCAGCTCACCGCGCTCAGCGAGCGGTGGAAGCTGGAGAAGGAGCACATCACCCGGATCTCCACCACCAAGGAGGAGCTGGAACGGCTCGGCGGCGAGGCCGAGCGGGCCGAGCGGGACGGCGAGCTGGAGCGCGCCGCCGAGCTGCGCTACGGCCGCATCCCGACGCTCAAGGCCGAACTGGCGAAGGCCGAGGCGGCGCTCGCCAAACTGCAGGCCGACGGCGCCATGCTCAAGGAGGAGGTCGGCGCCGACGACATCGCCGCCGTGGTCGCCTCCTGGACCGGCATCCCGGCCGGGCGGCTGATGGAGGGCGAGACCGCCAAGCTGCTCCGCATGGAGGCCTCGCTCGGCACGCGCGTGGTCGGTCAGACCGAGGCGGTCGCCGCGGTCTCCGACGCGGTCCGCCGGGCCCGCGCCGGGGTCGCCGACCCCGACCGTCCCACCGGCAGCTTCCTGTTCCTCGGGCCGACGGGCGTCGGCAAGACCGAGCTGGCCAAGGCGCTCGCCGAGTTCCTCTTCGACGACGAGCGGGCCATGGTCCGCATCGACATGAGCGAGTACGGCGAGAAGCACTCCGTGGCCCGCCTGGTCGGCGCCCCGCCCGGCTACGTCGGGTACGAGGAGGGCGGGCAGCTCACCGAGGCGGTGCGCCGCCGGCCGTACTCGGTGATCCTGCTCGACGAGGTGGAGAAGGCCCACCCGGACGTCTTCGACGTCCTGCTGCAGGTGCTCGACGACGGCCGCCTCACCGACGGCCAGGGGCGGACGGTCGACTTCCGCAACACGATCCTGATCCTGACCTCGAACCTGGGTTCGTCGGTCGTCTCCGACCTGACCCTCGGCGAGGCGGAGCGCAAGGAGGCGGCGTTGGCGGTGGTCCGGTCGCACTTCAAGCCGGAGTTCCTCAACCGGCTGGACGACATCGTGGTCTTCGCCGCCCTCACCGGGCAGGACCTGCGCGGGATCGTGGACATCCAGCTCGACCGGCTCCGGCGCCGGCTCGCCGAGCGACGGCTGGAGCTCGACGTCACCGACGCGGCCCGGGGTTGGCTGGCCGAGCACGGGTACGACCCGATCTACGGCGCCCGGCCGCTGCGCCGCCTGGTCCAGTCGTCGATCGGTGACCAGCTGGCGAGGGCGCTGCTCGCCGGCGAGGTCCGCGACGGCGACACGGTCCGGGTCGACGTGGCGGACGGCCAGGAGAGCCTGACGGTCACCCGAGCCTGAGCACCGTGGCGGCACCCGGCCCACGACCGGGTGCCGCCGGCGTCGCGCCCCACGTTGTTCGGCCGACCGATACGGTGAGAAGCTGATTCGAGCCGTTCCGTCCGCGGAACCCGGCCGAGGGGAAGGAGAGTCGTGTCGGTACCAGCACAACCGCCGGCGGCAGCCGCCCGGCCCCGCCCGCCCGTCGTCACCGTCGCCGGTTACCTGCTCCTGCTGGCGGCACTGATGTTCGTCGTGGGCGCGATCGCCGGGCTCGCCACGACCGGTGCCGTCTCCGACGCGCTGCGGGAGGTGTACGCCGGCACCGACCTCGAGGGCGCCGAGACGCTCGCGGTCGTGGTCGTCGTGGTGACCTCCGCGGTGAACCTCCTGATCGCCGCCGGCCTGGTGGTGCTCGCCCTGCTCAACAACCGCGGCAACAACATCTCGCGGATCATCACCTGGGTGGTCGGCGGCCTCGGCATCTGCTGCTCCGGGCTGAGCCTCGGCGGCAGCTCCCTCGGCGGCATGGGTGCCGGCACCCCGTCCGGCGGGGCCAACATCCCGGACCCGGACGAGATCCAGCGCCGGCTGGGGGAGGCGATGCCGTCCTGGGTTCAGCCGGTCAACCTGACGTCCGGGATTCTGGCGCTGCTGGCCCTGCTCGCGGTGGTGGTCCTGCTCGCCCTGCCCGCCTCCAACGCCTACTTCCGGGCTCCGGCGGCGGTGGCGGAACCACCGGTGCCCGGTGCCCCGTACCCGCCGTACCCGGCCACGGGCGCCGAGCCGCCGTACCCGACCACGGGTACCGAGCCGCCGTACCCGCCGTACCCGGGCCAGCAGGGCGGCCAGCCGGGTCAGCCGCCGTCGAGCTGAGCGTCGCCCGGACCGCCCCTCCGCGCGGGCGTGGGCCGTGCCAGACAGTCGCCGTCGTGTGGAGCGTCCGTCCGGGACACGGCCCGGATGACGTCCCACCCCGAGTAGCCGCCGGACGAGGGATCCGTGGTCGCAGCCTCCTTCCGCCGTCGTGGACAGATCCGTCGCCCCGACGGAGCCGGGTCGACACGCCCGGGGCGGGAACATCCGCCCCGGGCGCTGGTCACCGGCGCGACCGCCGGGATCGGGGCCGCCTTCGCCCGGCGGCTCGCCGCCGAGGGCCACGACCTGGTGCTGGTGGCCCGGGACGAACGGCGGCTCGCCGACCTCGCCGCCGAGTTGAACGGGCGGTACGGCGGTCGGGTCGAGGTCCTCGCCGCGGACCTGAGCACCGACGAGGGTTGCGGGGTCGCCGAGGACCGGCTCCGCGACCCCGCCGAGCCGGTCGACCTGCTCGTCAACAACGCCGGGATCAGCCTCAACCGGTCCTTCCTCCGCTCGACCGTCGCCGACGAGACCCGGCTGCTGCGGCTGAACGTGCACGCGGTCCTGCGGCTGACCCTCGCCGCGTTGCCGGGGATGACCGAGCGCGGCCACGGCGCAGTGATAAATGTCTCTTCCGTCGCCGGCTTCGGTCCGGTGATGCCCGGGTCGACGTACTCGGCGAGCAAGGCCTGGGTGACCAACTTCAGCGAGTCGGTGGCGCTGTCGGTGCGCCGGTACGGCGTACGGGTGATGGCGCTCTGCCCCGGCTACACCCGCACCGAGTTCCACGACCGGGCCGGCATCGACATGTCGAGGCTGCCGTCCTGGTTGTGGCTGCGCGCCGACGACGTGGTCGAGGCCGCCCTGCGTGACCTGCGGCGGAACCGGACGGTGAGCGTGCCGGACTGGCGCTACAAGGTGGCGGTCTTCGGGTTGCGGCACGCGCCGGCCCGGCTGTGGCGCGCGCTGGCCCGCGACACCCGCGGACGAGTCGACCGCGCGGAGCGCTGACCGACGGGTCCGGGCGCGGCAGGGCGGCGGTCGGGCCGGCCGGAGGCGACCCGGAGATGGGCAAGATTCTGTGCGGAGAGTAGCCGATTATCGGCCCTCCCGGCCACCTCTTCAGCCCGTACGAGCGGCCCCAGGGCCGGGTCGGCCGTTCGGCTCACAGCCTGGCGCAGTACCCTACCGGCCATGGGCGACCACGACGACCTGCGTAAATTCATCACTGACCTTGCCGTGGTCCATGGACGGGTGGTGTTGTCCTCGGGCCGGGAGGCGGACTGGTACGTCGACTTGCGCCGCGTGACGCTCCATCACGCGGCGGCACCGTTGGTTGGTCGGGTCATGCTCGACCTCACGGCCGACTGGGACTTCGACGCGGTCGGTGGTCTGACGCTCGGGGCGGATCCGGTCGCGGTCGCGATGCTGCACGCAGCCGCGGCGCAACAGCGCCGCCTGGACGCGTTCGTGGTGCGCAAGACCGGGAAGACGCATGGTCTGCAGCGCCGGATCGAGGGGCCGGACGTCGGTGGTCGTCGCGTGGTGGCCGTGGAGGACACCTCCACCACGGGCAGTAGCGTGTTGACTGCCGTGGAGGCATTAAAGGAGGCCGGGGCCGTGGTGGTGGGCGTTGCGGTTATTGTTGATCGAGGTGCGGGCGACGCCGTACGAGCCGCCGGATTGCCATACCGGGCAGCCTTTACGTTGGCTGACCTCGGCCTTGTGGCCTAAAAGTTTGCCGATTCGGATCTGCTGATATGCAGGCGGGTCGATGCTGCTGGTGGAAGGATGGAATACGTGGGAACTGCGTTGGCCGAAATGACTATGCCTCAGATCTCGCCGCTAGCCGGCGAGCCGATCGAGCGCGCCGACGCCGAGCGGCTCGCGGGGGTCCTCAAGGCCCTCGCCGACCCCGCCCGGCTGCGGCTGCTCAGCCTCATCCAGTCGGCGCCGGAGGGCGAAGCGTGCGTGTGTGACCTCACCGCGCCGCTGGGCCTCTCCCAGCCGACAGTGAGCCACCACCTCCGCATCCTCACCGAGGCCGGCCTGCTGGAGCGGGAGAAGCGGGGCGTGTGGGCCTACTACCGTCTGGTACCGAGCGCGATCGCGACGATCGCCGACCTGCTGACCCCGCCGCGTAAGCGGGCCACCAAGAAGGCTCGCTGAGTCAGCGTCCGGGCCGTCTGGCGCCATCGGAAGGCGGGGTGGCCGCCAGACGGCCCGGACGCTGGCGGCATGTCGGGATCCTTGCCGGCGGACGGCGTCGTGACCCGTCCGGGTGAACGGTGGGAGCCGTCAGCGGACGACGCCGGCCCGGGGCGTCGCCGGACCGGTCCGGTGGTGCGGTCTGGAGGCGAAAACCGCCCCACCGCCGGGCGGCGCCCCGGGTCGGACGTGCGGCGCCGCGCCGGCCCGGCTCGGCCCGTCCCGGTGCGGGCGAACACGGTCTCGGACGGTGCGGATCCGGGACGGGGCACCCACCCCGCCCCATGTCGTGCTGCCCGCGTACGCTCCGCCGCCGGCGGCCGTCGCCCGGCCCGGCCGCTGCGTGCCCGGCCGCGCCGGAGGGTGCGTGCCGGCCGACCCGGCGGTGCCGTCGGTCAGGAACGGTGCCGGTGCCGCTTGACCTCGTGGGCGGCGCGCTCCAGCGCGGCGGCCTCCTCGGGCGTCGTGCCCCGCCTGGCGGCAATCCGGGCCTTGAGCAGCTCGATGGCGATCGGGATCACCGAGAACGCGACGATACCGATCAGGATCAGCTCGATGTTGTCCTTCACGAACGAGATCTGGCCGAGGAAGTAGCCGAGCACGGTGACCCCGGTGCCCCACAGGATCCCGCCGACCACGTTGTAGACCACGAAGGTGCGGTACCGCATGCCGCTGATCCCGGCGACGATCGGGGTGAAGGTGCGGACGATCGGCACGAACCGCGCCAGGACGACCGACCGGGCGCCGTACCTCTCGAAGAACTCGTGCGCCTTGACCAGGTTCTCCTGCTTGAACAGCCGGGAGTTGGGTCGGCGGAACAGGGCCGGCCCCACCTTCTTACCGAACGCGTACCCGACCTGGTCCCCGGCGACCGCCGCGACGGTGATCAGCAGGCAGACCAGCCAGAGCGGGTAGGTGATGTACTCCCCGTCGGCGGTGAGCAGGCCGGCGGTGAACAGCAGCGAGTCGCCGGGAAGGAAGAACCCGATCAACAGGCCCGACTCGGCGAAGACGATGGCGAGGATGCCGAGCAGCCCGAACGTGGAGATCAGCCACTCCGGATCCAGGAAGTCCGGCCCCAGGGCCAGCGTGGTGGTCGACGGCGGCACGAGGAGACCTCCGGAGTCGTGTCTGCGGGCAGGACGAGGGGTCCGCGACCGTGACGGCGGCTACCCCCGCCAGTCTAGGCGGAGCGCCCGTGGCGGAAAGCGACGCCACCGGCGGCCGGCGCGTGCCACCGGGCGCCGGTGGCGTCGGACGGGCCGGCCGGCGGGCGACCCCGCGTGGGCCGGAGCCGGGTGACGGCGCCGGACCCGGCGGAACGGGGCCGGCTACAGGCGCGGGTCGACCGGTTCCGACTCGCAGGCGAGGATCGCGAAGACCAGCTCGTGCCGACGCCACAGCGGGGCCTTCTCGGCCAGCAGCTGCAGCGCCGCGAGGCCGAGCCCGTGCTCCCGCAGGGCCAGACCGCGCTTGCGACCCAGCGAGCGGTGCCGGAGCGCGGCGAGCCGCTCCGGCTCGGCGTACTCCGGGCCGTAGATGATCCGCAGGTAGTCCCGGCCGCGGCACTTGACGCCCGGCTGCACCAGGCGCCCCCGCGCGTCCCGGGCGGCCAGCCCGGCGTACGGCTTGACCACCATCCCCTCGCTACCCGCCTCGGTCAGCTCCAGCCACCAGTCCGTCGCCGCGGCCACCGCCGCCTCGTCGGCGAGGTCGACGACCCGGCGCCGGGTCGGGACGAAGAACTCCGGGTCGGCCTCGTGCAGCCGGTCGGCGAGGGCCAGGTGCCACCCGTGGTCGCGATCGGCGTGGGACCGTCCCTCGCTGGCGAGTACCGCGAAGGGCGCCAGGGTCACCCCGGCCAGTCCGTCGGTCGGCCGGACGTACGACCGGTAGGCGGCGGTGTAGCGGGTCAGGTCGGCCGCGCGGCGGGCCATCCGCTCCCGGAGTTCGGCGACCGGCAGACCGCGCGCGCCCGCGCGGTCCAGCGTCGCCAGCACGGCGGGCAGCGCGGCCCGGCCCGCCGCGCCGACGGCCGCGTAGTGTTCCCGGATCAGGCTGCCCGCCTTCGCCGACCAGGGCAGCAGCTCGCAGTCCA
>Ga0310834_100199_pt1 | contig 95740 bp, 85 predicted proteins | sample SM_ome_2_FD_201314 | JGI IMG/M metagenome (GOLD analysis project Ga0310834, IMG submission 201314) | Sorghum-adapted microbial communities enriched on stacked mutant (SM) sorghum from Joint BioEnergy Institute, Emeryville, California... ...
TTGGCGAGCTGGGTGAGCAGGGCGCGGGCGGCGTCACGGAGGAGGGTGGGCTCGGGCGTTCGTCCGGCATCGAGCGCGGCCAGGGCGTCGGAAACCGCGGTGGACTTACTGTGCGCAGCGGACACGATGGGACGATACGACCCGGCTTCGCGCGATTTCGGCATGCCCCCGGGTTTCGCTAACCCCTCCGGACAAGGCATAGTTGCCCACGGTGTAGTGGGCTGGGGCCGATGGAAGGCGGTGGACGTGAGAACACACCGAGGAGCCTTGATGCTTCGCATCGGTGTGGTAGCTGCGCTGGTCAGCGGTAGCCTCGCCGCGACCGCGACGCCCGCACTCGCTGACAACCCCGCTGTTCAGATCACCGAGATCTCGCCGACCACGCTCGGCCCCGGCCAGTCGACGACGCTTCGATACCAGATCACGAATCGCCCCGGTCCAGATGACGACGTCGACATCTCTGTCAACGCCAACGGCTTGACCTGCAACGGTGACTGCGGGACCGATGGCCTTTCGATCGCCTTCAACTCCCCGAGGCCCTTCATCGCCACCCTACGAGCGCCGAGTGACCTTCCGCCTGGCAGCACCCAGCGAGTGACCATCACTGTCAGGGCCGTCGCCGGAGGGCAGGACGACAGCAAGTCGGTCCAGGTGACGCTCCGTGGGCCGGACAAGCCGGACACGATAAAGTCGATCTCCGGACGGGTGGTCAACGTCGCCACCGGCAGGGGGATCGCCGACGCCACCGTCGCGCTGAACGACAGCGACGACCACCGCTACACCACGACGACAGACCGCGACGGCGACTTCAAGTTCACCTCGTCGGACAACAAGCCGATCTCACCCGGCGAGATCCTGCTCGGCGCCGGCAAGGAGGGCTTCCAGAACAACCAGACCTCCACCAACGTCGGCCCCGGCCAGGCGAAGACCGGCGTACGGATCACGCTCAAGTCCAACGCCGCGCCGAGCCCATCGCCTAGCGAGGCGAGCCCGACCCCCGAGGAGGAGGTCAGTGACCTCCCCAGCGACGAGGCGAGCGCCGAGGAGTCGGTCGACCCGGAGGCCGCCGGCAACAACTCCGGCTCCGGTGGCGGCGGCGCGTTCTCCTGGGTCCTGATCATCCTGGGCGGGCTACTGGTGGCCCTCGGCGTGGGCGCCATCGTGCTGCTGGTGATCCGGCGCAAGGAGGACGGCGAGGACGGCACCGGCGACGCGCTGCCCGACCCGAACGGCCCGCGGCCGACTCCGGGCGCGCAGGGTGTGTACCGCGGCGGGCCGGAGCCGACCATGGTCACCGGCGGCGCGGCGATGGGCGGCGGCCCGACCATGGCGATGCGCCCCGGGCTGGCCGAGGCGCCGACGATGATGCACCAGCCGGTCGACGAGTTCGGCGACCCCTACGGCACGCCGATGCGGGCGCCGCAGCCGGGCGCGACCCAGCCCGGCTACGGCTACCAGGGTGCCAACCCGGGTGGCTACGGCCCGGCCGGCAGCCCCACCGCGCCGGGAGCGCCCGGTTCGCCGGGCGCGCCCACCGCGTACGGCAGCGCCTCGCCAACCGGGTACGGCGGACCGGCCGCCGGCCGCGCGTCGGCCAGCGCCAGCGTCAGCCCTCCCGGGCCCTATGCCCCCCGCGACTACGACGCCCCAGGCACCCAGCCCTTCGGGTCCGCCTCTGCCACCGGCCCAGGCGGCGGTTACGGCTACGACGAGCCGACCGGCCGCTACGACCGCAACGCCGGCTACGGTCAGGCCGACCAGCGCCCGTCGTCCGGGGGCTACGACCGGGATCACGGCCGGTACGACTCGCCCGCCAACGCCTACGACAGCCGGTACGACCCGGGGCCGACCAGCGGGTACGGCTCCGGCAACGGCTACTCCTCGGGCAACGGGTATGGGTCGGCCGACACCGGCTACGGATCCTCCTCGGGCAACGGCTACGACGCGCCGGCCGGCGGCTATGACGGTGGCCGCTACCAGGCCCCGCCGCAGTCGGGGTACGAACCGGGCGGCTACGACGGGTACGGCCAGCAGCCGGGCGGCTATCCGCCGTACGAGCAGGGCGGCCAGGACGGCGGCTACGACCAGCCGGGCGGCTACGACCGGCCTCCTCGGCAGCGGTCCGGCAGCTACGACCAGCGCGGCTACGACCAGGGTTACTACGACGAGCCGACGACGCGCGGCGAACGGCCGGCGCGCCGCTCGCTGGACTGGCTCGACGACTAGCCGCGCGAGCTAGCCGACCAGCTCCAGCCTCACCTCGGGCCCGGTCGAGCTCGCCTGGGCGGCCAGGAACGTGGTGACCGTGCGGGAGTTGTCCGCGAAGAGCGAGATCTGCAGCACGTGCTCCTCGTCGAGCGGAAGGTGGGTGGCGAACCCGGGGTCGAAGTCCGGGTCCTCGAAGGTGACCAACCGCCATCGTGCCCCGCTGACCAGGCACAGCACGTCGATGAACTCACGCTGGTCACGGCGGATGTCGATCGGGTTGTACGCCCGGGAGCGGGGCAGTCCCGCCCACCGCAGCTGTACCGGGTCCACGTCGCGGCGCGGTTCACCCCTCGTCTGCACATTGATGATCCGCGCGATACAGCCGCGAGCCGGACCGATCCCCATGTTCTCGACACCGAGCCGGACCCACAGCGCGCGACCCTCCGGCTCCGGCCTGCCGTGCCGCACCCACGGTTCGGCAGGCTGGAACGTGATGACCAGCTTCGGCCCGCGGAAACGTTCGAAAAAGCCCACCGAGACCAGGATCGTCGTAGCGACGATCAGCAGGGTCGTGGCGGCACCGACCCACGCACCCAACGGACCCCAGGTGAGCCCGGTGATCGCCACGTCCATGGCGTACCCGTGTGCAACCGCCACGGGAAGAAACGGCGCGGGGCGCGGTCAGGCGGCGGGCGGATCAAACAGGCGTGGCAGTGTGCCCGTGTACGCCGCGCGCAGCTCGTCGAGCGGGATGCGGAACTGTCCGCGTACCTCCAGCGCGTCGCTCTTCGGATCGACGATCCCGATCGCGGTCCAGGGCACGTGGTAATCCGCGCACAGGGCGGTGAACGCCTTCTCGTGCCCCAGCGGCACCGCCACGATCACCCGCCCGGACGACTCGGACAGCAGGTACAGGAACGGCATGGTGCCGGTGGTGTAGTCGTCGGGCAGGGCGATCGTGGCACCGACGCCGTACCGCAGGCAGGACTCCACCAGGGCCTGGATCAGCCCACCCTCGGACACGTCGTGCGCCGCGACGAGGTGGCCGACGCTGGCCGCCCTCGCCAGCGCCTGCGCCAGCGCCCGCTCCCGGGCCAGGTCGACCTTTGGCGGCACGCCGCCGAGGTGCCCGTGCACCACCCACGCCCATTCCGAGCCGGACAGTTCGGCCGCGGTGTCGCCGAGCAGGAAGATGATGTCCCCCTCGGTGGCGTCCGCCGGGAAGCCGATCGGCACCCGCTGCGCCACGTCCGGCAGCACGCCGAGGACCCCGACCACCGGGGTCGGATGGATCGCCTGGGCGCCGGTCTGGTTGTAGAAGCTGACGTTGCCGCCGGTCACCGGGATGCCCAGCTCCGCGCAGCCGTCCGCGAGGCCACGGACCACCTCGGCGAACTGCCACATCACGCCCGGGTCCTCCGGCGCGCCGAAGTTGAGGCAGTTCGTCACCGCGACCGGGGTCGCGCCGGTCACCGCCACGTTCCGGTACGACTCGGCCAGGGCCAGCTTCGCGCCGGTGTACGGGTCGAGCCGGGCGTACCGGCTGTTTCCGTCCAGGGAGATCGCCACCCCGAGCCCGGAGACCTCGTCGACGCGCACCACCCCTGCGTCCTCCGGCTGGGCCAGCACGGTGTTGCCCAGCACGTACCGGTCGTACTGCTCGGTGACCCAGCTCTTGTCGCAGAGGTTCGGGCTGGCCACCATGCGCAGCACGGTCTCCCGCAGCGCGTCCGGGTCGGCCGGGCGGGGCAGCGTCTCGGCCCGGTCCGCCTGCAGCAGGATCAGGTCGGCCGGCTCCCGCATCGGCCGCGCGTACACCGGGCCGTCGTCGGCGAGCGAGCCCGGCGGCACGTCGACCAGGACCTGGTCGTGCCACGTGATGACCAGCCGGCCCGCCGCGCCGGGCGACGCGGGCGCGACCACCTCCCCGATCGGGGTGGCCGGCACCCCCCACCGGGCGGCGATCTCCAGTACCCGGTCCAGCTTGGCCGGCTCCACGATGAGCAGCATCCGCTCCTGCGACTCGCTGACCAGGATCTCGTGCGGCAGCATGGACGGCTCGCGCAGCGGCACCTGGTCCAGCGCGATCCGCATCCCGGTGCCGGCGGCCGCGCTGGTCTCCGACAACGCGCAGGTGAGGCCGGCGCCGCCGAGGTCCTGGATGCCGGCGACCAGGCCGGCCTCGTACAACTGAAGGCAGGCCTCGATCAGCAGCTTCTCCGCGAACGGGTCACCCACCTGCACCGAGGGCCGGCGCTGCCCGCTCGAGGAGTCGAAGGCGGCCGAAGCGAGCACGGACACGCCACCGATGCCGTCCCGGCCGGTCTTCGCGCCGAGCAGGACGACCACATTGCCCGGCCCGACCGCCGCCTTGCTCTGCAGCCGGTCGACCGGCAGCACGCCCACGCAGGCGGCGTTCACCAGGGGGTTCCCCTGGTACGTGGGGTCGAAGACCAGCTCACCGCCGATGTTCGGCAGGCCCAGGCAGTTGCCGTAGCCGCCGATACCGGCGACCACACCGGGCAGGACCCGGGACACGTCCGGGTCGTCCGCCGCGCCGAAGCGCAGCGAGTCGAGCACCGCGACCGGCCGGGCACCCATGGCGAGGATGTCGCGGACGATGCCGCCGACGCCGGTCGCCGCGCCCTGGTACGGCTCCACGAAGCTCGGGTGGTTGTGCGACTCGATCTTGAAGGTGACCGCGAGCCGGTCCGAGATCCGGACCACCCCGGCGTTCGCGCCGATGCCGGCGAGCAGGCGGCCACTGGCCGGCGCCTTCTCCGCGAACTGCCGCAGGTGCACCTTGCTCGACTTGTACGAGCAGTGCTCGCTCCACATCACGGAGTACATGGCCAGCTCGGACTCGGTCGGCCGGCGGCCCAGGATCTGCCGGATCCGGTCGTACTCGTCGGCGGTGAGCCCGAGTTCGGCGTACGGCTGCAGCTCGTTCGGGGTGGCCACGGCGCGCTCGACGGTGTCCAGCCCGCCGTCGAGCGGGGAGACAAGTACCTCTGGCTCACCGGCGGCGAGCGATGGATCGCCGTCCGCCGCGTCCGCGGTCACGCCGCGGTCGGCCACGTCCTGGGTATCGGCGGTGTCCTGGGCGTCCGCCGGGTCGGTCGCTTCCACCGGCCTCACCTCTGGGGATTCCGGCCCCGTCGCCGCCACGGCCGTCGCGTCCGGCTGCGACGTCATAGCGTGGCCACCTCTTCACGGTCGGCCTGCTCCTCGCCGACGGCTTCCTGGGCATCCGCGGCGGCCGGGACGCTCTCTGGCGCGCCGGCCGAGATGCTCTCCGATGCACCGGCCGGCCCGCCGGCTGCCCCGGCGGACAACCACTTGAGGACGGAGGCGAAGAAGACCAGGCCATCCTGGGACGGACCGGTCAGCGGGTCGACGGCGTGTTCGGGGTGCGGCATGAGACCGACGACGTTCCCGGCCTCGTTCGCCACGCCGGCGATGTCCCGCAGCGACCCGTTGGGGTTGCCGCCGGCGTACCGGGCGACCACCCGGCCGGTGGCTTCCAGCTCGTCCAGCGTGCGCTGGTCAGCCACGTAGCGGCCCTCCCCGCTCTTGATCGGGATGACCACCTCCTGGCCCTCGCCGAACGCGTTCGTCCAGGCCGTGCCGGTGCCGCCGATGGTCAGCCGCTGGTCCCGGTTGCGGAAGTGCAGGTGCTGGTTGCGGGTCAGCGCGCCGGGCAGCAGGTGCGCCTCGCAGAGGATCTGGAAGCCGTTGCAGATACCGAGGACCGGAAGGCCCGCCTTGGCGGCGCCGATGATCGACTCCATCACCGGGGCGAACCGGGCGATGGCACCGCACCGCAGGTAGTCGCCGTAGGAGAAGCCGCCGGGCAGGATCACCGCGTCGACCTGGCGCAGCCCGTGGTCGCCGTGCCACAGCCGCACCGGCTCGGCGCCGGCCAGGCGTACCGCCCTCGCGGCGTCCCCGTCGTCCAGGGAGCCGGGGAAGGTGACGACACCGATGCGCGGGTGCCTCATGCGCCATCCTCGGGGGCTTCCGTGGTCCCGGCCGCCGCCGGCCGCCCGCCCTGGTCGCCGGGCACATTGAGGGTGAACTCCTCGATGACCGGGTTCGCCAGCAGCTTGTCGGCGACCTCGCGCACCTTGTCCAGGTCCGGCTCCCCGGTGAAGTCGATCTCGATCCGCCGGCCGATGCGGACCGACGACACGCCAGCCACCCCCAGCCGGGGCAGCGCATCGGCGACGGCCTGGCCCTGGGGGTCGAGAATCTCCGGCTTCAGCATGACGTCGACCACGACGCGTGCCACGGGCACTCCCTGACTGTGTTAGCAGCAGCTGGGTGCCGACCCAAAGGGGCGGGCGCGGCAAAGCCTACCTGCTCAGGGCGTACACCCGCCGCTTACCGGCGGTCCGGGCGGCGAGTGAGTTGCGCCATGACCGCTGGGCCGCGGCGCTGCTGGTGGTCTACCGTGGTCGACGCGAAGGGGAGTAGCTCCCAACGTCGTGGTCGACATGCTGGTGCCCCGGGCGCCCGGCCACGCGGCCTCACCGGTCGGTGAGGCGGGCGAGACCTTCGACTTGGCTGTGTAGCCGGGTCGAGGTCGTCGTGCCCCACCCGGCACTGACCGGGAAGGGGCCCATGGAGGGATTCATCGCCGCCCTGGCCATCAGTTTCGGCGTCATCTTCGTCGCCGAGCTCGGCGACAAGTCCCAGTTGATGGCGATGGCGTTCGCCACCCGCTTCCGGCCGTGGCCGGTGCTGGCCGGAATCTCCGCGGCCACGACCGTCGTCCACCTTGTCTCCGTGGGCATCGGCTACGGCCTCGGCGCCGCACTGCCGACCGGCTGGATCGGGCTGGCGGCCGGTCTGTCGTTTCTGGCCTTCAGCGTGTGGACGCTGCATGGCGACGCGCTCACCGAAGAGGAGCGCGGCCGCGCCGAGCGGACCACCCGGTCAGCGATCCTCGCCGTGTCGGTCGCGTTCTTCCTCGCCGAGCTCGGCGACAAGACCATGCTGGCCACCATCACGCTGGCCACCCAGCACGGTTGGGTAGGGACCTGGATCGGGTCGACCGCCGGCATGGTCGCCGCCGACGCGCTGGCCATCCTCGTCGGCCGGATGCTCGGCCGGCGCCTGCCCGATCAGGCCATCAAGTACGGCGCCGCCGCGCTGTTCGCGGTCTTCGGCGTCTGGCTGATCGTCGAGGCCCTCCCCAAGATCATCTAGCCGATCCAGGAGTTGTGGCCCCTCATAAAACGGGATATGTCGCTTCTATCGGCCGCCACAAACTCTGTGATCGCGGGGAAGGTCCATCGGGGATTCGCGGGGAAAGCGTGGGAAGGGCCGTCACAGGATGGGGGCGGGTGTGTAGGTGGCCGCGTCGGGATGCCGGGCGACCACGGCGGCGACCTTGTCCGCCACGGCCCGCACCTGTGCCGGCGCGGCGCCCACGAAGGAGCCGCGGTCGGCGACCAGCGCGTCGATCTCAGCGCGGCTCAGGCCCAGCCGGCCGTCCGCGGCGAGCCGGTCGAACAGGTCGTTCTCCGCTGCGCCCTTTTCCCGCATGGCCAGCGCGACTGCGACCGCATGCTCCTTGATCACTTCGTGCGCCAGCTCCCGGCCCACGCCCCGCCGCACCGCCGCCACCAGAATCTTCGTGGTGGCCAGGAACGGCAGGTACCGGTCAAGCTCCCGGGCGATCACCGCGGGGTAGGCGCCGAACTCGTCCAGCACGGTCAGGAAGGTCTGGAACAGCCCGTCGGTGGCGAAGAACGCGTCCGGAAGCGCGACCCGGCGCACCACCGAGCAGGACACGTCGCCCTCGTTCCACTGGTCCCCGGCCAGCTCGGAGAGCATCGACAGGTACCCCCGCACCACCACGGCCAGGCCGTTGACCCGCTCGCTGGACCGGGTGTTCATCTTGTGCGGCATCGCGCTCGAGCCCACCTGGCCCGGCCGGAACCCCTCGGTGACCAGCTCCTGCCCGACCATCAGGCGGATCGTGGTGGCCAGCGACGAGGGCGCGGCGACCACCTGCGCGAGCGCGGCGACCGTGTCCAGGTCGAGCGAGCGCGGGTAGACCTGGCCGACCGAGTCCAGCACCCGGCGGAAACCGAGGTGGTCGGCGATCCGACGCTCCAGTTGGGCCAGCCTGGCCTGGTCTCCGTCGAGCAGGTCGAGCTGGTCGGCGGCGGTGCCGACCGGGCCCTTGATGCCGCGCAGCGGGTACCGGGCGATCAGCTCGGCTATCCGGTCGTACCCGATCAGCAGTTCCTCGGCCGCGCTGGCGAACCGCTTGCCGAGCGTGGTGGCCTGGGCCGGGACGTTGTGCGAGCGACCGGTGACGACCAGTTCGCCGTGCTCGACGGCGAGCCGGGCCAGCCGCGCCAGCGTGGCCACCACCCGGTCCCGGATCAGCTCCAGCGAGGCGCGGATCTGCAGTTGTTCCACGTTCTCGGTGAGGTCCCGGGAGGTCATTCCCTTGTGGATGTGCTCGTGCCCGGCGAGCGCGTTGAACTCCTCGATCCGGGCCTTCACGTCATGCCGGGTGACCCGCTCCCGGGCCGCGATGGAGGCCAGGTCCACCTGGTCGAGGACCGCCTCGTACGCCTCGACCACCCCGTCCGGCACCGGTACGCCGAGGTCGCGCTGGGCGCGCAGGACGGCCAGCCAGAGCCGGCGCTCGGCGCGCACCTTCTCCTCCGGGGACCACAGGGTGACCAGCTCGGGTGAGGCGTACCGGGCGGCCAGCACATTCGGGATCACCCGGCAATTCTCCCCTACGCCTCGGCCACGGACCTCAGCGTTCGAGGATGGCGACCACGCCCTGGCCACCGGCGGCGCAGATGGAGATCAGGCCGCGGCCGCCGCCCCGCTCGGCCAGCTCTTTCGCCAGCGTCGCCACGATCCGGCCGCCGGTCGCCGCGAACGGGTGGCCGGCCGCCAGCGACGAGCCGTTGACGTTCAGCTTCGCCCGGTCGATCGAGCCGAGCGGCGCGTCCAGGCCCAGCTTCTCCTTGGCGTACTCCGGCGACTCCCAGGCGGCCAGGGTGGCCAGCACCTGCGAGGCGAACGCCTCGTGCATCTCGTACAGGTCGAAGTCCTGCAGCGTCAGCCCGTTGCGGGCCAGCAGCCGCGGCACCGCGTAGGTCGGGGCCATCAGCAGCCCGTCGCCGCCGTGCACGAAGTCGACCGCCGCCGTCTCGGCGTCCACGAAGTACGCCAGGATCGGCAGCCGGTGCTGCCGGGCCCACTCCTCGGAGGCGAGCAGCACCACCGCGGCGCCGTCGGTCAGTGGCGTGGAGTTGCCCGCGGTCATGGTCGGTTCGGGGTCGCGCAGGCCGTAGACCGGCTTGAGCTTCGCGAGCTTCTCCATGCTGGTGTCCGGGCGCAGGTTCTGGTCGCGGGTCAGGCCGAGGTACGGCGTCATCAGGTCGTCGAAGAAGCCCCGGTCGTACGCGGCCGCGAGCCGCCGGTGCGATTCCAGGGCCAGCTCATCCTGCGCCTGGCGGGAGATGCCCCACTCGCGGGCGGTGATCGCCGCGTGCTCGCCCATCGACAGCCCGGTGCGCGGCTCGGCGTTGCGGGGGATCTCCGGCCGGAACGGCTGGGTGGGGCGCAGCCGCGCCGCGGCCCGCAGCCGCCCGCCGAGGGTGCGGGCCCGGTTGAGCTCCAGCAGGGTCTGCCGCAGGTCCTCGTTGAGCTGCAGCGGCGCGTCGGAGGTGGTGTCCACCCCGCCGGCGATGCCCACGTCGATCTGGCCGAGCGCAATCTTGTTGGCCACCGCGATCACCGTCTCCAGGCCGGTGCCGCAGGCCTGCTGAATGTCGTAGGCGGGGGTGCGCGGGTCCAGCCGCGAGCCGAGCACGCACTCGCGGGTCAGGTTGAAGTCCCGGGAGTGCTTGAGGACGGCGCCGGCGGCGACCTCGCCGAGCCGCTGCCCGGCCAGCCCGAACCTGGCCACCAGGCCGTCCAGGGCGGCGGTCAGCATGTCCTGGTTGGACGCGCGGGCGTACCGGCCGTTGGAGCGCGCGAACGGGATCCGGTTGCCACCGATGATCGCGACTCGTCGCTGCGCCACTTTGCTCGACCCCCTTCGCACCAAGGTTACTCATGAGTAGGCTACGCCTATGACCGACAGGTACGCGAGCTTCGCCCGCTCCGGACCCGGGCGCGCCCTCACCAAGCGGCTCGGCCTGCCCCAGCCGCCGCGGCTGCGCCGCCACCGGCCGGGCGAGCCCCTGGTCGCCGGCCCGGTCCTGCTCGGCGGCGCGACCGGCGGCCGGCTGGGCGACACCGTCACGAAGATTCTGGACGCGGCCGGGGTGGCGACGGTTGCGGAGGGCGACCAGGTCGCCGCGGAAGTCTTCGACGCCACCGGCATCACCAGCTCCGGCCAGCTCCGCGCGCTCTATGACTTCTTCCACCCGTACGCTCGCTCCCTGACCCCATGCGGCCGGGTGGTCGTGCTCGGCACGCCGCCCGAGGCGTGCGAACAGCCATCGGCGGCGATCGCCCAGCGGGCGCTGGAGGGCTTCGTCCGCAGCGTCGGCAAGGAGTTCGGCCGCGGGACCACGGCGAACCTGGTGTACGCCGCGCCCGGCGCCGAGCCCGCCGTGGAGTCCACCCTGCGCTTCCTGCTGTCGGCGAAGTCGGCCTACGTCTCCGGTCAGGTGATCCGGGTCGGGACCGGGTCCGTGACCGTCCCCGCCGACTGGGACCGGCCGCTGGACGGCAAGGTCGCCCTGGTCACCGGGGCGGCCCGGGGCATCGGCGCGGCCACCGCCCGGGTGCTCGCCCGGGACGGCGCATACGTCATCGTGCTGGACGTCCCGGCCGCCGGCGAAGCGCTCGCCGGTGTCGCCAACGAGGTCGGGGGCACCGCGCTCCAGCTGGACATCACCGCGCCGGACGCGCCGGCCCGGCTGGCCGAGCACATCGCCACCCGGCACGGGCGGGTGGATGTTGTGGTGAACAACGCCGGCATCACCCGGGACAAGACGATCGCCCGGATGACGCCGGAGCTGTGGGACTCCGTCCTGGACGTCAACCTGTCCAGTCAGGAGCGCCTCAACGACGTACTCCTGGAACGGGACCTGATCCCGGGCGGCGGGCGGCTGATCGGTGTCTCCTCGATCAACGGCATCGCCGGCACCCGGGGGCAGACCAACTACGCCACCTCCAAGGCGGGTGTGATCGGCGTGGTGCAGTCGATGGCACCGCGGCTCGCCGACCGTGGCATCACCGTCAACGCGGTCGCGCCCGGCTTCATCGAGACGCCGATGACCGCGAAGATGCCGATCATGCTGCGCGAGGCGGGCCGGCGGATGAACAGCATGGTGCAGGGTGGCCTGCCGGTGGACGTGGCCGAGACCATCGCCTGGCTCGCCTCCCCAGCCTCCGGCGGGGTCACCGGCAACGTGGTCCGCGTCTGCGGCCAGAGCCTGCTGGGGGCGTGATGGACCCCAAGGGCGCTCAGCCGCAGGCCGGGATGATCAAGGCCGCGCTGACGCTGCTGCCGCGACGGCGGGCCGGCGAATTGCCCGACCGGTCACTGTCGCTGCGGGGCGTCGAGATCGACCGGGACCACCTGGCGGAGTACGACCGGGTCTGCGGTTTCCGGCTGGGTGATTCGTTGCCGGCCACGTACCCGCACGTCCTGGCGTTCCCGCTGGCGATGCGGCTGATGACCGCGCCGGACTTTCCGTTCCCCGTGGTCGGTCTGGTGCACGTGGCCAACCGGATCGAGGTGCTGCGCCCGCTCGACGCCGGCGATCGGCTGGACCTGACGGTGCGCGCCGCCAACCTGCGGCCACACGAGCGCGGCCGGCAGCTCGACATCGTGGCCGAGGCCACTGTGGATGGTGAGCTGGTCTGGCGGGATGTCTCGACCTACCTCCGGAAGGAGAAGGGCGGCCGCTCGTCCGGCAGGCACGAGGAGCCACCGCCCGTGTCGGCGGTGTGGCGGGTGCCGGCCCGGGTGGGCAGGGACTACGCCCGGGTCTCCGGCGACCACAACCCGATCCACACCTCCACTTTGGGCGCGAAGCTGTTCGGGTTCCCGCGCCGCATCGCCCACGGCATGTGGAGCAAGGCCCGCTGCCTGGCCGCGCTGGAGGGCCGGCTGCCCGAGGCGTACACAGTGGAGGTCTCGTTCAAGCGCCCGATCCTGCTGCCCGGCACGGTCGCCTTCAGCGCCACGCCGGGGTGGTCGTTCGCCCTGCACCACCCGCGCTCGGGCGCCCCCCATTTGGTCGGCCAGCTAGTAGGTTGATCGGCGGAGCTGGGCTACCGGCTCGGCCGCCAGGTAGCGCCGCGCAGCAGCTGGTCGGCGCCGAGCCAGGCGATGTTCATCATCCGGGTGGCCGCCCGCTCCGGGTCCTCGGTCGGGTGGTCGACCAGCCAGTCGGCCAGCGACTCGCTCGCGCCCACCAGCGCGTACGCCATCACCTCCAGGTCGCTCTCGCTGGCGCGCTGCCCGGCCGCGGCGACCGCGCGGCCCAGCAGCACGGCGATCACCTCCGCCATCCGCGCCCGCATCCCGGCCACCTCTCGGGAGAACGGCTCCTGGCCGCGCGCCTGCCGGTAGAGCACCGTCCACCCCTCCCGGTGCGCCCCGACGAACCCGAAGAACGCCCGCAGCCCTCGCCACAGCTGCTCGTCCGGGGGCAGGTCGCCGCCGGCCGCGCCGGTCACCGCCTCGATCAGCCGGGACGCCTCCCGGCGCAGGCAGGCGATGAACAGGTCCTCCTTGGCGCCGAGGTACGCGTACACCATCGGCTTGGAGATCCCGGCGTGTTCGGCGATCTCGTCCATCGAGGCGGCGTGGAAGCCACGCCTGGAGAAGACCCGCACCGCCGCGTCGAGCATCTGCTGCTCCCGGACGGCCCGCGGCAGGCGCTTGACCGGAGAGACCATGTTGCGAGCGTACCTACTCGGGCGTAAGGTTACGCACCAGTAGCTTTAATTGGGAGGCCCGACATGACCGAGTTCGACCCTTCCGACCTTACGTCGGTGGACCCGAAGAAGTTCGCGCAGATCGTCAAATCGACCCCGGACTCCCAGCTCGCCGAGGTGATGCAGAGCGACCTGCGCGGGAAGGTCCTGGACGAGGTGTTCAACCGGATGCCGTCCACGTTCCGGCCGGACCGCGCGGGCAGCACCAACGCCGTGGTCCACTGGGTCATCACCGGGCGGCCGGACGGCGGGTCGGACACCTACGAGGTGGTCATCGCGGACGGCACCTGCACCACCTCCGGCACCCCGCAGCGCGAGCCGCGGCTGACCCTCACGCTCGGGCCGGTCGAGTTCCTCAAGGTGGTGTCCAGCAACGCCAACCCGGTGATGATGTTCATGACCGGCAAGCTCAAGGCCAAGGGCGACCTCGGCCTGGCCGCGAACATCGCCAACCTGTTCGACCTCCCGAAGGCCTGACATGGCTGAGTTCTCGCTCGACCTGTCCGAGGAACAGCGGGACCTGCGCGACTGGGTGCACGGCTTCGCGGCGGAGGTGGTACGGCCCGCCGCGGCCGAATGGGACGAGCGCGAGGAGACCCCCTGGCCGATCATCCAGGAGGCGGCGAAGATCGGGCTGTACGGCTTCGAGTTCCTCGCCAACTGCTGGGCCGACCCGACCGGCCTGAGCCTGCCGATCGCCAACGAGGAGCTGTTCTGGGGCGACGCCGGCATCGGACTGTCCATCTTCGGCACCTCGCTCGCGGTCGCCGCGATCTACGGCTCCGGCGAGCCGGACCAGCTCGTCGAGTGGGTACCGCAGTGCTTCGGCGACGCCGCCAACCCGGCCGTCGCCGCGTTCTGCACCACCGAGCCCGAGGCGGGCTCCGACGTCGGCGCGATGCGCACCCGAGCGGTCTACGACGAGGCGCGCGACGAGTGGGTCCTCAATGGACAGAAAGCGTTCGCGACCAACGGCGGGATCGCGAACGTGCACGTGGTGACCGCGTCCGTCGACCCCGCGCTCGGCGCCCGCGGGCAGGCCGCGTTCGTGGTCCCGCCCGGCACCCCCGGCCTGACCGCGACCAGGAAGCTGCACAAGCTGGGCCTGCGCGCGTCGCACACCGCCGACGTCTTCCTCGATGACGTACGGGTGCCCGGTCGCTGCCTGCTCGGCGGCCGGGAGGCGCTGCTGGAACGGCTGGACCGGGCCCGGTCCGGGCAGCGGGCGGCGAGCCAGGCGGCCATGCGCACCTTCGAGCTGTCCCGGCCGACCGTCGGGGCACAGGCGATCGGTATCGCGCGGGCCGCGTACGAGTACGCCCTGGAGTACGCCAAGGGCCGGGTCCAGTTCGGGCGGCCGATCATCGAGAACCAGGCGGTGGCGTTCGCGCTGGCCGACATGCGCACCGAGATCGACGCCGCCCGGCTGCTGGTCTGGCGGGCCGCCTGGATGGGCCGCAACAACCGCACCTTCGAGGCGGGCGAGGGCTCCATGTCCAAGCTCAAGGCCGGTGAGGTCGCGGTCGCGGTCACCGAGAAGGCGGTCCAGATCCTCGGCGGTGCCGGCTACGTGCGCGACCATCCGGTCGAGCGGTGGTACCGGGACGCGAAGATCTACACCATCTTCGAGGGCACCAGCGAGATCCAGCGCCTGGTGGTTTCCCGCGCCATCTCCGGGATGCAGATCCGCTGACATGGGACTGCCCCACACTCTGCTGACGCTGGGCCGTCGAGGGCTGTTCAAGCCCGGTCCGCCGCTGCGGGTCGCCGCTCAGCTCAACGCGCTGCGTACCTGGGGTTTCGGGCTCGCCGGCGAGCTGCGGTCGGCGGCCGCCCGGGATCCTGACGCGATCGCCATTGTGGACGAGGACCGCGGCGAGATCAGCTACCGGCGGCTACGCGAGCGGGCCGAGCGGCTGGCCCGGTCGCTGGCCGGCATGGGCGTACGGGCCGGCGACCGGGTCGGGCTGATGTGCCGCAACCACGCCGGCATGGTCGAGGCGATGATCGCGGTCAACCTGCTCGGCGCGGACGCCGTGCTGGCCAACACCGGGCTGTCCGGCCAGCAGCTCGCCGCGGTCGCCGAGGAGCAGGGGCTGCGCGTGCTCATCTACGACCGGGAGTTCACCGAGTACGTCACCGCCGTGCCATCCACTGTGGAGCGGCTGGACGAGTCCAGAGTGGCCGAGCTGGTCCGGCGGGCCCCGGGCGGCACTCTGCGTCCACCGCCCCGCGACGGCCGGACCATCGTGCTGACCTCCGGCACCACCGGCACGCCGAAGGGCGCGCGCCGCCGCACCCCGGCCGGCTTCGACCCGCTGGCCTCGATCCTCGACCGGATACCGCTGCGGGCCCGGGAGCAGATGCTGATCGCCGCGCCGATGTTCCACACCTGGGGCTACGCGGCCCTGCAGGTGGCGCTGGCGCTGCGGGCCACCATCGTGCTGCAGCGGCGGTTCGAACCGGCGGCGACGCTGCGTGCCCTTGCCCGGCACCGGTGTGGCGCCCTCTTCGCGGTGCCGGTGATGCTGCAGCGGCTGCTCGACCTGCCGCTGACCGAGCCCGTGCCGCCCCTGCGGGTGGTCGCGGTCAGTGGCTCGGCGCTGTTCGGCGGCCTGGCGACCCGCTTCATGGACGTGTACGGCGACGTCGTCTACAACCTGTACGGCTCAACGGAAGCGTCGTGGGTGAGCATCGCCACCCCGGCCGAGCTGCGGCGCGCGCCGAACACGGCCGGCAGGCCCCCGCACGGCACCCGCGTGGCGATCCTCGGCCCCGACGACCGGCCGCTGCCGGACGGCCAGGTCGGGCGGATCTTCGTCGGCAACGACATGCTGTTCGAGGGGTACACCTCGGGGCAGGTCCTGCCCACGCACAACGGGCTGCTGGGCACCGGCGACCTGGGCCACATCGAGGACGGGCTGCTCTTCGTGGACGGCCGCCAGGACGACATGATCATCTCGGGCGGGGAGAACGTCTTCCCGTCCGAAGTGGAGGATCTGCTCGCCCGGCTGCCCCAGGTGCGCGAGGTGGCCGTGGTCGGCGTGCCCGACCAGGAGTTCGGCCAGCGGCTGGCCGCGTACCTGGCGCTGCACCCAGGCGAGCGGCTGGACGCCGACGCGGTGCGCGAGTACGTGCGGCACTACCTGGCCCGCTTCTGCGTGCCGCGTGACGTCTACTTCGTTCCGTCCCTGCCGCGCAACGCGACCGGCAAGGTGGTCACCCGCGACCTGCCGTACCGCTGACGGGTACCCGGACCCGGCCCTCGGCGGCGGCGAGCGCGATGTCCGTGCGGTGCTGTGCGCCGGGCAGCTCAACCCCGTCGACCAGCGCGTATGCGGCGGCGCGAGCGGCGGCGAGGTCGGCGCCAGTGCCGGTACAGCACAGGACGCGACCGCCCGCGGAGAGCAGGGCGCCGTCCGAGGCGCGGCGGGCGGTGCCGGCGTGCACGATGCCCGGCTGGTCGGCGCCACCGATCACGTCACCCGTGCGTGGCGTCGCCGGGTAACCCTGCGCGGCGACGACGACGGTGACCGCCGCGCCGTCGCGCCAGCGCAGCGGCGGGTGCGCGGCGAGCGTGCCGGTGGCCGCGGCGTACAGCAGGCCGGCCAGCGGCGTCTCCAGCAGGGCCAGCACCGCCTGCGTCTCCGGGTCGCCGAAGCGGCAGTTGAACTCGATCACCTTCGGACCAGCACTGGTAAGGGCGAGCCCGGCGTAGAGCAGGCCGGTGAACGGGGTGTCCCGGCGGGCCAGCTCGGCCAGGGTCGGGCGCACGATCCGGGCCATCACCTCGTCGACCATGCCGGCCGGCAGCCACGGCAGCGGCGCGTACGCCCCCATCCCGCCGGTGTTGGGGCCGGTGTCACCGTCGCCGATCCGCTTGAAGTCCTGGGCCGGCAGCAGCGGTACGGCGGTGCTGCCGTCGGTGACCACGAAGAGGGAGACCTCGGGGCCGGCGAGGTACTCCTCGACCACGACCCGGCCGCAGCGCGCGGCGTGCGCCAGGGCGGCCGACCGGTCCTGGGTGACCACCACGCCCTTGCCGGCGGCGAGCCCGTCGTCCTTCACCACGTACGGCGGGCCGAACTCGTCGAGGGCTCGGGCGGCCTCCCCGGGCTCGGTGCACGTCCGGGATCGGGCGGTCGGCACCCCGGCCGCCGCCATCACCTCCTTGGCGAAGGCCTTGGAACCCTCCAGCCGGGCGGCCGCGGCAGACGGGCCGAAGCAGGCGATCCCCTTCGCGCGTACCGCGTCGGCGGCACCGGCGACCAGGGGTGCCTCGGGCCCGATGACGACCAACTCGGCACCGGTCTCGACGGCGAGCCCGGCCACCGCGGTCGGATCGGTCGTGTCAACCCGCCGCACTTCGGCCCGGCCACCAGCCGCGGACCCGGCGCTTCCACCGCTCAGGACGACCGAGGCGATGCCCGGATTGCCGGGCGCCGCGACGAGCTGGCTGACCGCGGGATCGGCGGCGAGCCCGAGCGCGAGGGCATGCTCCCGCCCGCCCGAGCCGATCAGAAGGACGCGCACAACGCCCGATCGTACCCGACCTCCGGCTAGTTGATCATCAAGAACGGGCAACCCGGTCGCCACCACGCTCCGTTTGCCATGCGGAGGCCAGGAGGTGGTGGGATTGGCGAAGGACGTCGAGGGCTACCGCGAGTATGTCGCGGCGCGACTCGACATGATGCGACGCACCGCCTACCTGCTCTGCGGTGACTGGCACACCGCCGACGACCTGGTCTCCACCGCGCTGGTCAAGCTGTTCCGGCACTGGCGACGGCTCTCCACAATGGAAAACCCCGACGCGTACGTCCGGCGGGTCCTGCTGCGGAGCTGGCTGGACGAGCGGCGCCGACCGTGGCGCCGGGAACAGGCCGATCTTCTTCCTGACCGGGCCAGCGGGCTGTCCGAGGCGGATGGTGTCGCCGATCGACTGACCATCCTCGCGCTTCTGGCCGAGCTGCCGCCGCGCCGGCGCGCCGTACTCGTCCTCAGGTACTTCTGCGACCTGTCCGTCGAGGAGACCGCCGCGGAGCTCGGCTGTTCCACCGGGACTCCCAAGGATCGTTAGATGCTAAGGTCGACGATAGCAGCTACAGACGTCGATCGGAAGGAACGATCCGATGGTACGACGGGGAACACGGTCGGGGAACCGGCCGCGGGTTCGGTTCGACACGAAGGCTGAGCTGCTGGCCGGCGGTGCGGACGTGCGGGCGCTGCGTTACCAGCGGGCCAGTCAGGACAAGAAGGAGCAGGGCAAGAGCGTCCATGATCAGGGCAAGCTGAACTTGGCAGAGATCACCCGGCATGCCTGGACGGACGCCGGATCGTTCACCGACAATCACCGCTCCGCGAGCCGGCATGCCACGAAGGAGCGGGAGCACTTCGAGCTGCTGATCGAGGCGATTCGGGCCGGTGAGGGTGACCGTCGAGCGGGAGACCGTTTGGTAACCGGCGGACATTCCTTCGGCGCCTCGTCGAAGGCTTGGCGATAGCGGTACCGGCCTTTCACATACTCACGAGCCCGTCGGCCGCGCGAGCGGCGGGATGCGATGACGCACTGGCGGCGGTATGCGAGGAGGTCTACCTAGTCTACCAGGGACACTACTGCGGTAGACGGGACATCTGCCCTGCTCCTGGATCGAGCAACTGCACCGGAATCTACTACGCGTACTGCACCTGCTCAGGCGTGTTCTGTTTCGAGATCATTGACGTAGAGTGCACAGCGTGCTGCAACGGCGGCTGAAGGGAGCGATGATGAGAGTCTCAAGCTACGCAGATGTCGTAACACCGGATCACCCACTGGCCAAGGCTCGTGCGGATGGCTTCAAGAGGAACCCCGGAACGCTTCTGCAGGACATCTTGGCTGAGAACGGCGGCCGCTACGAGGTGACCATCGACCTGCCGCTCAAGTTTCGTGACGACCTCCGGCGTCTGGCTGAGCTGACGTCCGACAACAAGCTGGCCGCCATCGCCGACCAAACGGAGATGAGGATTTCCCTGGAGCACCTGCGGCACCATGATCCAGCCTCTACCTGGATCGTCTACGGGTACCGTGTCGACCGCGATCCTGGCGACGGTCACCTCCCTGGGTTCGACAGATGACGACGATTGTGGAGATAGTTCACGAAGCGGTTGGCTGTTACCTTGCGGTCACCTTAGCGGCAACGGGTCTCGCCAAGTTGCGATCATGGCGCACCGCCTCGACGGGCCTGATCATCGAGCAGATAATTCCTAGAGGCATTGCCGTACAGACGGTGATCGCGGTCTCTGTAGCTGAGCTGTCGTTGGCGGCGCTCATCGCAGTTGGCCGGCTTTCTATGCTCGTCGGATGTCTGACAGCATTTACATTTCTTGGTTTTGGCGGCTACAAACTCGCGGTTTCCATCAGGACCGGGAACACGTCGTGCAGCTGCCATGGTGCGACTAGGGCTTATAGGGCAACCCGTTCTGGCGTTCTTGGCACAGTGGTTGCGTCATTGATCCAAGCGGGGCTCGCCTTCGTATGGGCGTTTGCGCCGGGGTCCAGGGCTGCGGCGTTCGAGGTTCTTGTCGTCATCGCCTTCGTCGTGCCCTTCGCGGCCCTATTGGTCAACCCTTACTGGCGTAGTCCCGCCGCCAGGCCGGCTAGATAGGAGTCCGGGACAAGACGGGCATCATATGCCAAGTGCCGAAGACGCCCCGTGGGTTAGGCTGGAGCCCCGACCTCCAAATGGTCGCAAACAGCCTAACCCAACGGCATTGGGTCGAGCCCACTACACCGGGATGCCGCCTCGGGTATGTCGCGGGTTCCAGACAGTGCCCGGGATCAGTTGAGAGCGGCCATGACCGTTACCCGCACCGGTCGGGCACGTATCTCAGGCGGGGCACCTACGCGCGATGGCCCCGTCTGGTCGCGTGATGGGCGCTACAAAAGGTGGCTGGATGGAATCGAGGATTCGGAATCGTCGACTAACGCCGAACGAATCGTTGACGCGGCCGTGGCCTTGGCGGCACGGGCGCGCGGTACAGGTCCTTGAGGGCTGGCCCGCCAGATCTGGTTGGGCGGGGCCGTACCCCACCGGCCCAACTCAGAACCCAACGGGCCTGCCGGTGGGTGCGGTGGGGTTCGCCGGTTCTGGGCGGTGTCCGGGTGTGCTCGGCGGCGGGGCCCTTTCCGGCGCGCGTGGTACGGGTAGTTGGCGCAGGGCGACGTGGCGGTGTTCGGTGAGCCTGCCGGCCGTGTTGGGCCTCTGTGGGGCGATCAGGGCAGTGTGGGCAGGGGGCCGGTGACGGTGGTTGCGAGGTCGGCCAGCCGCAACAGGCCACCGTTGTGGCGGTGTAGCCACCACACGGCCTCGGCCGGGCTGCGGCGGTTGTGGACGGCGTCGTCGCGGGCGGCGGTGGCCACCGGTACCCGCCACTCATATTCGGCCAGGCGTTGGTGCAGGTGCCGTTCCCGGATGGGTGAGTGGAGCCAGAACAGCACCGGCCAGCACCGGCCCGTGTTGTGGGCGAGGGCCTGGTAGCCGTCGATTTTGTCGAGTAGGCGGCCGAGGTCCTCGGTGCCGGTGTCGAACTCGGCGAAGAACGGCACCATGGCGCCGTTGTCTGACCAGATGCCGTGTCCGTCCGGCCGGATCCGGGCCTTGTACACCTTGACCTGGATGTCGTCGTTCTTCTCGGCGAACGCGCCCAGCTCCTGGCAGCGGGCCGCCGGCCACCAGCGCAGCAGCGCGGTGTCGGGGTGGGTGCGGGCATGGGCGGCCAGGTCGATGAAGAACTGGTTGGTGCCCAGCAGGTGGGGCAGGTTGGCCCGGGTGGTCAGGTGCCAGCGGCGTTTGCGGGCCTGGTCCTTGCGGGGCAGCTCGTCGCCGCGGTGGGCGGCGACGATCTCCACGCCGAGTTGGTCCAGCACGTAGTGGTAGGGGTAGGTGCCGCCGTCGGCGCGGAACGGCCGGAACCGGGAGATCAGCCCGGCGTCGCAGAGCTTGCGCAGCCGGCGTTGGGCGAAGTCCAGGGACGGGTAGAGGGCGTGGGCGATCTGGAACGAGGTGAGCACACCGTGGTCGGCCAGCCAGCTGAGCAGGATGTGGTCACGGTCGGTGAGGCGGGACTGGACCCGCATGAACGGCTCTACAGCCATAGGCAACTCCATCTGCACGGTTATTCCCCCCCGGGGGGACCCCCGGACAGGGGTCAGTCGCGGCACCGGTGTCCGGCTGGTCACCGGCCCTGACGTGCGCTGTTGGGTGACCGGTGGGGTCGGTTTGGGGGTCCGGCTGAAGGCGGACACCGGCACGGACACCCCCACGGGGGTCCGAACCGACATCGAGGCGGAATCTGTCAGCGCCGACGTCCGCCGCCCGGTTGGGTCGCGGTCCACGGGTCGGCTGGATCCGATGTGGTCGATGAGCATCATGAACTCCATGCTGGGTGGAACAACGTCCCGCCCTGCCCGCCGCCGCCCGGCCCACGGCGGCGGGCAGCAGGCACCGTGCCGGGTCACGCCCGGCAGGGCGGGATCTTCGCGTGCCTGCGATGCTGCGATTCGTCATCCACTGTGGAGTTGTCAAGCCGACGGGCCGGCCCGGCGCACCGGACGGCGAGCGGCCGGCATGCTCCAGCACCCATCGCCACGAGACGCGAGATCGCCTTCGCGGAGAACGGGTACGGTCATGTGGCCGCGAGGAGCAAAGGGTGCCGGCACACGCAGACGACAGGCAGCCGCAGTGGACGCCGCGCTCACAGCAGGACGCGACGCACCGCGGTGCCAGCCATCCGCCGGGTGCCGGACACCGGGGCTCTACTCACCGGTGTGGGTACCTAATTGGGGGTCACGCCCAACCACCGGAGCCGCCCGATGCCAACCGGCCGTCGGATCCTCAGGCCCGTGAACCGGCTTGCGCAGTTAAGCGCCGCTCTGGCACGGACCCCCGTGGAAGGACGACCAGCCACACGGGAATGTCCACTCCAGTGAGGCAAGATCACGGGCCGAGGTCAAGTCGTCCTCAGATGCTGAACAAGTCGCCAACCGCGTGTTCGCGTATCCACAGCCGCCGCTCGGGCCGCAGGCACGCGGACTGTTCGATGCTCCGGATGGTTCGTCGCCGTTGGACGGCAGTGAAGCACCCTTCCCGCCGCGTGGCGAAGCTGCCGGCGCTGTACGGCCGAAACCGTGTTGACGCCGCGTCCCGCGACGCGCCGCAGCAGCTCGACCGGGTGCCGTACGCCGCCGTGCGCCCTTCGCGGCGCGACCCTCAGCGTCTACGCCCATCCGCTGAGGGTGAACGGTGTGCCGTCGCGGAGTGCCTGTACGCATGCGGTCGTGTAGGGGTAGGTGTTCGCCGGCAGCATGTCGGTCGGGAACCATTCGATCTTGGCGCATTTGTGTGGTTCGGTGTTGACTGGTTCGCCGTGGCGGGCCGGGTCGAAGGTGACGGCGAACGCGAGGCCGACGCGGGCGAGGCCGGTGGTGTTGCGGTGGTGGACGGTGGTGACCATCCGGGGCTCGGCGTGGTCGAGGTGCACGCCGATCTCTTCGCGGGCCTCGCGGACGAGGCCGCTGATGGCGTCTTCGCCGTGTTCCAGTTTGCCGGAGGGCAGGTTCCATTGCCCGTCGGCGTAGCCGGTGCCCTCCCGCAGCGCCAGCAGGATACGGTCGGTGTGGGTGAGCAGGAGCAGCACGTCAACCGGGTGTACGGGTGTGGCGGTCACGTCCGCCGAGGTTAGCCGGCCGCCGTGCCGAGCAGGGGGTCGACCCGCCGGGCGATGAATGCCACCCGGCCGGCGGTGTCCAGCCCGGCGGGCACGTCGACCAGCGGTAACCCGACATCGGCGCAGGCGGCCCGGATCGCCTCGGCGGTTTCGGCTTGCAGGTGGGCGACCTTGGCTCGCATCGGGTCGGCCGGGTGGTCGTACCGGTCGGGTAGGTAGAACACCGCGTCGTAGGTGGCCGGTGCCCACGCCGCGCAGAACTCGGCCATGGCGTCCAGTACCGCCGGCTCCGGGCCGCCCGGTGTGGCCGCGAGGACCAGCCGTGCGTAGGCGAGCACGTTGACCACCGTCTTGTCACAGATCAGTAGGGCATGGTGACGGGCCGCGCGCAGGGTGGTGGACAGGTGCGCGGCGAACAGGTCCACCTCGCAGGCCAGGTCGAAGGCGCCCTTGCCGTGGATCACGGTCTCCTCGATGAACGGGCTGGTGCGGGCCGGCTCGCCGGTGCAGTTGACCAGCACCCCGTGTTGCCGGTAGTGGGCGGTCAGCGCGTGCACGAGGGTGGTCTTGCCGGCCGCGTGGGTGCCCTCGATACCGACCAGCACGCAGCCCCGCATGCTCACCGCCCGGCCCGCCCGCGCCGGGCCGGGAGCAGCGCCCGGAAGGCGGGGTGGTCCAGCCAGGCGAGGCGGCCGGTCCAGTGGGCGGCGAGGTTCGCGTTCACGTTCAGCGGTGTGCGCCAGGTCAGGTGCCCGGCCGCGCGCAGCGCCACGTACGCCGTGGACAGGCTGTGCCGCAGGTTGAGCACGGTCACCCGCTCCCGCGCCTCGGTGTCGCCACGTTCCAACCAGTCCCGGTGCAGCGCGGTCATCGACCTGCGGGCCAGCTCCGGCTGCGACACGTCCAGCCGCAGTTCGCCGCACACGTCGACCAGCCGCCGCGACGCGCCGGCCAGCACGTGCCCGGCGTCGAAGCGGGTGTCGAGCACCCGGCGGGCCGGGTCGGCGCGGCGTTCGTGCCAGGCCCGCCGTGCGGCGGGCAGCGCCGCCGGCACCGTGGTACCGGCGTTGGCGGTCAGTACCGCCAGGTCGCTGCACAGTTGATGGCCCACGATCAGGTCCGCGGCGGTGACGGCCGCGCCGATGTCGGCCGCCGCGTTCTCCACCAGCTGCGGCCGTTCCCGGTCGTGGTCGAGGTAGACGCTGGTGGACCAGAACGGCAGGCCGGCGGTGATGCGCAGCGGTTGGTCGGCTACCGGTACGGCGAGCCAGACGATCGAGTAGCAGAACGCCCGGTTGCCGCCGGTGATCCGGTAGTTCTTGCTCCACTCCACATCCACCGAGGCGACCAGCCGGGTACCCGCCGGACGGACCGGCACCGAGCCCGGCCCACCGAGATCGCTGATCACCCGCACGTGCCGCACCCCTTCCCGCGGTTGCGCCTCGTGGTTCCGCCCAGTGGTGTTGCCGGTGGTGGCCGCCGCCCGCCGCGCACGGGTGCGGGCGGCGGCCATCGAGGTTAGCGCTGTTAGCCCAATGTACGGGCGAGTACGGCCGCCGCGTCGGCGGCCGGGCAGCCGGCCGCCCCGGTGGCCAGGACATCCCATCCGGCCTGGTCGATCGCGTCGGCCACCCGAAACGTGCCATCCCAGACGTAGCGTCCGGTGTACGCAGCAGCGGTCAGCCCGACCGCGAGGCAGCGGCCCAGGGCGCGGCGGGCGACCTGCGCGGTGCACGCTGGGCAGTCGGGCATCACCTCGGGGACCGGCTGCACCGGCATGCCCAGCTCCGCGCCGGTGGTGGCTGCCTCGGCCGCCGTGTCCACCATGACCGCCATACCGCGTTGCTTGACCGACCGGTTCGCCCAGGCGGACAGCACTTCGGCCGCACCACGCAGGGGCACCCCGGACAGGGTGCTCATGCGGGTCAGTTCGGCGTCGAGGCGGTGCCCGGCGAGGACCACCCCGAGCCGCCGCGCGCCGGTCAGTTCCTGGTCGGTGACCGTGAGCAGGTGCGGTACCTCGGCCGCATCCTCGATGACCACCGTGCGGAACCCGATCGACAGCGTGTCGTCGGTGACGAGCTGCGCCGGCCCGTGCCGGCGGACCCGCAGGTACACCGCCGCCGAGGCGACCGGCAGCGCCCCCACGCCCAGCCGCCCGGTCCACGCCACGGTGCACGCGGTAAGCATGTCCCAGTGCCGGCCGAACGGGCGCTGCTCGGCCCCGAACGGTGTCTGTGGCCAGTGCAGGTTGGTGTACTCACGCACCGCCGTGCCCCTGCGTGGTCGCGGCGCCCGCGTTGGCCGCCGTGCGGATACTCGCGCCGAGGTACTTGGCGAAGTGGTTGCCCTTGAACCGGTACCGCTGCCAGATCTGCGACACCGGCTCGTGCAGCAAATTGCCGAGGGGTTCGAGCAGGTCCGCCGCGTCGTACACCGGCCACGCACTGGCCTTGCCGGTCGGCTCCACCAGGATCATGTGACCCTCGGTCTGCGGGGTCCAGCACGTCATCCGCAGCGCGGGCCGCCAGTCGTGCACCGCCCGCGCCTCCACCAGCCGGTCGAACGCCTGCCCCGCCTCCTGCACGGTGATGAACTCGTGCTCGGCCAAGCCCAGGGCGTTGCCCTTGCGCAGCGGCAGGATCAGTTTCAGCTTGCCCGCGCCGAGCACGTCCGCGATCTGGTACGTGTACGGCAACACGTGCAGCGTCGAGCGGTACACCACCGCCGACAGCGACAGCGGCAACCCGGCGTCTATGAACGCCCGCACCCCGGCCATCACCTGGTCATAGTCGCCGCGGACCCGGTTGGTCGTGGCGCGCGGCCCCTCCAACCCCACGTTCACGAACGCCACCTTGCCCACCATGGCCTTCGCGTGCTGCAACCCCCGGGTCGCGTTCGTCGGGACACCGACGATGAAATCGGCGGCGTACATGTCCACGACCTCGCCGAAGTCCTTACGCAGCAACGGCTCCCCACCGGACAGGAACACCCTGCCCACACCGGCCAGGTTGGTACGGATCGTGTCCAGCTGCGCCAACGTCGGGTCGGGAAGCTGCAACGTCTCCGAACAGAACGAGCAGTCGAAGTTGCAGCGCTTCGTGACCTGGACGATGACCGACAGCGGCGCCGTCGCCGCCCCGGCCAACTCCTCGATACTCGCCGCACCGGTCACGGCGAAGTGGTGCCCGGCAGTGAACGTCACCGGCCCCGCCGCCCGCGGTGGCGGCGCGGCAGGTACCGCCGGCATACCCAGCATGGTCATGGTCGATGTCTCCCTTGCCTGGGTGATCGGAATTTGCTTGCGCCGACCAAGCACTGAGCGAGCGTCGGTCGACGAACTAGTCAGTCACATCCGTTTTGCAGACCAAACCAAACCCCGACCCGGGTGGTCCCCGCGCACCCAGCACCAGCCACCACGAGGCATGGCCCTTCGCCGACCCGCCATGTACCTCGGGGACCGGTAGCCTCCCACGCCGCGGCAGACCTGCACCGCCTGCACCCTGCACTGCTAACACGTCGAGGCTTCTCACGAGCCCGTCCACCCGTGCGGACACGGCCACCGACGTGTTCATTCGTCGTCCCGCTCGTACTGCCAGCCCGCCGAGCCCCACGGCCAGCGACCCCGCCCATCGACGGGGAAGCCCTCATGGTCGGGATAGACCCGCGCATCAGGTGGCTGGCCGGCAACAGCGGGGTTGGGTGGGTCGTGGTAGCGGCGGGGGTCGTCACCGGCGGCCACGATCAACTCGGCGGCGTTGCGGCGGGCGGGGCAGGGGTCACGGCGGGCGCACCGCACGCAGCAGCCGGTGCCGTCGTCGTGGTGCGCCCGGTACACGACAACGCCGAGCTGATGGGTCGCGGTGCCCGACAGCCCCACAATCAGTGCCGTCATCCCGTCCCCTCTGCTGCCATCGGCACCGGGGTGGCCCGGTCGTCGGAGACCTTTACCCGATGCGCCAGGACGAGACGCCGTGGACATCGCGCCCCGCCCGGGGGTCCTCGCCGCCGTTCACCGTCGCCGTCCACTGTGCCTACTCAGCCACCGCGTCTACCCGGGTGGCCGGTCCATGCACCCGCCGGTGGCCCACCGTGGCGGGCGGGTCCCCCTCGGCGGCAGAGGCGGTGCGGCGGCGTTCGCGGCGTCGGATCAGGCCGGTCACCGTGTGGTAGTTCGGCCCGGCCTTCGGGTCACGTTTGCGGATGTCGGTGCCCCACGTCCGCGACGGCTTCTCGTGTTGGTGCCACCACCGCAGGAACTCTTTGCGGGCGTTGTGCAGGTGCGACACCAGCGTGTGGTAGGAGATGCCCAGCTCGGCGGCTGCCGTGTCGTAGTCGCCGTGCCGGGCCAGGGCCAGTAGCGCGGCCCGCTGCCCGCGGGTCAGCTTCGGCCAAATCTGCCGTAGCGCGAGCACGTCCACCACCTGGTTCTCCGGCGACCGGGTCGGCCCCGCCGAGCCGTGCCAGTAGCGGTGGAAGCGGACCATCGGCGTGCCGGCGTCGACGTCGCTGCGGGTGACCCAGAACCCGCCCCAGTGCTCCTCGGCCTCGACGTGCCGGTGGATGGCTCGCTCACCGACGTTGACCAGGTGCCAGAAGTCCGGCGGGTCGGTGGCGGTCAGCAGATGCTCCAGGATCGCGAAGCGGGCCACGTCCGCCCGTTCGCCGTAGGTGATGAACCGCCACCGCGACGACAGCGCCGCCTTGCGGGTCAGCCGCTCCAGGTCTGCCATCGTGTAGCCGTGCCGCACCGGCACCTCGCTACCGGCGGGCGGTGCGGCGGCCGGGCCGCTCACGGGACCCTGCCCACACCGCAGAACACGTCCACCTCGTCCGGCAGACCGCCGTCGGGGTCGGGGCGCCACCGGGGGGTGGACACCACACCGGGTTCCAACAGGTCCAGGCCGTCGAAGAACCCGGCGATCTGCTCGGGGCTGCGGGCGATGTAGGGCATGCCGGCATCGACCGACAGTTGGGTGGCCCGGTCGCGGGCCTGCGGCTGGATGACGTTGGTGCCGTCGTTGACCACCAGGAAGGAACCCGACGGCAGCGCCGCGACCAGGCGGCGCACGATCCAACGAGCCTCGTCGTAGTCCACAACGTTGCCCAGGATGCCCAGCATCGTCAGCCCCACCGGTCGGGTGAAGTCCAACGTCTTCGCCGCCTCGGCCAGCACGGTGTCCGGGTCGCGTACGTCGGCGTCGACGTAGGCGCAGGCACCCTCGGCGGTGCTGGTCAGCAGGGCACGGGCATGCACCAACACCAGCACGTCATTGTCCACATAGACCACACGAGACTCCGGTGCGATCCGCTGGGCAACCTCATGGGTGTTATCGGCGGTAGGCAGTCCCGTCCCGATGTCGAGGAACTGGCGCACACCGGCCTCGGCCGTGAGGTGGGTGACGGCCCGGCGCAGGAACGCCCGCGACTGCCGGGCCACCTCGACGATCTGCGGGTAGACCGCCCGGATCTGCTCGCCCAGCTGCCGGTCGGCGGCGAAATGGTCCTTCCCGCCGAGGAAATGGTTCCAGACCCTAGCGGAGTGTGGCCGTGAGGTGTCCAACCCGCCAGGCCCTACCGGCACCACGTCGGCGCCGGTGTCGGGGTCCCTTCTCACCATGTTTGTCTCCTCAATGGATCGTTGACGTGCGTGGGTCCGGGGTTGGGATGCTGCGGCCCCGGTGGCGGCAAGCCCGGCGGTGCCGCGCTGTTGAGGTGCACCAGGACGCCGAGCTGGTGGGTCGCCGTGCCCGACAGCCCCGCAACCAGCGCCGTCACCACTGCCTCCTTCCGGTCAACGCCGACGCGGCAGCCTCGCCGCAGATCGTGAACCCGACCCGCTCCGACGAGATGGGGTGACAGCCTGGCCCCGCGCCGTGGCCTGGCTGCCGTCCGCCGTTGCCGTCGGCTGTCCGAGTCGCCCGTGCGCGGTCGGGCCAGTCACGGTGGCCGCGCGAAGACGTTCCCGCAGCCGGTGGACTCGCCGCAGATGGTGGTAGGGCTCGGATGCGGCCCACAGGTCGCGAAGGCGGGCAGCCAGCCGGGCGGAGCCGGTAGCCACCGCGGCAATCTGCAATGCCTGTTCACCGTCGCGGCAGGCGTGCTCCGGCTCACCCAACAGGAACCGCGCATGGGCAAGCTGCGCATAGCCATCCGCCAGGCCGCACCGAAACCCGTCCGGCCATCCGGCGACCGCCTTCTGACCCGCCGCCTGCGCCCGCGCCGCCAACTCCTTCCCCATCGCCGGCCTTGCCGCCGCCAAGTCAAGCCAGGCGCCGGCCGCGCGCCGGTACAGGTCGGCCTCCGTCACCTCCATCAGCACGAACGGCTGCCACGCTGGCGTGTCCTCGCCGGCCGACTCGGCCAACAGGTTCAGCGACATGTCGATGGCGCCGTTCACCTCGGCAAGCCGGCTCGTGCCGGTGGCCGCGAGCAGCCGGCCCTTGAGGCTCCACAGCATCGCCCGCGCATCGCCGAACCGATGAGGGTCCGCCGGCACCTGCCCCAACGCGGCCTCCACCAAGTGCAGGCCGCTGTCCGGATGCCCAAGCAGACGCATCTGCTCAGCCATGTCCGCCAGCACGACAACAGCGACCAGCGGCGCCCGCTCGTCGGTGGACTCACCGGCTGCTTGTAGAGCATGCACAAGGTACTTCTGGGCCGGCCCGTCCATCCCCACGTCATGACACATGTGGCCAACCTCCCCGGCGAGCCTGGCCACCGCGGCCAGCAGACGGTTACCCACAGCCGGGCCGTAGCCGCCCTCCTCAAGCAGGTCGACGCCGTACTTGAGCTGCCCCACGGCAGCCTCCCGGCACGCCCCGCCCCCCAGGTCAGCCGCGACCGCCGCGAAGCGCGCCGTGGCCCGCTCGATCTCCTCCACCATGGACAGACCGACACGGCCCGGCCCCGCCGCATCCCTGCCCGGCAGCCGGACCGGCTCGCTCACCAACCACCGCCCCAGCGGGTCCATGAACGCCGGCCCGCACGCCACGCCGATCGAGGCGGCCAGCACCTCGCGGCGGTTCAGCAGGTCGGCACGGGCGAAGACTGCCAGGTCGTGCACGGTTCGCTGCGCCACCCAGGGCTGCAAATGCGCCGGGGCGGGCGGTTGGCCGTCGCGGCACTCCGGCCAGATCACCGCCGCCGGGATCGGTATCCCCCACGCCTGGGCGAGCACCTCGGCCACGATGTCCTTCTGCTCGCACGAGGCCCCCCTCAGCCACCGCCGGACACTGGTGTAGTCGTACCGCAGATCCAGACCCAGATTGCGGGCACCGTGCCTGTTCACCGCGGCGGCGAACTGGTCCAGGCTGGAAAACCCCGACCCCTGCAACAGCACCACCAGGGTCCAGTTCGTGACGTGCGCGGGCAGTCGCATCATCCCCGCCCCCCGCGCCGCACCGCCGCCGACAGACAGGCCGCACCCCACCACCGCAGCCGGCCCGGGTACAGTCGTGAACTGGTCAACGTTCCCTTTTCTCCGTCTCTTGCAGGACAGATGAACTCCGAACCTTGGCCAGGAGCGCCGAGGAAACCGGCCGCACGGCGTGTTCGCAGCACGCCGACCACAACGGCCGGTCTTCCTCGGCCTCCCCTCCTACCCCCGGGACCGACGCGGATGTGCGGGCCATCTTCTCCACCCCGGCCAAGCGGTAGCCACCCAAGCCACCTCAGCCTGCTGGTCTCCCACCGTCAGCCTCCCCGCTGTACGGACACCATCTGGGTCTGCCGTTGCGTCAAGAACGGGGTTCGGCGGGCTGCCTGATGCGGCACGCGCCGCAAGCCGCGCGACACCGACGACGGCACGCCGACGGCATCACCGCCAACCGGTTCGGTGTCCCTACCGGCACGACCTGACGTCCGGTCGGGGTGGCCGGCCTCCTTGACGGCTACCCCGACCCAGCCCGGGATACGCGCCGCCCGCGCCGCCTCGTCGGGGTCGTCCAACTCACCCGCAACCGGGCGCCAATGCGCCGGCCGGACCACACCCGGGGAAACCAGCCGCCAACCGGCGAACAGCGCCTCGACCTGCTCGCGCGAGCGCAGCGTCAACACCGCGGTCCGCTCGCTGTAGGCAACTGCCGCCGCCTCCTGCTCGGCGGTCATGCCCGGCGGTCGCGAGGCGTGGGAGATCACGACGTGGGAGCCGGGCGCTACCGCGTCCCGCAGCCGGGCCACCACACCGGCCGGATCATCCTCATCGGACACGAAATGCAGGACCGCCACAAGCAGTACCACCATGGGCTGCGACCAGTCCAAGACCGCCGCCACCTCGCGATGCCCCACGATCATGTCCGGGTCATGCAGATCGGCGCACACCGCGGCCACTCCGCTACGTCCGCGCAGCATCGCTTGAGTACCGGCCACCACCGTCGGATCACTGTCCACATAGGCCACCCTGGTATCCGGAGCCGCCGACCAGGCAATCTCGTGGACACTGCCCATCGTGGCCGGTAACCCGCAGCCGATGTCGAGCACCTGACGCACCCCCGCCGCCAGCGTGTACCGCACCGCACGGCCAAGAAACTGCCGGTTCGCCCACGCCCAATACGCCGCCTCCGGCGAGGCCGACAACAACTGCTCGGCCATCCTCCGGTCCGCGGCGAACGTGTGCGCCCCACCCAACAGGCTGTCGTAAACCCTTGCCGCCGCTGGACGCTCCACCTCCGGACCATCCGGCACCCCTGAGGTCATGGCTGGCCCGTCTCGGCCTGCTGGCACGCGGTGTCGCCACCACCAGCCTGCCCAGCGACCAATCCACCACCCGCGGGGTGCTCGCCGGTGGGCTCGCTGGCCCAGCCCGGCCGAGGTTGGCAGTTCGGCGCACCACGCTGCCCGCCGTACATCGTGGCCGGCCCCACCTGGTCGACCCGGTCATGCTCACCGCCCAGATGCCATTTCCATCGAGCCATCACCCGTCTCCTCCCAGGGTTTCGGGTACGGCAACTTGGTCACCGGAGCGGCATGTCTCCAGGTCGCCGCACCGGCACATGGGCCGCGTCGCGCACTCTGCAGCGGTGCGCGTCGGACGACCCGTCCTCGGGCCGCTCACAGCGGGGTCTCGGATTGGCCGGTCGCTTCTCGTAGCACATGCATGATGCGATCGGCGACTAGGGCCGTCTGGTTGGTGGGGCCGATGTCCTGTCCCGACGCCCAGCGGAACATCTGGTCGGCGCACACGACGGTCTCGTTGAGCGCCTGCTCGGCGGGGTTGCAGACCTGCAAGGCCACCCGGTCGCGGTGCAGGCGGGCGGTCCAGCCGCGCCGGTCGAGTTCTGCTCGCAGGTGCTCAAGGTTGGTCTTGGCGTCTGCTTCCATGACGCCGCAACATAGCCATCCGGCCAACGGGCATATTCACACCTGTGAAATCAGCGCAATTCAGTGGGGAATGCCCATTCGGGCGGCCATACCACGCAGTTCCAGCCCGATTGCGGCAGACCTGGTCTGTTCGAGCATCACCGCGACCGTCTCCTTGACCCGCACATCGTTGCGAATCTTGTGCGGGGCAACGGATTCAGCGCGTCGTAGCCACCGCAGCGCCTGCGGCCTTGTACGTGACTCCCGTGCCAGGCCGCAGCCAACGTCGGCCAGGTACATCGCGTGTCGACCTCGCCTGTTGCCAAACTTGCTCTCGTCGACGTTTTGGGCCATGCCCAAGACGGTGCCCCCGCTCGCGCCCTGCTCGACGGCCAGGGCGATCCGCCAGATCGCCACGTTGGTGGCGGAGAAGGCCCCCCAGTTGTTGGCGGGTGTGTCAGGGACTCGGGTGGCCAACTCGGCAGCCTGGTCCAGCCAGTGCTCAGCCCGGGAAGGATTGTGAGCGACCGTGGCCGACAAGGACGCGGCCAGGGTGAGCATGCCGAGGACGGGCACATCGACTCGGTCGACGTGAGGTTCGAGGGCGTCGGCCGCATTCTCGGCTGTGCTGAGCCGTGCCTGCCATGAGGAGACAGGCATCGTGTGGATGCGCAGGCTGGCCGCCTTGCCGGTGGCAACGGGATCATCCAGCACGGCCGCAACCTCAGCGGCGCGCATGGCCGCGATGTGCGCCAAGTCCACGTACCCCAGGTCCTTACAGGTGAAGGTGGCGGTCTGGAACGCCTCGATCAGGGTGTTCAGCGCAGACCGGTACGCTCTCTCGTCGGCTGGGGCGCAAGCGTGGACATGCAACTCGTCAATCAGCGAGGGGAGCCGGTTCCCGACCTCCACGAACCTGTACTTACTGCGGTCGATGCGCGTGATCTCGGTGATCAATTCGGGCAGTGGGCGAGCTCGATCGACCGCCGGCGCTGTCAGCGTGTTGGTGAGCAGGGCAGCCCTGATCTGGGGAATCGTGGTGTGAGGTTCGGACTGCACGGGGTCCGCAGAAAGATGGGGACCCCCGACAAGGTCGGTCTCCGATATCCGCAGCGCGCTGGCGAGCGCGGAAATGTGGGATCGCCGGTCTAGTGCACGCTCCCCGCGCTCGGCCATGGACAGGAAACTGATGCTGAGTCCTGTCTGGCCGGCGACCTGAGCGAGAGTCATTCTCCGCCACTTGCGCAGCACCCGCAGACGGACGCCGATGGTAGCCGCATCGCTCATTGGCCTAACCTCCTGACGGCTCGTCACCACCCAGGCTACGGCGTAGGGCGTTCTTTCGTGCCATGGGGGACTCGGAGCTGCCTAAAGGCCATATTTGTCACAGACCTTCAGCACTGCCGGTAGCCGGTCCCGACCAGATACGAACAGGCCGAACACCCCGATGCCCGAAGGTGATACCGAGGTGAGCAAGATCAAAGCCAACCCCTTGGCACAGTCCCGCCAGACGAGAGCACACGACGCAACAGGAGGATCGACGATGATGGGCGACGCCGAAGCAACGACCCAGGTGCTCTACATCGTGGCCTGCGGCGCACCTCCCGCCAGCGATGTCGCCAGCCTGGTGATCATGGCCCAAGCCGCAGGCTGGGACACCTGCGTGATCGCCACCCCGATGGGCCGCCGGTTCGTCGATGTCCCTGCCCTCGAACGACTCACCGGCCGCCCGGTACGCAGCGAATACAAGCGACCCGGAGACCCGGACATCCTTCCACGACCCGATGCAATCGTCGTCGCACCCGCCACCTCCAACACGATCAACAAATGGGCCGCAGGGATCAGCGACACTCTCGCATTGGGCCTGATCGTTGAAGCCATGGGTATGAAACTTCCAGTGGTCGCTATGCCACACACCAGCCGGGCACAGGCAGCCCACCCCGCCTTTGGCCGCAGCATCGACAGCCTCCGATCATGGGGTGTCACCGTCCTCTACGGCCCCGACGTACACCCCTCCCACGAACCACGCGCCGACCGGTACCCCTGGCACAAGGCACTGGAAGCTCTTGCAGCAGAAGCCACGTAGGGCACCGCTCATCGCATTGGCCAACACACCCCTCGGCGAGGAACCGCGATCGTCAGTGAGCGGGGGGCGGAACGCCGCTTGGCAACAGCCGAGGCTATGCCACTACCTCTGAGATCCGGTCCAACCCGTCCGACCCGGGCCGGCCGGACGGGCCGATGGCCCGCACGTCCTGCTCTGCCTTGAGGACCTTCAGCAGGAGCGAAGCACGCTCATTGGATACGCCGGTGCCGTCATCGCGCATCGCGTCGGCAAGGTTGTCCCGCGACAGCGACCGGCCGTCGCGGGCCAGCGCCGCGCGTGCCGCCCGCGCCGCCGGAACGAGGTGCGCCACAGTGCGGATGTCGGCCGGCGCCGCCGCCTGGCCGCCGGTGCGGCCGGTCGCGGGCTGGCCCGGGTTGCCGGGCGCGACCGGGGCGTCCGTGGTGCCTGCGGCTGGCCGGTTGGCCGGGCCGGTCGCGGACGAGTCGGCGCGGCCGGGCCCCTGGCCGGGGACGGTCCCGGACGGTGCCCGGCCGTCCCGTCCGGTCCGGTGGACGGTCCCGGGGACGTCCGGGACGGTTGGGGACGTCCGCTGATCGTCCCGGACGGCCGTCCGTTGATCATCCTTGCTGTGGTCGATCATGGAGAACAGCAGTTTGACCGAGACGAGCATGGACACCGCGGGCCAGCCGGCCAGCGCCTTGCCGACCGGGTCGCCGCCGCCGACTGCGACGTTGGCTGCGAGGCTGGCCAGGGTGCCGACGATGAGCGTGATCCACGGAATCGGGCCGGTGTGTCGGCCGGCGCGGCGCTGCGCTACTAGGTAGAGGCTGGCCACGATCTCTAGTCCGTCCACGCTGATCGGGAAGGCGTAGGACTTCCATCCGAGTTGGTCGTGGTGGGTGGCCAACTCTCGCATGTGGGCGAAGCTGACGGCACCCGCGACGATGGCCAGACCGGCGACAAATAATCCCGTGAGGATCAACAGCAGCTTGTCGGTGCTGGTCTTCATCGGGTCACCTCCTCGCCGGTGATGGCCGACGCGAGCAGCGTCGACAACGCGTCGAGCACCGGCGCGGCGTAGTCGGCGGACATCGGCAGCTCCAAGTTGTCGACCTGCACGCGCAGGAAGACGGCGCACTGCCACGGGGCGCATGCCTCGGTCAGCCAAGCCGTGCCGTCCGGGCCGGGCAGCCACTGGGCCGTGGTCAGGTTCAGCGGGATCGGGGCCGACCGGTGCTCACCACCGACACCGGGCCGGTAGCCGCCTGCTTGGCTGGCCGGGTCGGCGCTGCACCGTGTCGGGTCACACCAGACCGGGTGCCGGGCCGGTGCGGTTGGTGGACAGGGGGCCTGAGCAGGAAAGACGCCGTCACGACAGTTCTGGCTTTTTTCGGTCATTGACTACCGTGAAGAGCCAGACCGCCAAGGCGATCGAGACACTGCGGACCCGCCTCGTCGCCGGGGCCGCGGAGGAGGGCTGAACCATGGACGACATCGCGGACCGGATGCGTGCGGCCGCGGCCTATCCACCACCGACGAGCATCGACATCGATCGGCTGATCGCGGGCGAACAGCGCCGCCGACGCCAACTGCGCTGGGCAGCATCGGCCGGAGGAGTCGCCGCGGCCGTCGCGGCTGTGGTATTCGCCGCCACCACGCTGCCCGGCCGGGGTGGAGAGCCAGCACTTTCCGGCTGGCCGGGAAACGCTGGCTTGCCGACTCCCAGCCGCTGCGCGCCGCTGATGCCCAGCCCTACCGGCCCACTGCCGCCGGAGCAGTCGTACGGCACCGTTCGCCCCCGGCCCACCGAGCCGGTCAGCGAGGCGGTGAGCCGGCTCACCGCTGCTCTCGACGACGCCTTCCGCACCCAGCTGCCGGATCTGCGCGTCACCCCGGTCGAGCCGGGTTGCGAGCGCCCGCAGTTCCAGTACCACCCGCAGTACAAGCGGTTCTTTGCCAGCGCCTTCCTGTCCGACAGCAAAGGCCGTGGCTGGCTGTACCTGGTACTGGCCCCGACCGCCACCGAGCGTCGGCCGGCCTGCGTTCCCGTCCAGAACGGCGGGACCTGCGAGGACCGCGACCTGCCGGGCGGCGGTACGGCGCGCATCGAGACGTTCCCAGTGGACGGCGGGAAGCAGTACCAGGTCGACATCGACCGCCCGGACGGGACGACAGCTCACGTGGTAACGAACAACCTGCACTACGGCTCGGCCGAGGCCGTGCCCAGCGCGACCCGATCGGAGCCCATCCTGACCCCCGACCAGATGATCCGTCTCGGATCGACGCCAGACCTGACGCTCTACCCCTAGCGCGGGTCAGGTCAGCAGGTCGTGGCGGATGACGTTCTCGTCACGGCCGGGGCCGACGCCGATCACGCTCACCCGCGCCCCGCACAGCTGCTCGATCCGCTCGATGTAGCGGCGGGCGTTGGCCGGCAGGTCAGCCTCGGTGCGGGCCTTGGAGATGTCCTCCCACCAGCCGTCCAGCTCCTCGTAGATCGGCCGGGCGTGGTGGAAGGCGGTCTGCGTCATCGGCATCTCGGTGACCCGGTCACCGTCGATCTCGTACCCGACACAGATCGGCACCTTCTCCAGTCCACTGAGGACGTCCAGTTTGGTCACCACCAGGTCGGTGATCCCGTTGACCCGTACCGAGTACCGGCCGACGACCGCGTCGAACCAGCCGCACCGGCGCTCCCGGCCGGTCGTCGTCCCGTACTCGTCACCGGTCTTGCGCAGGTGCTGGCCGTAGTCGTCGAACAGCTCGGTCGGGAACGGCCCCGAGCCGACCCGCGTGGTGTACGCCTTGATCACGCCGATCACCCGGGTGATCCGGTTGGGCGGGATGCCCGAGCCGACACACGCGCCACCCGCGGTCGGGTTCGACGAGGTGACGAACGGGTAGGTGCCGTGGTCCATGTCGAGCATGGTCGCCTGGGCACCCTCCAGCAGGACGGTCTTGCCCTCGTCCAGCGCGTTCCACAGCACGGAACGGGTATCCGCGACGTACGGGCGCAGCCGCAGGGCGTACCCCAGGTACTCCTCGACCACCGCGTCCGCGTCGATCGCCTTGCGGTTGTAGAGCTTGACCAGGATCTGGTTCTTCTCCCGCAGCACCAGCTCCAGCTTCTTGCGCAGGATGCCGGGATCCAGCAGGTCCTGCGCCCGGATGCCCATCCGGGCGACCTTGTCGCCGTACGCGGGGCCGATGCCGCGGCCGGTGGTGCCGATCCGGGCCGAGCCGAGGTACCGCTCGACCACCCGGTCCAACGCCCGATGGTGCGGCATGACCAGGTGCGCGTCGGCCGAGATGAGCAGCCGGGAGACGTCCACGCCGCGCTCGGCCAGCCCGTCGATCTCGTTGAGCAGCACCCGGGGGTCGACCACCACTCCGTTGCCGATCACGATTGACGCGCTGGAGAGGGCGCCGGACGGCAGCAGGTGAAGCGCGTACTTCTGCCCGTCCGGGGTGACCACGGTGTGTCCCGCGTTGTTGCCGCCGGAGTACCGCACGACGTAGTCGACCCGCCCCCCGAGCAGGTCGGTAACCTTGCCTTTGCCCTCGTCGCCCCATTGCGCGCCGATCAGCACGATCGCTGGCATCTCTAGTTTCGCCTCCAGGCGGTAACCGGCCGGCACGGCACGATGCGGTGCGGCTCGGGTGCCGGGACCCCCCGGGGTGCAAGGCTAACAACAGGAGGCAGGCAGTTGTACGACGTGGTGGTACTCACTCTCAGTGACGGCTGCGCTGCTGGCCAGCCACGCGTACCCGTACTCGCCTGTTCTGATGCCTTGACCGCGGGCGGCGCCCGGGTGGACGCGGTGACCGCGACCAGTGACGCGGAGATCGACACGGTGCTCAGCAGGCTGGACGGCCTACCCCGCCCGGATGGCCTGACCTGGCCCGACCCGGACGGCAAGACCAGGCTGGTCGTCGCATCCGCGACGGACGGCCAGCTGCGCGCGGTCGTGCGCCGGCTCGTCCGGCGGTACGCGCCGCCGCCCAGCAAGCGCCCGGCCGACCTGCCCGCGGCCCGCACCGTGCCCGACCTTCCCCCGATCGGCGTACTCCCGCTCGATCCCGCCGGGACCGGCGACCTCCCCGCGCAGCTCGGCCTGGCCCGCGACCCGGCGGCCGTCGCGGCCGCCGTGCTGGACGGCCGGGCCCGCCGGCTGGACCTGCTGCGCAACGACGGCGGCTCGGTCACCCTCGACGGCGCGCTGCTCGGGGCCGCCGACGAGCAGGGGCGCGCGATCCGCTGGCGAGCCAGGGTGGAGGTGGACGACGCGGTCCTCACCGACGGGACGGACCAGCTGCTGGCCTGCGTCGTGGCCAACGCCGGGGGCTACGCGTCGTTCGACGGCCTGCCGCTGCTCAACCGGCCGGACCCGGCCGACGGGGTGGTCGAGGTCGCGGTGGCGCTTCCGGTCGTGGAGCGGTCGCTGTTGGGCAGGGCACGGGTACGGGTCGAAGTCCGCCGGGCTCGGGGCCGGGCCACCTCGGTCACGCCGCGCGAGGAGGAGCTGCCGTACCTCGACGACGGGGTGGCGGGCCGGCTGACCCGGCGCCGGTCCTGGTGGGTCGAGCCGGGGGCCTGGGCGGTATACGCGAGCTGACCCGATGTGCCACCCTGCAACGTACGACCCGATCAGCTGCTGACGAATGGATGGGGGGAAGGGTGGACAACTCGTACGCCGACCAGGTCTATGTGCCGCGGCGCCCGGAGTCGGGGTCGAACCAGCCCACCCACCCGCACCCGGGCGGGGCCGCTCCGGCCCTCCCGCCCACCGGGCCCACCCCCCTCGGCGCTGACCCGATCTGGCCGCCCGACGAGATCGTCGCCTCGCCGCGGAACGAGAACCCGGACCACCGTACGGCGGGCAAGCCCGCGGAGCAGACCACACCGCCCGGTCCGGGCGGCGTCGGTGCCGGTGTCGGTGGGGTCGGTGCCGGGGTGGGCGCGATCGGGGTCGGGTACGGCGTGGGCGCATCGGCCGGGCCGCCGTCCCAGCCACCCGCCCAGCCGCTGTCCCCGCCGCCGGCCCAGCCGCTGTCCCAGCCACCGGCGGCCGCGCCGCCGGCGATACCGCTGCCTCCGGCGTTCGCCGGTCATTCAGGGCGGGCAGGCGCGCCGCCGGTGCCGCCACACCCGCCCACGGCCCACCCCGGCCCACCCATGCCACCGGCCGGGCATCCAGGCGCAGCGCCGGGCGCTTACCCACCCCCACCGAACGGGCTCACCGGGCAGGCACCTGCTTCCCCGGCCGCACCCGGTGCCGCTGCCGACCCATCCGCACCGCCGACCCCACCCACGCCACCATCCCCACCAACGCCACCCAACCCACCAACGCCACCGTCCCCGCCAACGCCACCCAACCCGCCCACTCCGCCCGGTGCCGCGGCTCCGCCACCCAGTCCGCCCTCCGCGTCCGCGCCGCCGGAGGCGATCGACTCGCCCACCCGGGTCTGGGCCACGATCTCCCGCCCGGTATCGCCCGCGTCCTCCCCGGGGACCGATGGCCCCAGCGCGGTTTCGGGCAGTGATGCAGCGCCGTCAACAAATTCGGTCGACCAGGAGCCCGGTCCGCCGCAGGCGCCGCAGCAGTCGCCCCCGCCCCCCGAGCCGGCGCCAGCTGCCGCGGCTGGTGCGCTTCCGCACGCGCCCAGTTCGGCTTGGGCCAAACCGCCTGCCGCACCGGCCGCCCGTCCGGCAAACCCGGCGCCGCCGGCGCACCACCCGGCACCGCAAGGGCCGCCACCGGCCGCCAGCGGCCGCGCCAGCATCCCCGCGCCGCCGACAGGGCCTGCGCCGGGCCCCTGGACTGCTCACGAGCAGCCAGCGCCGCCCGGCGTACCCCATCGCGAAGGTCCACCCAACGTGCCCGCGGTGACGCAGGTGCCCGCGGTCACACCGCCTCAAGAGGCACCGGGGGTCTACCGCATGCCGGCCCAGCGGTATCCGCAGCCCATGCCCGCCCCGGTGACGCCGTCGCCGCCCACCGCGGTCCCGCTCCCCCCGCCGGCCCCCATCTCGGCGCCGCTGACTGCGGAGCCGACGTGGGTGCCCGAGGGATACGTACCGACGGCCGAGGAGTTCGCCCGCCGTCGCGCGGTCCGGCAGCCCGACCCGGTCGCCACCATGGGTATCCGGGCCGGCCTGCGGAAGGGTACGTTCGGCCTGGTCAAGATGGGGCCGGGCCGGCGCGAGCAGGAGTACCGGCAGGACGTGGAGATGGTCCGCCGCAACTTCGGCGGGCTGCGCCAGGTCACCGTGGTCAACCCCAAGGGCGGCGCCGGCAAGACCGTGGCGATCCTGCTGCTCGCGATGACCTTCGGCCAGAAGCGCGGCGGGTACGTGCTGGCCTGGGACAACAACGAGACCCAGGGCACCCTCGGCATGCGCGCGCAGCAGGACTTCCACTCCCGTACCGTCCGGGACCTGCTGCGTGACCTGGGCAATTTCCAGGGTGCGCATGGCCGCGTGGGCGACCTCTCCCAGTACGTGCGGGCGCAGGGTGAGGGGATGTTCGACGTGCTCGCCAGCGACGAGTCGGCGACCGCGGGCGAGATGCTCACCGCGGCCGCGTTCGCGGAGCTACGCGAGGTGGTGAGCCGGTTCTACAAGCTGATCTTCGTGGACACCGGGAACAACGTCCGGGCGCAGAACTGGCAGGCCGCGATCGACGCGACCGACCAGCTGGTGGTGACCATGTCGGCCCGCAACGACTCGGCCGAGACGGCCGCCAGGATGCTCGACCACCTGGAGCAGACCGGCCGGCAGCGGCTGGTCCGGCAGGCCGTGACGGTGGTCTCCATGCCGCCCAGCCGCAAGGAGATCGACCTGCCCGCCATCCAGCAGCACTTCGCGGCGCGCACCCGGGTGGTGCTGCTCGCGCCGTACGAGCGGATCATCGACACCGGCGAGCCGATCCGCTACGGGCAGCTGAGCTCCGCGACCAAAGATGCCTGGCTGAAGATCGCCGCCGCCGTCGCCGAGGGCCTGTAACCCCCCGCCCCCCTTTCCCCGCGATCTTGCAGTTGTGCACCCCGATTAAAGGGACATATCCCCATATTCTGGGGTGCACAAGTGCAAGATCGCGGGGGGGATGGTGGCTGAAAGGCTGAGGGTTTCGTCACGCGAGCGGCCGGTGCGCGACGAGCCGATCTGGACTGAGAATGAAGGTCCGGAGCCTCCCCAGGACCCGGTAAGGGAGCCCGGCGGTCTCGTACCGCCGGGCTCTCGCACTGTTCGCGCCGGTGGCACGGCAGGATTTCGGGCATGCCCACACCACCCCCGGCCGACGTGACCGATCTGCCCGACACCTCGCCGCACGAGGTGGAGTCGCGGGCCGAACTGGACCGGCACCTCGCCACCGGCAGCCTCGCCGGGCTCGTCGTCCAAGGGCTGCGGCTGGATGCCGACCCGGTGCCCGACCTGGCCGCGGTCGACCTCACCGACACCCTCTTCGTTGGCTGCCACTTCCCGTCCCGGGACGTCGAGGCGGATCTGGTACGCCGCGGCGCGCACGTCATCCCACCGCTGGCCGGCACGCCGTACCCCACCCAGCCGTCGCGGCTCTACACGCCGGAGGACCTCGCCGAGGGCTTCGCCAGGGGCGGTTTCGCCACCATGTACGACACGGTCGTGTACCACCACTTCCGGGCACACGGGGGAGCCACCCCGGAGGTCCGGGAGGCGCTCGCTCAGCGCCTGCACGACCACGGCATCGACAACGCACTCGCCGATCTCACGCGGTCCTGGCGGGCCGAGCACGGCGCCGCATCGGTGGTCGGGGTGATGGGCGGTCACGCGGTGGCCCGCGGCAGCACGCCGTACCGGCTCGCGGCGACGCTCGGCTGGGAGCTGGCGCGCGCCGGCCGGCTGGTCGTCACCGGCGGAGGGCCGGGCGTGATGGAGGCGGCCAACCTCGGCGCGTACCTGTCCAGCCGCCCGCTGGACGAGCTGAACGCCGCGATCGACCTGCTCGCCCGCGCGCCAGACTTCCGCGACCACGACCGGTACACCGAGGTCGCGCTAAAGGTCCGGGCGTCCGTCGAGCTCGAGCCGGTCGCGTGGCCGCGGCGGGGCGGGTTGGCCATCCCCACCTGGCTGTACGGCCACGAACCGGCGAACTTGTTCGCCGCCCAGATCGCGAAGTACTTCTCCAACGCGATCCGCGAGGACACCATCCTGCGACTGGCCAGGGGCGGTGTGGTGTTCGCCCCCGGCTGGGCCGGCACCGTCCAGGAAATCTTCCAGGCCGCGACCAAGGCGTTCTACGGCACCGACGGCCCGAGCGGCCCGCTGGTCTTCCTGGACAGCGTGTACTGGCGGACCACGCTGCCGGTGGAGGCGCTGCTCGGGCCGCTGCTGGCGGCGTCGCCCGCGGGCGACCTGTCCGGGCTGGTCCGCGTGACCGATGACGTTCGCGACGCGGTCGCGCACATCCTCCGGGAAAGTGCGGGCGAGGCGATCCCCTCGACCGGCACTTTCCCGGAGAATGCGGAGGTTACTTGAGGCGCGTGCCGGTCGAGCGCAGGTCCTGGCAGGCGCGCACCACCCGGGCCGCCATGCCCGCCTCGGCCGCCTTGCCCCACGACCGCGGGTCGTAGACCTTCTTGCTGCCCACGTCGCCGTCCACCTTGAGCACACCGTCGTAGTTGGTGAACATGTGGTGCGCGACCGGCCGGGTGAAGGCGTACTGCGTGTCGGTGTCCACGTTCATCTTCACCACGCCGTAGTCCAGTGCCGCGCGGATCTCCTCCAGCAGCGACCCGGACCCGCCGTGGAACACCAGGTCGAACGGCTTCTCCTTGCCGTACTTGGCACCCACCGCATCCTGGATCTCCTTGAGGATGTCCGGACGCAGCTTGACGTTGCCCGGCTTGTAGACGCCGTGCACGTTGCCGAAGGTGAGCGCCGCCATGTAGCGGCCCTTTTCGCCGAGGCCGAGCGCGGCCGCGGTGGCCATGCCGTCCGCCACCGTGGTGTAGAGCTTCTCGTCGATCGCGCCGACGATGCCGTCCTCCTCGCCGCCGACGACGCCGACCTCGATCTCCAGCACCACCCGGGCGGCCGCGGCCTCGGCCAGCAGCTGCTCGGCGATCTGCAGGTTCTCGGCGAGCGGAACGGCCGAGCCGTCCCACATGTGGGACTGGTACAGCGGAGCCTCGCCCCGGGCAACCCGCTCCTTGGACATGGCCAGCAGCGGGCGGACGAACTTGTCCAGCTTGTCCTTGGGGCAGTGGTCGGTGTGCAGGGCCACGTTGACCGGGTACTTCTTCGCCACCTCGGTGGCGAACGCGGCGAACGCGACCGCGCCGGTCACCATGTCCTTCACCGTGGATCCGGACAGATACTCCGCGCCCCCGGTGGAAACCTGGATGATGCCGTCGCTCTCCGCCTCGGCGAAACCGCGCAGCGCGGCGTTGAGGGTCTGCGACGAGGTGACGTTGATCGCCGGGTACGCGAAGGCGCCGGCCTTAGCGCGGTCGAGCATCTCGGCGTAGACCTCAGGGGAAGCGATAGGCATGTCGAACGCTCCTAGCTGGTGGCGGTACGGACCGCGCTGTCCCTTCTTCCGCAGTATCCCGCAGCGGCCCTGCCCGGGTGAAACGGCCCCGGTCGGTTAGCGCCGCCACCCGGCCGGCCGTACCGTGATACATGAGTGCCCACCAGAAGGAGGGGTCATGGCCCAGCCCGACGAGGAGTTCATTCCCGAGGAGCACCTCGCGCCGGAGGATCGTGACTTCGAGGTCTCGGACGCGGACGCGCTCGAGCAGGCGGCGCCGGTCGACCCGGCGGCCGATCCGGTCGAGGTGCACCGCGGCCTGGAGGTCGGCGAGTGGGACGCGATCGAGCAGGCCCACGTGGTCGACCTCGACGACGAGTACCGCTGAGCGGCCCGCGGGAGGCGGCGAGGGCCGGCCGGACGGTTCATTCGGAGGACGTCAAGGCGAACGCCCCGTAGCCGACGACGCGGCTGGGGTCGCCGGTGGTCTCTGCCGACGTGCACAGGTGCAGCAGGCCGGGGCGCAGGCCGCGGTGCCGGGCCCAGGCCAGCAGGCCGCGCAGGGCGTAGCAGCCGCAGGCATCCCGGACGCCGATGCGGTCCGGCTCGAGGTCGAGGATTGCCTGGGCAGTGCGGGCGTCCTGCCGCTGGGCGGCATCCAGTCGGAGGTAGTGCGACAGGTCGGTGCTGCAGAGCACCAGCGTGCCTGGTCGGGCGGCGGCGAGCAGGGCGATCCGTACGTCGTCCGGGCGGCACGCGCCGACCGCCAGCGGGACAACCGGAACGCCGGCTGGGAGTATCCGCTGCAGGAAGGGCAACTGCACCTCCAGCGAATGCTCCCGCTCGTGCGGCAGGTCGTCGAGGCTGGCGTACCCGGCCTCGGCCAGCCCGGCCACCTCGGCCTGGTCGATCGGCACCGAGCCGAGCGGGGTCAGCCAGGCCGCCGTGGCCGGCGCGGCACACCCGGCCAGCCGTACGTAGTGCGCGGGCCCGATGAGCACCACCCGTTCCACCTCGGCCGCGTGTCGGCGCAGGCGGGCGTAGACCCGGGCCGCGGTCGGGCCGGAGTACCGGTAGCCGGCGTGCGGGACGATGTACGCCTCGGCGACCGGCTCGCCCGCGCCGCCGTCGGCGGAAGCACCCGCGGCGCCCGCGCCGTCGGCGGAAGCGCCCGCGGCGTCGGCGGCGTCGAGCAGGCTGTCCACCAGCGCGGCCAGCTCGCCGGCCCCGGCCGGGTAGAACAGGCCCGCCACCGCGGGCTGCCGGACATCCATGATCAAGCCGGGACGAGCCGGACCGGCAACCGGCGCGATCCCCAGCTGCCGGCCGGGCCGTCGTAGACGCCGGGGACCGCCGCGCCGCAGGAGCCGCACCGCCCGTCGTCGGTGAGCTGGTAGCGGACGATCTCGTACCAGTCGCGCACCACCGCGGGCTGGCCACAGGAGCCGCACCGGGTGGTCTGGCCGTCGGGGTCGTGCACGTTTCCGGTGTACACGTACCGCAGGCCCTGGTCGAGCGCGATCTGCCGGGCGCGGCGCAGGGTGGCCGGCGGGGTGGCCGGCACGTCCCGCATCTTGAAGTCCGGATGGAATGCGGTGAAGTGCAGCGGCACATCGGGGCCCAGGTGGTCGAGCAGCCAGGCGCACTGCGCGGCGATCTCCGCGTCCCCGTCGTTGTGGCCCGGGATCAGCAGGGTGGTGATCTCGAACCAGACGTTGGTCTCGTGCCGCAGGTACTGCAGGGTGTCCAGCACGGCTCCCAGCCGGGCAAAGGTGATCTTCTCGTAGAACGAGTCGCTGAACGCCTTCAGGTCGATGTTGGCCGCGTCCATGTGGCGGTAGAACTCGGCCCGGGGCGCCGGGTTCATGTAGCCGGCGCTCACCGCCACCGCCTTGATGCCGCGCTCCCGGCAGGCGTCCGCGACATCCATCGCGTACTCCATGAAGATCACCGGGTCGTTGTAGGTGAACGCGACGGAACGGCAACCCAACCGCTGCGCCGCCTCGGCCAGCGCCTGCGGCGAGGCCGCCGAGGAGAGGGTGTCGATCTCCCGGGACTTGGAGATGTCCCAGTTCTGGCAGAACCGGCAGGCCAGGTTGCAGCCGGCGGTGCCGAAGGAGAGCACCGCGGAACCGGGCAGGAAGTGGTTGAGCGGCTTCTTCTCGATCGGGTCCACGCAGAAGCCGGAGGACCGGCCGTACGAGGCGAGCACCACCTGGTCGTCCACCCGGCCCCGGACAAAGCACAGACCGCGCTGGCCCTCGTGGAGCTTGCAGGCACGCGGGCAGACATCGCACTGGATCCGGCCGTCCGGCAGGGCGTGCCAGTACGCGGTCGGCACCGTGTACGGGTCGGCCAGGCTGAGCGTGTCCGGGGCGGCCATCTTCCCACGGTAATACTCGGGCGATCCGGCGAGCCTTTCCTGGCACGATGGCGTGCGTGCTGCTGACCGTCTCCACCACCCACGATCCGGCGACGGATCTGGGCTACCTGCTGGTGAAGCACCCCGACCGGGTGCACCGGTTCGACCTGCCCACCGGCCGGGCGTACGTGTGCTTTCCAGAGGCGACGGCGCGGCGCTGCACCGCGGCCCTGATCCTCGACGTCGACCCGCCGGGAGTACGCAAGGGCGGGCGGGAGGCCGCCGCACCCCGCGGGCGTGGCAACGCCTTCGCCCTGCAGCCGTACGTCAACGACCGGGCGTACGCGGCCTCCAGCCTGCTCGCCGCGGCGCTGAACCGGGCCTTCCGGTCGGCGTTGCGCGGAGAGTCGAAGGAGCGCCCGGAGCTGGCGGCGGCGCCGATCCCGCTGGAGGTGCGCGTGCCGGTGCTGCCGTCGCGGGGCGGTCAGGACCTGGTCCAGCGGTTGTTCGCCCCGCTCGGCTGGGCGGTGGCGAGCACGCCGATCCCGCTCGACAGCGAGCATCCCGAGTGGGGTGCCAGCCACTACGTCGACCTCACCCTCACCGGCACGCTGCGGCTCAGCGACGCGCTGAACCACCTGTACGTACTGCTGCCGGTGCTGGACGACGCGAAGCACTACTGGGTGGCGCTGGACGAAGTAGACAAGCTGATCCGGGCGGGCACGGGCTGGCTCGCCGGCCACCCCGAGCGGGGCCTCATCGCCCGGCGCTATCTGGCGCATCGGCGTTCGCTGGCCGAGGCCGCGCTCGACCGCCTCGCCGAACCGCCCGTCGACGAGACGGCGACGCCGGCGGCGGAGCCGGAGGTGAAGCTGCCGTTGCTGGCCGAGCAGCGGCGGGCCGCGGTGCTCGCCGCGCTTGCCCGCACCGGCGCCCGGCGGGTGCTCGACCTCGGTTGCGGATCCGGGGCGCTGCTCGCGGCCCTGGTCCGTGACCTGCGGTTCACCGAGGTCGTCGGCGTGGACGTCGACACCCGGGCGCTGGAGCTGGCCGAGCGCCGGCTGCGGCTGGACCGCCTGCCGCAGCGCCAGCGGGACCGCATCAGGCTGTGGCAGTCCGCGCTCACGTACGCCGACGACCGGCTGCGCGGATTCGACGCGGCGGTCCTCATGGAGGTGGTCGAGCACGTCGACCCGGTACGCCTGCCGGCGCTGGAGGCGGCGGTCTTCGGCCACGCGCACCCGGCCACCGTGGTCGTGACGACGCCGAACGCGGAGTACAACGTGCGCTACCCCGGGCTGCCAGCCGGCCGGTTCCGGCACCACGACCACCGGTTCGAGTGGACCCGCGACCAGTTCCGGGACTGGGTCGGCCAGGTTGCGGCCCGGTACGGGTACCAGGCCGCGATCGAACCGGTCGGTGACCCCGATCCACAGGTCGGTGCGCCCACCCAGCTGGCGGTGTTCCACCGATGACCACTGTGGACATCCCGGAGCTGGCACTGGTGGTACTGGTCGGCATCTCCGGCTCCGGCAAGTCGACGTTCGCCCGCCGGCACTTCGCGCCCACCCAGGTGCTCTCCTCCGACGCGTTCCGGGCGATGGTGGCGGACGACGAGAACGACCAGTCGGCCACCGCGGACGCCTTCGAACTGCTGCACCAGGTCGCGGCGAAGCGGCTGCGCGCCGGCCGGCTGACCATTGTGGACGCGACCAACGTGCAACAGTTCGCCCGCGCCGCGCTGGTGAAGATCGCCCGCGACCACGATGTGCTGCCGGTGGCGATCGTCTTCGACGTGCCCGAGCCGGTGTGCTGGCAGCGCACGCAGGCCCGGCCGGACCGGACGTTCGGCCGCCAGGTGCTCCGCCGCCAGCATCACGACCTGCGTCGCTCGCTGGGTCAGCTGGCCAAGGAGGGCTTCCGCCGCGTGCACGTGCTGCGCGGCGCGGACGAGGTGGCCGCCGCCGAGGTCCGCTTGGACAAGCTGTTCAACGACCGGCGGGAGCTGTGTGGGCCGTTCGACATCATCGGCGACGTCCACGGCTGCCGTGCTGAGCTGGAGGCGCTGCTGGTCCGGCTCGGTTGGCGGCTGGAGCGGGACGACGCCGGCCGGCCGGCCGGTGCCCGCCACCCGGCCAGACGTACCGCCGTCTTCCTGGGCGATCTGGTCGACCGAGGCCCGGACACACCCGGCGTCCTGCGCCTGGTGATGGGGATGGTCGCGGCCGGGACCGCGCTGTGCGTGATGGGCAACCACGAGCAGAAGCTGCTGCGTAAGCTGCGCGGGTCGCAGGTGCAGGTGCGGCACGGCCTGGCCCAGACGCTGGCCCAGCTGGACGCGGAGCCGCCGGAGCTCACCTCCCGGGTGGCCGCCTTCCTCGACGGCCTGATCAGCCACTACGTGCTCGACGAGGGCCGGCTGGTGGTCGCGCACGCCGGGCTCAAGGAGGAGTACCACGGCCGGACCTCGGGGCGGGTGCGGTCCTTCGCGCTCTACGGGGAGACCACCGGCGAGACCGACGAGTACGGCCTGCCGGTGCGCTACCCGTGGGCGCGCGACTACCGCGGTTCCGCAACTGTCGTATATGGACACACGCCGACTTTGGTGCCGGAGTGGGTGAACAACACCATCTGCATCGACACAGGCTGTGTCTTCGGCGGATCGCTGACCGCGTTGCGCTACCCGGAACGGGAGCTGGTGTCGGTGCCGGCCGAGCGCGAGCACTACCCGCCGGCCCGCCCCCTCACCACCCGCACTTCCGAGGAAAGTGCAGGCGATGGAGATCAACCTACCCGTGCTTTCCCCGAAAATGCGGGGCTCATCGACCTGGCGGACGTGACCGGCCGGCGACACATCGACACCGGGTACGGCCGGGTCACCGTCCCGGCCGAGCAGTCCGCGGCCGCGCTGGAGGTCGCCGGCCGGTTCGCCGTGGACCCACGCTGGCTGGTCTGGCTGCCGCCGACCATGCCGCCGCCGTCGGCCGCTACAGTGGACGGTTTCCTGGAGCACCCGGCGGACGCCTTCGCCGACTACCGGGCGGCGGGCGTCACGCGGCTGGTCTGCGAAGAGAAGCACATGGGCTCGCGCGCCGTGGTGCTGGTGTGCCGGGACGCGGACGTCGCGGCGAAGCGGTTCGGCGTGCAGGACGGCAGCACCGGCGCCATCTACACCCGCACTGGGCGGCCGTTCTTCGATCCGGAGACCACCGAGGCGCTGCTGGCCCGGGTACGCGCTGCCGGCTCACCGCCCGAGCTGCTCGGCTCGGACTGGATACTGCTGGACTGCGAGCTGCTGCCCTGGTCGGCCAAGGCGCTCGGGCTGATCCAGGAGCAGTACGCCAGCGTCGGCGCCGCGGCGGGAGCCGCGCTGCCCGCCGCGCTCGATGTGCTGGCCGCGACCGCCGCCCGCGGCGTCGACGGGGACCTGTCCGCCCTGCGGGCCCGGCTCGCCAGGCGCGCCGAGAACGCCGGGCGGTTCGTCTCCGCGTACCGCCGGTACGTCGCGCCGACGGGCGGCCTGGCCGGCGTCACGCTCGCGCCGTTCGCGGTGCTCGCCGGGGAAGGTGCCTCGTACGCCGGGCGCGACCACGGATGGCACCTCGAGCTCGCCGACCGGCTGGTGGCCGCCGATCCCGCGCTGTTCACCAGGACCGACCGCCGGGTGGTCGACCTCGCTGACGAGGCCACGGTGGCCGAGGCGGCCCGCTGGTGGACCGAGCTGACCGCGGCCGGTGGCGAGGGCATGGTGGTCAAGCCGGCAGACGGCCTCGCCCTGACCGGCAAGGGCCGGTTGGTCCAGCCGGGCATCAAGTGCCGCGGCCGGGAGTACCTGCGGATCATCTACGGCCCGGACTACCTCGACCAGCTGGACGACCTGCGGCGCCGATCGGTCAGCCGCAAGCGCGCGCTGGCCATCCAGGAGCACCAGCTGGGGCTGGCCGCGCTGGACCAGCTGGCCGCCGGCGCGCCGACCCAGCGGATCCACCCGCTGGTGCTCGCCATCCTGGCCAAGGAGTCCCAGCCGGTCGACCCGCGCCTTTGAGCCAGCGGCACGGCCGTGGGGGCTCGGGGACGTCCTCCCCGCGCACCTCGGCGGCCCGGCCGGGTCATGCCACCTGGTTCGAGCGACAGTCCCGCGCGCGAGTGACATCGCCAGCCTGGCGACGTACAGGTGTCGCGCTCGCGCGCGGCCAGGGAGGAAGGCCAAGGTCCGGTAGGCTGAGCCGTCGTGGACACTGCCGAAAAGACCCGTGCCCTCACCGACCCGCTCACCCTGAACCCGCTCGACGCCAAGGAACTGCTGTCGACGTTCGGGCTGGTCGGCGCCTGGGTCATCCTCTTCGCGGAGACCGGCCTGCTGGTCGGCTTCTTCTTCCCGGGCGACTCGCTGCTGTTCCTGGCGGGCGTCGCCGCGTCCGGGGTGGCTGAGGAGATCTTCGGGGACGGCACCCGGCTGTCCATCGCGGGCCTGCTCATCGGTGCGCCCGCCTGCGCCATCGCCGGCGCTCAGCTCGGACACCACCTGGGCGCCCGGTATGGCCGGCGGATGTTCGACCGCCCGGAATCGCGCCTGTTCAAGCGGGAGTACGTGGACAAGGCGGAGTACTACTTCAACAAGTTCGGCCCGGCCAAGGCGGTGGTCCTGGCCAGGTTCATCCCGATCGTCCGGACCTTCCTCAACCCGGTCGCCGGCATGCTGGAGATGCCCGCCAAGCGGTTCCTGCTGTGGAACGTGGTGGGCGGGATCATCTGGACCGACGGCGTCATCCTCGCCGGCTACTACCTGGCCCGGCAGATCATCGACATCATCCCGCCGGAGAAGATCGACACGTACCTCGTGCCGGCGGTCCTGGTGATCGTCCTGATCTCCGTGCTACCGATCCTCTTCGAGGTCTGGCGGGAACGGCGGGCCCGGCGGCGGGCCCGGGCGTCCGGCCTGCACGGCTCGCCGGCGCACGTCGGCGCGCACCGGGCACCCGACGACGCCGAGTGACCCCGTGCGCGTCGGGTCCCGTCGACACCCTCCTGCCGGGCCGGCTGCTCAGCGCAAGGGGCATCCCGCTGGCCGGGTCCGACCCGGCGGATGGGCCGGACCCGGTCGTATGGACATCCTCAGTCGCTCGCCGCGGCGCGGGACTGGAACCCTCAGCGGCTTCGCTTCGTCGCGCGCTTGCGCGGCGGGGTGAGGAGGTCGGCGATAGTAGCGATAGCGGACGGCACCAGCCGGTAGTAGGCCCACACGCCCCGCTTCTCCCGCTCGAGGAGACCCGCCTCGGTGAGGATGCGTAGGTGGTGGCTAACGGTCGGCTGGGAGAGGCCGAGCGGTGCGGTGAGGTCGCAGACGCAGGCCTCGCCCTCCGGCGCCGACTGAATCAGGCTCAGCAGCCTCAGCCGGGCAGGATCGGCGAGCGCCTTGAGGACTCCCGCGAGTCGCTCGGCGTCAGCACGGTCAATCGGCTCGCCGGCAAGCGGCGAGATCTGTGGCATGGTCATTTCGGCCAACGCAGTTCCCACGTACTCCATCCTTCCACCTGCGTCATCGATCCGCCTGCATATCGGCAGGTACGAATCGGTAATTTTTCACGCCTGAAGGCCGAGGTCGGCCAGCGTGAAGACGGCTCGGTACGGCAGCCCCCTGGCTCGCACCGCGTCGCCTGCTCCTCGATCGACAATAACCGCAATACCTACAACTTCGGCGCCGACCTCCTGAAGAGCATCCACCGCAGTCAACACACTACTGCCGGTGGTCGATGTGTCTTCCACCGCCAGCACCCGCCGGCCGGCCACGTCCGGCCCTTCGATGCGGCGTTGCAACCCGTGGGCCTTGCCTGCCTTACGCACCACGAAGGCGTCCAGCCGCCGCCGGTCCCAACCGGCTCGCCGGTCAGGCCCGGTGTACGCCGCCGCGTGCAGCATCGCGGTCGCCACGGGATCGGCGCCCAGGGTGAGACCGCCGACCGCGTCGAAGTCCCAGTCCGCCGTCAGGTCGAGCAGCACCCGGCCAACCACCGGTGCCGCCGCGTGATGCAGCGTCAACCGACGTAGGTCGATGTACCAATCGGCCTGCTGACCCGACGACAACACCACCGGGCCGCGCACCACGGCCAGGTCAGTGATGAATTTGCGCAGGTCGTCGCGGTCGGACATGGTTTAGAGGGTACTTCCCGTCTGGCTAGGTGCAACGACGGCCCGTCTCGTTGAGAGGGACGCGTCACTACTCATCCTGGCCTATACGGCCGGCGGCGCCAGCCGATAGACGATCAGAGCCACCCCTTCGAGGGACAAGCGGGTACTCGACTCGACCGATATCTGCCCGCCGGGCTCCGACACCGACCACACATCCTGCGGCTTCGATCCTCCGTCGGGGCCTTGACGAGGCCGTCGCCTGGCGTCGGCTATCCGCGGCCGCGGGTGTCCCGGGCGACCGCCTGCAGAAGCCGGCGGGGAGCGTGCCGGAGGGCGGTCACGAGCAGCTTGTACCTCCAGTCCGGGACACTGACGAGCTTCCCTTTTCGCAGGTCACGAAGGCCTTCCCGGGCCACCGCATCGGCATCGAGCCACATCCACCCAGGGGTTGCGGACATGTTGATGCCGGCCCGCTGGTGGAACTCGGTGCGGGTGTACCCGGGGCAGAGGGCGAGCACCCGGACGCCGTACTGGCGGACCGACAGGGCCACCGACTCGCTGAAGTTGGTCACCCAGGCCTTGCTCGCCGGGTAGGTCGATCCAGGCATCACCGCCCCGAAGCCGGCGACCGACGAGACGTTGATCACATCGCCCCGCCGACGCTCCACCATGCCGGGAAGGGCGGCCAGCGTCAGGCGCATCACCGCGTGCACGTTCAGGCGGAGCAGCTGCTCCTCGAGGTCGGCGCTGGACTTCAGGAACGACCGGTTGAGGCTGGTGCCCGCGTTGTTGACCAGCAGGTCAGTGGGCACCGCGCGCAGTCGCGCCTCGACCGCGGCGCACCCTGGCTCCGTAGCCAGATCGGCCGGCAGGGGCATCACCTCGACGCCGTGCTGCCCACCCAGCTCAGCGGCGAACCGGTCGAGGCGTTCCGCGTCCCGTGCCACCAGCACCAGGTCGTAGCCCTCGGACGCGAGCAGCCGGGCGAACGCCGCGCCGATGCCGCTGCTGGCCCCGGTGACCAGCGCCGCCGGACGGCCGTCGTGACGGGCTTGCGGGGAAGGCACCGGTCACCGCCGTTCAGGCCGGCGGGCCGCCGGGCGAGGGCGGCCCCGCGGGACCGGGCGGAGGCGGCGGCGGGCTGGGGGGCCCGGGCGGGGGTGGATTCGCCGGCCCTTGTGGGCCGCCGGGTGCGGGGGGCGCCGTAGGCGTGCTCCCGCCGGGCGGTTCGTATCCCGCGGGCGGCTGGCCGCCGGGTGGTGGCGGTGCAGGCTGGCCGCCCGGTGGTGGCGGTGCGGGCGGGATGCCGGGTGCCGGCGGCTGCGCCGGCGGTGGGTAGTACGAGCCAGGTGCGGGGTAGCCGCCGGGCTGCGGGTAGCCGCCCGCCTGCGGGTACGCCGGCGGTTGCCAGACCTGCTGCGGCTTGCGGAAGAACTCGTTCGCCGGCGGCAGGGCCAGCAGGATTATCACCGCCAGCAGCGCGAGCAGCACGAGCACGCCGAGCGTGATCGCGATCGGGTTGTACCACGACGGCAGGGCGTCGTTGACCTGCCGCTGGACGTCGGCCGGGTCGGGACCGTCGTCGCTGCCGCCGAAGTTGAACGAGCTGCTGGCCGCGCCCGCGATGACGCCGATGGTGCCGCAGCACACCCCGAGGCCGGCGAGGACCCAGGTGGTGATGCGGGCCGGGTTCTTGCCGCGGTTGTTGAAGAAGGCCAGGACGATGTAGGCGATCGCGAGCACGGCGCCGATCACCGCGCCGGCCACCGTACCGATGATCACACCGGTCCGCCGGGCCTCCTCGTCACCGGTGCCGCGGTAGGCCGCCTCGGTGGCGTCGGCGATCGTGCCGGCCTGGCTCAGGTCCAGCACCACCGAGATGAGCTGGAGAGCGGCCACCGCGAACAGCAGCCACACGGCCACGGTCACCACGGCCGGCCGTGTCCGCGGCGGCTCACCTACCTGGGCTGCAGAGCTCACGGGACCCCTTCCGTCACATCCTTCGCGGACAACTTAGCGGGCCGGCGACGGATGACGGAAGCTGAACAGAACGAATAGGACAAACAACCAGGTGAATCCACCCCGCTGTGCTCAGCCGGCCGGGGCAACGGTGAGACCGGACTTGTCGTCGGCCAGGTCCACCCGCACCGTGTCGCCGTCGCGGATCTCACCCGCGAGCAGCGCCTTGGCCAGCCGGTCGCCGATCGCCGACTGGACGAGGCGGCGCAGCGGACGGGCCCCGTACACCGGGTCGTACCCGCCCACGGCCAGCCACTCCCGGGCCGCGTCGGTCACCTCGAGGGTGAGCCGCCGGTCGCCCAGCCGCCGCTGCAGCCGGCCGAGCTGGATGTCGACAATGGACCGCAGCTCGGCGCCGGTGAGCGCGTGGAAGACGACGATGTCGTCCAGCCGGTTGAGGAACTCCGGCTTGAAGCTGCTGCGCACCACCGCCAGCACCGCCTCCCGGCGCTGGTCGTCGCTGAGCGTCGGGTCGGCCAGCGCCGCCGAGCCCAGGTTCGAGGTGAGCACCAGGATCGTGTTGCGGAAGTCCACCGTCCGGCCCTGGCCGTCGGTGAGCCGCCCGTCGTCGAGCACCTGCAACAGCAGGTCGAAGACGTCCGGGTGAGCCTTCTCCACCTCGTCGAGCAGGATCACCGAGTACGGCCGGCGGCGCACCGCCTCGGTGAGCTGGCCGCCCTCCTCGTACCCGACGTAGCCGGGCGGGGCGCCCACCAGCCGGGCCACCGTGTGCTTCTCGCCGTACTCGCTCATGTCGATGCGGATCATCGCCCGCTCGTCGTCGAAGAGGAACTCGGCCAGCGCCTTGGCCAGCTCGGTCTTGCCCACACCGGTGGGGCCGAGGAAGAGGAACGAGCCGGTGGGCCGGTCCGGGTCGGCCACCCCGGCGCGGGCCCGGCGGACCGCGTCGGAGACCGCCCTGACCGCCTCCTCCTGGCCGACCACCCGGGCCGCCAGCGAGCTCTCCATCCGCAGCAGCTTCGCGGTCTCGCCCTCCATCAGCCGGCCGGCGGGGATGCCGGTCCAGGACGCGACCACCTCGGCGATGTCGTCCGCGCCGACCTCCTCCTTGAGCATGCCGCCGTCGGCCTGCAGCACGGCCAGCTCCGCCTCGGCGGTGGCCAGCTCCCGCTCCAGCTCAGGGATGCGGCCGTAGCGCAGCTCGGAGGCGCGGGCCAGGTCCAGGTCGCGCTCGGCCCGGTCGGCCTCGCCGCGCAGCGTCTCCAGCTGCTCCTTGGCCGCGGAGATGGCCTGGATGTGTTGCTTCTCGTTGCGCCAGCGCTCGGAGAGCGCGGTCAGCTGCTCCCGCTTGTCGGCCAGCTCGGCGCGCAGCCGCGCCAGCCGCTCGGCGCTGGCCGGGTCGTCCTCCTTGGCCAGCGCCATCTCCTCGATCTCCAGCCGGCGCACCGCCCGCTCGATCTCGTCCACCTCGACCGGCCGGGAGTCGATCTCCATGCGCAGCCGGGAGGCGGACTCGTCGACCAGGTCGATCGCCTTGTCGGGCAGGAAGCGGTCGGCGATGTACCGGTCGGAGAGCGCGGCCGCGGCGACCAGTGCCGCGTCGGTGATCCGCACCCCGTGGTGCACTTCGTAGCGCTCCTTGAGCCCGCGGAGGATTCCGATGGTGTCCTCCACGCTCGGCTCGCCGACCAGCACCGGCTGGAACCGCCGCTCCAGCGCCGGGTCCTTCTCGATCTTCTCGCGGTACTCGTCCAGCGTGGTCGCGCCGACCATGCGCAGCTCGCCGCGGGCCAGCATCGGCTTGAGCATGTTGCCCGCGTCCATCGAGCCCTCGCCCTTGCCCGCGCCGACCACGGTGTGCAGCTCGTCGATGAACGTGATGACCTGGCCGTCGGAGTTCTTGATCTCCTCCAGCACGGACTTGAGCCGCTCCTCGAACTGCCCGCGGTACTGCGCGCCGGCCACCATCGCGGCCAGGTCGAGCGAGACCAGCCGCTTGTCGCGCAGGCTCTCCGGCACGTCGCCGGCGACGATCCGCTGGGCGAGGCCCTCCACGATCGCCGTCTTGCCGACGCCGGGCTCACCGATCAGGACCGGGTTGTTCTTGGTACGCCGGGACAGCACCTGCACCACCCGGCGGATCTCGGAGTCCCGGCCGATCACCGGGTCCAGCCTGCCCTCGCGGGCGCGCGCGGTCAGGTCGACGCCGTACTTCTCCAGCGCCTGGTAGGTCTGCTCGGGATCCGGGTTGGTGACCCGGCGGTCCCCGCCGCGGACGGCCGGGAACGCGGCGACCAGGCTCTCCTCGGTGGCGCCCGCCGCACGCAGCGTCTTCGACACCTCGCCACCCACCCGGGCCAGCCCGGCCAGCAGGTGCTCAGTGGAGACGTACTCGTCGCCCAGCGGCTGGGCGATCTGCTCAGCGGCGTTGAGCGCGTTGGCCAGCTCGCGGGAGACGCTCGGCTCGGCCACCGAGGAGCCCCGGGCCGAGGGCAGGTTCTCGATCGCGCGGGCGGCCGCGCGTCGTACGTCAGCGGGGTTTGCGCCGACGGCGCGCAGCAGACCAGCGGCGGTGGACCCGCCGGTGTCCAGCAGGGACAGCAGCAGATGCCACGGCTCCACGGTGGCGTGCCCGCGCTGCTGTGCAGTGGCGACCGCGGCGGCGATGACCTCGCGGCTCTTGGTGGTCAGTCGTTGGGTGTCCACAGAGTTGAGCGTAGTGCACTCAAGTCTTGATATGCCAGGCCGGATATGTGAGGCAGGCCACGTGATCTTGCAAGTCATGCCACTCTGCGGGTATGCCCGGCGATTTGCTGGCTGGTATGCACGAAACATGCCACCTAAGCCCCTCCCGTCCGAACGGCGCCATCTCGCCGCGCGCCTGCGCCGGCTACGGGAGCAGAGCGGCCACACGCTCACCGAGGTGGCCGCCAACTTCGGCTGGTCGGACGCGAAGCTGAGCCGGATCGAGACCGGCACCACCGGCATCCGCGACGCCGACCTGGCCAAGCTGCTCGCGCTCTACCGGGTGCCGGAGGCCCAGCGCGCACAGTTCACCAGCCTCGCCGCCCAGGCCCGGCGGCGGGCCCGGTGGGAGAAGGTGTTCGGCAACGGGCTCTCCGACGCGTACGCCACGTTCGTCGCCTTCGAGGAGGACGCGACCGCGATCCTCGCCTTCGAGCCACAGGTGTTTCCCGGCATCCTCCAGACCGCCGAGTACGCCAGCGCCATCATGCGCCGGTCGATCGTGCTGGACGGCCCGGACGCGGTCAGCCGGGGTGTCGCCGCCCGGCTGGCCCGGCAGGCGGTGCTCGTGCGGGAGCCACCGCCCCAACTCGCGGTGGTCATCGACGAGGCTGTCCTGCGCCGCCAGGTGGGCGGCCCGGACGTGATGCGCCGCCAGCTGTGGCGCCTCATCGAAGCGAGCGAACGGCCGAACATCACCGTCCAGGCCCTGCCGTTCGCGGCCGGCGCCCATCCGGGGCTGGCCGGGTCGTTCGAGATCCTCACCTTCGGCAGCGACTCGGTCTCCTCACTGGTTTACTGTGAAGACCTGACCGGCGGCGTGATCCGGGACGCTCCGCACGACCTGCGCCGCTACCACGACGCGTTCGAGGTGTTACGGCAGTCGGCCCTCGGGCCGGAGGAGACACGCAGCATGGTTCAGGCCCTGGCGAGTGGGTAGGGGAGCAGTTCCCTACGACTCGGAAGGACGTGTGTCCAGGTTGCTCCGTGCGGCCGATGTCAAGCGCGCGCAGTGGCGCAAGAGCACTCGTTGCGACGCCAACAGCTGCGTCGAGGTGGCGTTGCTCCCGGACGCTGTCGCGATCCGGAACTCGGCCGACCCCGGCGGGCCGGTCCTGTCGCTCCATCGGGAAAGCTGGCAGGCCTTCCTTTGGTGCATCCGGTCCGGAGAGCTCACCGGGCCGGGCCGCCCGACTCCAGCCTGACCTGCACCCAGTGCCGGTCGACGCCGTGCCCGAGGCCGAGGAAGGCCACGCCCGGCGGGCTCTTGGCGGCCATCAGCGTGCCATCGGCGAGGACCTTCAGGTGCGCTCCGGCCAACGGCCAATCGGTGTCCCAGTAGCTGCGCGTGACGATCCCGGCGCCGTCGGGTAGCGCCACCGCGAGTGCGCCGCCGCCCAGCGGCGCCACCGCCAGCGCCTGGGCCGGATGCCCGCTCGCCGGGCCTGGGCGCCAACCCCGGCCGCCGTCGAACCGCCACAGGCTGGGGAAGGCGCCAGCGGCCCGCTGTCCCAGCAGCCACACGTCGCCCCCGCCGGCGGAGATCTCCAGCCACACCGACTCCAGCCGGCCGGCCTGGCCCGGCACCTCCTGTCGCTGCCAGGTCCGGCCGCGGTCACGGGACAGCGCCGCCGCCGCGCGGCCGTCCTCCGCGATGCCGGCCGCCCACAGCCGCCCCTGCTCGTCGTACTCGACGCTGGTCACCCGACCGCCCAGGGGCGGCTGGACGGGCAGCTCCCGGCGTTGCCGGTCGACGTACTCCACCACCCGGCCCGGCCCGGCGCCGGAATTCCACACCTGGAAGCCCCCGTGGACGGTGTAGTAGTCGACCGGTGGCGACTCCGGTGGCCCGGTGCGGCGGAAGGTGAGGCCGTTGTCGCGGGACAGGTACCAGCCGTACGGATCGGCGAGGAGCATCACGCCGCCGTTGTCGTTGACGACCAGCTGCTGGTTGGTGGCGAAGGGGTGCGGGTGCCGGCGCGCCGACCAGCTCCGCCCGCCGTCCAGCGTGGCGAACAGCGCCGCCTCGCAGCCGGGTTTCCCCGCCGAGTCCTCGCCACACCGGGCGTAGAGCGCATACCCCCGCGTACTATCCACAAAAGCCAATGTCTGCAGGATGAAGCTGGGAGCGACGGGCAGCCGTACCTGGCGTACCTCGACGACGGCCGGCCGGGACGAGGCGGCCGGCGTCGCGGGCGGAGTCGGTGGCGGCGCCGGCCGGCGGATGCTCCCCACGTCGCACCCGGCGAGCAGCCCGACCGCCGCCATCAGGCCGAGCACGCTGCACAAGCGCCGCACACTGACCAGAGTCCCAGGATGCTCGTCCGGTTGCACCCCTTGTTAACCTTGCCCAGTGCAAGTACGGGTGGAACAGACCACGCTGCCGGGCATCGGCGTGCGGCACGACCTGGTCACCGAGACCGGCCGCCGGCTGGGCGTGGTCTCGCACCGCAACGGGCGGCGCGACCTCGTGCTGTACGACCCGGACGACCCCGACTCCTGCGCGGCGTCGATCGCCCTGACCGACGACGAGGCGGCCGCCCTCGCCGACATCCTGGGCGCCTCGCTGATGCTCGGCCAGCTCGCCGACCTTCGGCAGCAGGCCGCGGGGCTGCTCACCGAGCAGGTGCCGATCACGCCAGGCTCCCCGTACGCGGGACGCCCGCTGGGCCACACCCGGGCCCGCACCCGCACCGGCGTCTCCATTGTGGCGGTGCTGCGCGAGAGCCAGGTGATCCCCTCGCCGAAGCCGGACTTCGTCTTCGAGGCCGGTGACGTGGTGGTCGCCGTCGGCACCCGGAACGGCCTGGACAAGCTCACCGCCATTCTGGCCAGCGATGGACCGGGCGGCTGAGCACCCGTGCACGACACGACCACCCTGCTGATCGAGGTTGGGGCGCTGCTGCTCGCGCTCGGCATCATCGGCCGGCTCGGTCGTCGAATCGGCCTGTCCCCGATACCGCTCTACCTGCTGGCCGGGCTCGCCTTCGGCCAGGGCGGCATCCTGCCGCTGTCGGCGAGCGAGGAGTTCATCGCCGTCGGCGCCGAGATCGGCGTGGTCCTGCTGCTGGTCATGCTCGGCCTGGAGTACTCCGCCAGCGAGCTGGTCAGCAACCTGCGCCGCTCCGCGCCGGCCGGCCTGTTAGACGGGATCTTCAACGCGGTGCCCGGCGCCGCCTTCGCGCTGCTGCTCGGCTGGGGGCCGGTCGCCGCGCTGACCCTCGCCGGCATCACCTGGGTCTCGTCCTCCGGCGTGATCGCCAAGGTGCTCAGCGACCTGGGCCGGCTCGGTAACCGGGAGACCCCGACCATCCTGTCCATCCTGGTCATCGAGGACCTGGCGATGGCCCTATACCTGCCGATCCTGACCGCCGTGCTGGCCGGCGTCGGGCTGGCCGGCGGCGCGCTGACCATCGTCATCGCGGTCGGCACGGTGCTCCTGGTGCTGGTGGCCGCCATCCGGTTCGGGCACGCCATCTCCGCCGTCTTCTCCGTTCGCGACCCGGAGGCGCTGCTGCTCGGCGTATTCGGCCTGACCCTGCTGGTCGCCGGCGTCGCCGGGCGGTTGCAGGTCTCCGCGGCGGTGGGCGCGTTCCTGGTCGGCATCGCCCTGTCCGGGCCGGTCGCCCACCAGGCGACCGAGCTGCTCGCCCCGCTGCGCGACCTGTTCGCCGCGGTCTTCTTCGTCTTCTTCGGGCTCAGCACCAACCCGAGCGATATGCCGCCGGTGCTGCTGCCGGCGCTGGCGCTCGCCGTGGTCACCATCGTGACGAAGGTGCTGACCGGGTATCTGTCCGCGAGGCGGGCCGGGATCGGCATGCCCGGCCGGTGGCGGGCCGGCTTGGCGCTCTCCCCGCGCGGCGAGTTCTCCGTGGTCATCGCAGGGCTGGCGGTGAGCGCCGGTATCGAGCCGAGGCTGGCGCCTCTCGCCACGGCGTACGTCCTGATCACCGTGGTGACCGGGCCGATGCTGGCCCGGGTGACCGACACCCGGTGGTTCAAGCGCCGGGTGCGCAGCCGGCTCGTCACCAGCCTGGCGCCGGCCACCCAGGCCCCGGCCGGCGCCCCTGACTCCGTCCCGGTCCAGGCACACGAATGAGCCCGGACATAACGGCTTGGTGATAACGCAGCCGCGCCTCTTCCGCCGGCAGACCGTACGGGTTACCTTGGCGCCACCCGAGCTGTGTCCGGGTTGCAGCCGTTGCGCAGGTGTGACGGCTGCGCGCTCCACGAGGGCGGTAGGGGGCGGACGTGAGCGTGCAAGAGACCGGGTTTCGCGGTTTCGGGAATCCGGTTGACCCCACCCCGGCTGAGTTGCGCGCCTGGGCGTACCAGCCGGACTCGGTGCCGCTGCACGCCATGCCCCCCGACTGGGACCTGCTGGTCTCCGGCGACCACCTGATCGGCACGCTGTTCGAGCTCGCCATGGATCCGGCCTGCCCGGCCCGCCGGTTCGCGCTGCACTGCCTGTACATCTACGCCGCCGACGGCATCCGCACCAACTTCGAGGCGCACCCGAAGCGGCGGCTGCGCAAGCTGGTGGAGCAGGCCGAGGAGCATGGCGACGAGATGATGGCCATCTGGGCACACAACACCCGCACCCTGCTGGCCCGCAAGGAACTGTTCGACTACCACGACTGGTGCGAGGGCGGCCTGGTACGCAACCCCCGCCGGCTCGGCTGAACCGACTCCGCGGGCCCGGCCACCGGGCCGCGGGTTCGCTCAGCGGCCCTGCCGCCCGCCGCGGTCGGACCCGCGGCGTGGGCGCCATACCACCAGCGCGGTCGATGTCCGCGCGGTCGGCACCAGGTCGCCGCGCGGGTACGGTGCGGCCGCCTCCATCGCCGGCCCGGCAGCCTGCGCTCCGGTGAGCTGCGCCAGCTGCTGGTACGCCTCGTCCAACGCCGCCTCCAGTTCGGCGACCCGCTGCTGCAGGCTGGCGGTGAGCTGCTCCAGTTCGATGATCCGCTTGATCCCGGCCAGGTTGACCCCGTCCTCCTGGCTCAGCCGCTGGATCTCCCGCAGCAGGGCGACGTCGCGCACGCTGTAGCGCCGGCCGCCGCCGGCCGCCCGGCCGGGCTGCACCAGGCCGAGCCGGTCGTACTGCCGCAGCGTCTGCGGGTGCATGCCGGCCATCCGAGCGGCCACCGAGATGATCAGGACCTTCGCGTCGGACGCCTGCTCCATCGAAAAGAACTCATTCATGGCGACGGCTCTCCTACCCGCCCTGGCGTGCCGCTCTGCGTGCCAGCGTTTCAATGTGCTCCCGCGGTGCGGGCGGCACCTGCGCGGCGAACTTTTCCAGTGCCGCCCGCGCCTCGTCGGAGAGCGTCTTCGGCACCGTCACGTCCACAGTGACCAGCAGATCGCCGGCCTTGCCGTTGCGGCTGGGCACGCCCTTGCCGCGTACCCGCAGGGTCCGCCCGCTCGGCGTACCGGGTGGCACCCGCACGGTCACCGCACCGTCCAATGTGGGTACTCGAAGATCCACCCCGAGCACCGCCTCCGGGTAGGTGACCGGGACGGTGAGCGTCAGATCCTGGCCGGTGCGGCCGAACAGCGGATCCGGGCGGACCTGCACCAGCACGTACAGGTCGCCGGCCGGGCCGCCGCGATCGCCCGGCTCGCCGCGGCCGGCGAGCCGGATCCGCTGCCCGTCCGAAACGCCCGGCGGGATGCGGACATTCAGCGTCCGGGTCTTGGTGACGCCACCGGTGCCCCGGCACTCCGGGCACTTCTCGTCCACGATCGAGCCGACGCCCTGGCACTCGCGGCACGGCTCGGAGAAGCTGAACGACCCCTGGTTGCGGGTGATCAGGCCGGAGCCGGCGCACTGCGGACAGATCCGGGGCCGGGTGCCCGGCCTGGCGCCGCTGCCCTGGCAGGTATCGCAGACCCCGGGCGCCCGCAGCGTCAGCGGCAGCGTGACGCCGCGAACCGCGTCGGCGAAGTCGAGCGTGACCTCCGCCTCGACATCCCGACCGCGGGCGGGCCCACGGCGCATGCCAGCGCCGCCGCCCATGAAGATCGAGCTGAACAGGTCGGAGAAGCCGCCGGTGCCGCCGAACCGGCCGGCGCCGCGGTTGACCCCCTCGAAGAGGTCCGACATGCCGAACGGGAACCCGCCCGGGTCACCACCGCGGGCGCCGCGCCGGAACGCGCCGGAGCCGAAGAGATCGCGCATCTCGTCGTACTCCTTGCGCCGACGCTCGTCGGAGAGCACGTCGTACGCCTCGGAGGCGGCCTTGAACTTCTCCTCGGCCTCCTTGTTGCCTGGGTTGCGGTCCGGGTGCAGCTCCCGGGCCAGCTTGCGGTACGCCCGCTTGATCTCGTCGGTGGAGGCGGACTTCGGTACGCCGAGAACCGTGTAGAAGTCCTTTTCCAGCCAGTCCTTCGAGCTCACCCGTCCACCTCCTTCCGCCTGCTCATCGATCAGGAAGATCGGTCAGATCCGGCCTCGGCCTGCCGGAAAGATCTCCTTGATCAACGCTGATCGTTGCCAGTTATTCCGGGTCGGCGACCGCGACCAGGGCCGGGCGCAGCAGCCGGTCGCCCAGCAGGTAGCCGCGCCGCATCACCTCGACGCAGGTCGGCTCGGTCACCTCGGCCGAGGTCAGGTGCGCCACCGCTTCGTGCCGGGTCGGGTCGAACGGGTCACCCTTCTCACCGAAGGCGCTCAGGCCGAACTTGGCCAGCGCACCGGACAGCTGCTCGGCCACCGCGGCGAACGGGCCGACCAGGTCGCCGTGCTCGCGGGCCCGGTCCAGGTCGTCCAGCACCGGCAGCAGCGCGCTGAGCACCGCGCCGGTCGCCTGTTCGGCCACCAGTCCGCGGTCGCGATCGACCCGCTTGCGGTAGTTCGCGTACTCGGCGGTGACCCGCTGGAGGTCACGGGTCCGCTCGTCGAGCTCGGCACGCAGTGCCTCCAGCTCGGCGCCCAGCGGGCCGAGCGCCGCGTCCCCGGCGGCCTCGCCGGTCTCGGCGGCGTGCACCGTCTCCGCTGTCTCCGCAGTCTCTGCGGTCTCCGCAGCGGCCGCGGTCTGCGCAGTCTCCGCCGCCTCGGCGGTCCGTTCGTCGAGTCCAGCGGACTCCCGCACAGCACCCTCCGTCGACTCGTCGCCGCCCTTTGCGGGCTCGCCACCGGCGACCTCGGGCTCGGCGGGCGTGCCCTCGGGTCCGGTCCGCTTCCCCTCGGATTTGCCGTGCCCAGCTTGCCGGACTCCGGCGCCCGAGTCATCTCCGGTGTTCCCTCCGGCCGCCGGCCCGGCCGAGCCGCCCGCGGCCTCCGGTTCGCGGTCCGCGGTCCGCGGCTTGCCTGCGGAACGGGCGGACGGGCCCGGCCGGCCCTGCCGGCCGGACTCGCTCGAAGTGCTCGTCGCGCCAGTCGGGTCGATCTTCCGGCGGTCCCGGATCACGACCCGTTCCCGCGACGGCTCTGCGCCCGGCTGTTCCGCGGGCGTGGAACCGTCTCGCTCAGTCACCGATCCACCTCACTAGCAAAGGTGCCTGGCCCCGAGCGTCCCCGCAGGGGGACAGGCACCTCTGGCATCGTCACTTCTTGTCGTCCTCGTCGACGATCTCGGCGTCCACCACGTCGTCGGCACCCGTCTGGCCGCCGCTGGACCCGGGGTTCCCGGACGCCCCAGCGCCCGCACCCGGCCCGCCGGGCGTGCCGCCCGCCTGCGCGTACAGCAGCGAACCGGCCTTCTGCGAAGCCTGCGCCAGCTTCTCGTGCGCGGACCGGATCTTGTCGATGTCGGTGCCGCCGAGCGCGCTGCGCAGCTCGCCGAGCGCGTCGTTCAGCTCCGTCTTCGCGTCGGACGGCAGCTTGTCGCCGCTCTCCGCGAGGAACTTCTCGGTCTGCCACTGCAGCTGCTCGGCGAGGTTGCGGGTCTCCGCCTCCTCGCGCCGGCGCCGGTCCTCCTCCGCGTGCTCCTGGGCATCCCGCATCATGCGCTCGATGTCCTCCTTGGGCAGCGCCGAGCCGCCCGTGATGGTCATCTTCTGCTCCTTGCCGGTGCCCAGGTCCTTGGCGTGCACGTTCACGATGCCGTTGGCGTCGATGTCGAAGGTGACCTCGATCTGCGGCACGCCGCGCGGCGCCGGCGGCAGGCCGGTCAGCTCGAACGTGCCGAGCTTCTTGTTGTACGCCGCGATGTCCCGCTCGCCCTGGAACACCTGGATGAGCACGGACGGCTGGTTGTCGTCCGCGGTGGTGAAGATCTCCGAGCGCTTGGTCGGGATCGTGGTGTTCCGCTCGATCAGCTTGGTGAAGATGCCGCCCTTGGTCTCGATGCCCAGCGACAGCGGGGTCACGTCCAGCAGCAGGACGTCCTTGACCTCGCCCTTGAGCACGCCGGCCTGCAGCGCCGCGCCGACCGCAACCACCTCGTCCGGGTTGACGCCCTTGTTCGGCTCCTTGCCGGTGAGCTGCTTGACCAGGTCGGACACGGCCGGCATCCGGGTCGAGCCGCCGACCAGGATGACGTGGTCGACGTCCGAGACCTTGATCCCGGCGTCCTTGATCGCCTGCTCGAACGGGCCCTTGGTGCGGTCCAGCAGGTCCTGGGTCATCCGCTGGAACTCGGCCCGGCTCAGCGACATGTCCAGGTGCAGCGGGCCGGACGAGCCGGCGGTGATGTACGGCAGGTTGATGTTGGTGGTGGTAGCGGCGGACAGCTCGATCTTGGCCTTCTCGGCCGCCTCCTTCAGCCGCTGCATCGCCATCTTGTCCTGCGACAGGTCGATGCCGTGCTGGCCGCGGAAGGTCTTGACCAGGTGGTCGATGATCCGCTGGTCCCAGTCGTCACCACCCAGGTGGTTGTCGCCGCTGGTGGCCTTGACCTCGATGACCCCCTCGCCGATCTCCAGCAGGGAGACGTCGAAGGTGCCGCCGCCCAGGTCGAAGACGAGGACGGTCTGCTCCTTCGAGCCCTTGTCCAGGCCGTACGCCAGCGCGGCGGCGGTGGGCTCGTTGACGATGCGCAGCACGTTGAAGCCGGCGATCTCGCCCGCCTCCTTGGTGGCCTGGCGCTGCGCGTCGTTGAAGTACGCCGGCACGGTGATCACCGCGTCGGTGATCTGCTCGCCGAGGTACGACTCGGCGTCCCGCTTGAGCTTCATCAGCACCCGCGCGGAGATCTCCTGCGCGGTGTACCGCTTGCCGTCGATGTCGATCGACCACTTGGTGCCCATCTCCCGCTTCACCGACCGGATGGTCCGGTCCGGGTTGGTCACCGCCTGGCGCTTGGCAACCTCACCGACGAGCACCTCACCGTTCTTGGCGAACGCGACGATCGACGGGGTGGTCCGCGACCCCTCGGCGTTCGCGATGACGGTGGGCTCGCCACCCTCGAGAACGCTGACCACCGAGTTGGTCGTCCCGAGGTCGATGCCGACCGCACGTGCCATGTTCGTGTTCCTCCAGGTGAGCAGTTGTCCCCCGGTGCCGGCCGGCGTCGCGGCGGGTCGCCGCCCGCCAGACCAGCATCTGGTGGCCCACCCAAGTTGAGCGGACCGGACTCAATGATGACACGGGCCAGGGCAGAGTCAAGGAAAGATTGAGCCGGTCACACGCAACCTTGGCCAAGCCGGCGACGGAATTCCGGTTTGTGGTGGTATATCTAGATCGACGAACTTCTCCGCGCGCCGCGACGGACGATCAGCACTTAGGCTGTTGCCGTGACGACGCACGGCCAGCCCGCTGTCGCCCACAACGGCGAAACTCAATCCGCCGCACCGGCGGAGAGCGGGCCGAAGACCGTGGCTGCCGCGGCGCCGACCCCGACGGTGACCGATCCGGCAGAGGGGATGACAGCTGTCCCGCGAACCGACTTCCCCGATCGGAACGGATCGGTGCCGATAGACAGGCACCAGTCCGCCCCGGCCGTGGACACGCCCGCCATGGACGCGCCGGACCAGCCTTCCCAGGCGGCGGCGGGACCCCTTGCTGGGCGGCCCCGCCGGCCCCCGGCCGAGGTTGAGGCCCTCGCTGTCCCCGGGCACATCGGAGATCTTGCCCTCGCCCTCCGCAAGCTGCGAACCGAGCTTCTCAGCTGCACCTACCCGCTGGTGCTGCCGAGCACCGAGCAGGCCCGCCGCACCAGCGCGGCGCTGGTCGACCAGCTCGACGACTACCTGCTCCCGCGGCTGGCCCGGTTGGACGCGCCGCTGCTGGTGGTGGTCGGCGGGTCCACCGGCGCCGGCAAGTCCACCTTGGTCAACAGCCTGGTCCGGGCACCGGTCAGCCCGGCCGGCGTACTGCGGCCGACCACCCGCGCGCCGGTCCTGGTGTCCCACCCGGCCGACGCGGCGTGGTTCCGGCACGGCCGGCTGCTGCCCGGCCTGAGCCGCACGGCCAAGCCCGGGGACGATCCGCACACGCTACGCCTGGTCGAGGCGCCCGCGCTCACCCCCGGGCTCGCCCTGGTCGACGCGCCAGACGTGGACTCGGTGGTCGCCACAAACCGGAAGCTCGCCGCGCAGCTGCTCTCCGCTGCCGACCTGTGGCTGTTCGTGACCAGCGCCGCCCGGTACGCCGACGCCGTCCCGTGGGAGCTGCTGCGCACCGCCGCATACCGGGGGACGGCGGTCGCCCTCGTCCTCGACCGTGTTCCACCCGCGGCGGCCGACGAGGTCGTCCCCCACCTGACCGACCTGCTCGGCGTCCACGGCTTCCGCGGCGTCCCGCTGTTCGTACTGCCGGAGGCGGCGCTGGACGGGCAAGGGCTGCTCGCCGAGGAGGTGGTCGCACCCATCGCCGCCTGGCTGGCCGGCCTGGCCGGGGACGAGACAGTCCGCGCCGCGGTGATCCGGCAGACCGTGGACGGCGCCCTGGCCACGATCGAGCCGATCGTGGCGGGCCTGGCCGAGGCCGCCGAGGAGCAGGCGGCCGCCACCAGGGTGCTGACCGACCGGGCCGGGGCGGCGTACCGCGCCGCGCGGGCCCGCGTCGACCGCGGCCTGCGGGACGGCACCCTGCTGCGTGGTGAGGTGCTCGCCCGGTGGCGGGAGCTCGTCGGCACCGGCGAGCTGATACGCGTTCTCAAGGCGCGCAGTGGCCGGGCATTGGACCGGGTGGTGGCCACCCTTTCCCGGCGGCGGGCGCCGGGAGAGGCGCTGCGGGCCGCCCTGGAATCGGCAGTGGCGGCGCTCGTACAGGCCGCGGCGGCCGACGGCACCGAGCAGGCGTACACGGGTTGGCAGGCGCACCCCAGCGGCGCGGCGTTGGCGCGGCCCGACCTGGCCCACCCGTCGGGCGACCTGGCACGGCGGGTCGAACGGCTGGTCCGCGACTGGCGGCAGGGCCTGTCCGCGCTGGTCGACGCGGCAGCCGGCAGCGGAGCGGCGGCCAGCGGCACCGAATACGCCAACACCGCCACGAGCCTGCTGGTGATGGTGGGGATGTCCACATCGGCCGCCGCCGCGGACGAGCTGGACCTGACCGTCGCCGACGGCCGCACGGTCGCCGCGCAGCACGTGCTCGACCTGGTCTTCGGCGACGAGTCCATCCGCGCTCTGGTGCAGAAGGCCCGCGAGGATCTGCTGGCCAGGGTGGACCAGCTGCTGGACGCGGAGGCCGGTCGCTTCCTGCGGCTGCTGCCCACGTACGGGTTCGGCGTGGCGTCGGCGGACCGGCTGCGGGAGGCCGGCGAGCAGGTGGAACGGGCGCGGCGGGCAGCGGCGCTGACCACCGGCACGGACCCGGTCGAGCTGGCCCTGCCGTCGAGGGCGAGGATGAGCGAGGAGGAAGGTTGACCGGCACTCTGGACCGGGCCGGGAGCGAGGTGGCCGACGTCACCGCGTTGATCGACCGGCTCACCGCGGTCCAGCGCTTCCTGCGCGCCGCCGACGGCATCGTCCCGGACGACCGGCTGGTCGCCGCGCACACCCTCCTGGAACGGGCCGGTGACCGGCTCGCGCTCTCCGGCGGGCACACCGTGGTGGCGCTGGCCGGCTCGACCGGCAGCGGCAAGTCCAGCCTGTTCAACGCGCTCGCCCGGCTCTACCTCTCCCCGGTCGGCGTCCGGCGGCCGACCACCGGCGAGGTGTACGCCCTGGTCTGGGGACCGCTGGAGGATGCCGGGCCGCTGCTGGACTGGATCGGCGTACTGCCGCGGCACCGGTTGGCCCGGGAGAGCGCGCTGGACGGCAACGACGAGGCCCGGCTGCACGGCCTGATCCTGCTGGACCTGCCCGACTTCGACTCGCTGGAACGCACGCACCGGGTGCAGGTGGACCGGCTGCTGGGGCTGGTGGACCTGGTGGTCTGGGTGGTGGATCCGCAGAAGTACGCGGACAACGTGCTGCACGACCACTACCTGCGCCAGTTCCGCCGGCACGGGGAGGTGACCGTGGTGGTGCTCAACCAGGCCGACCGGCTGGCCCCGGACGACGTACGGCGCTGCCTGGCCGACCTGCGCCGGCTGCTGGACGAGGACGGGCTGGCCGAGGTGCCCACCCTGGCCACCTCGGCCCACCAGCCGCAGGCGCTGGCCGAGCTGCACGAGCTGCTGGAGCGGGAGGTAGCCGCCCGGCAGGCCGCGCTGCGCCGGCTCGCCGGGGACGTGGCGAACGTGGCTGCCGGGCTGGCCGGGCTGGTCGGGCCGCCGGTGGCCGAGGACGCGGTGGACCGCGGCAGCGTTCGGATGCTCACCAACGCGCTCGCCACCACGGCCGGCGTACCGGCGATGGTCGCCGCGACGGAACGGGCGTACCGGGACCGGGCCGACGCCACGATGGGCTGGCTGCCGGCCCGGCTGCTGCGCCGGCTGCGGGCCGATCCGTGGCGCCGGCTCCGCCTCAAGTCACTGCCGGCCGCGCCGTTGGCGACCGGAGCCGACCATTCCGGCGCGGCGGCCCGCTCCGGTGCACCGGCGGGCGCCGGTGCGGCGGGCGCCGGGCCGGCCGGACGCGCCACCTGGAACGCATGGTCCTCCCCCGACCGGCCGCCCCGGGCCACCGGTGTGCCGCCGATGGAGCCGGCGCAGAACTCCGCCCTCGGCATGGCGGTCCGCGGCCTGGCCGACCGGGCCGGAGCGCAGCTGCCCGAGCCGTGGTCGGCGGCGGTGACCAGGGCGGCCAGGTCCCGGCTGGCGGACCTGCCGGACGCGCTGGACCGCGCGGTGGGCCGGACGGTGCCGGACGTACTGGGCAGCCCGCGCTGGTGGTGGGTGGCCGCGGCGATCCAGTGGTTGGCCGCAGCGGCGGCCTTGTTCGGGGTGCTCTGGCTGGCGGTCGGCGCGATACTGCGCGCCCTCGTGCTCTCCACCGCGGCGTACCCGGCGGCCGGCGGTCTCCCCCTGCCGGTAGCACTGCTGGTCGGCGGCGTGCTCGGCGGGTTGCTGGTCACCGTCCTGCTGCGCCCCGTGGTCGGGTTCGCCGCACGCCGGGCCGGTGTCCGGGCGGACCGGGTGTTGCGGTTCGCGGTCGCCGAGGTCGGGCGGGAGTACGTGGTTGCGCCGGTGCGGCAGGTGCTGCACCGGTACGCCGAGGCGCGGGAGGCGCTGGCCGCCGCGCGCGGCTCTGCTCCGGCCCGGCAGCGATGACCCGGGCGGTACTCCGTGGCGGGCTGGCGCTGCTCGGCATGCTGCACCTGTCCTGGGGTGTCATGGCGGCCGCCGCGCCGAGATGGTTCTTCGACACGTTCCCGGGGTTCGGGCAGCGCTGGACGGCCGCCTACCCGCCGTTCAACGAGCACCTGGTGACAGACCTGGGCGCCACCTTCGCCACCCTCGGCGTCCTGCTGCTCGCCGCGGCCGCGCTGGGCGACCGCCGGGTGACCACCGTGGTGCTGCTCGGCGTGATCGTCTTCTCCGCGCTACACCTGGCGTTCCATGCCGTGCACCGGGGCGGGCTGGCCGGCGTCTCCTACTCGCTCAGCCTGGTCTCGCTCCTCGCCGGGGTACTGGCACCGGCGGCCCTGCTCGTCCTCGCCCGCCGCTGACCAGGGCGCAAGGGCTGGCCCTTGCAGAGCACCTGGCTTGTGCGCCCTAGCTGTGGCGGAACCGTGACCGCGCGCTCCGGCAACGTGAACGGATTCCCATTCCTAAAACGCAGGTTTTAGGTGCGAATTACAACTAACTAGATAATTCGCTCGCGCGCCGACCGAGGTGTGGCGCAGGCGACTCTCTCTGGGAATATGGTCCTGTCGGCAGCGTCGCCGCGACCTCCGCGCACCGCCGCGGCGGTGGCGATCCGCAGCCGGCGCTCCGCCGCCGAGCTTGCCCGGCCCGCAAGCTCGTCGGTGGCGATCCGGTTCCGTCCGGACCGGATCAACCCGTGCGGCAACCCCCACCGGGGCCAGGCACGGGCCCGGGCGCGGTGCCCAGACCCAACTGGGCGCCGAGTCAGCTCAGCGCCGACGGCGCGCCCGCGGCGCCGAGCTGGACCGCCGGCATCCGCCGGCGGGCTAGACGTTGCGCGGGTCGGGAGACCCCCAGCCGGCGCACACACCAGAGGGAGACACGGATGGCGAAGGGCGCACCCCCAACGGAGCTGGTACAGCTCCTAACCCCTGACGGCGATCGGATCGAGCGCGCGTATGACTCCAGCGGCACGGAGTACTCGATCGATCTGACCGACGACGAGTACCGCGGCCTCTACCGGGACCTGGTCGTGGTCCGCCGCCTCGACGCCGAGGGCACCGCGCTGCAGCGCCAGGGTGAGCTGGGCATCTGGGCCAGCCTGCTCGGCCAGGAGGCAGCCCAGATCGGCTCCGGCCGGGCGTTGCGGCCACAGGACATGGCCTTCCCGACCTACCGCGAGCACGGCGTGCTGTACTGCCGCGGGATCGACCCGATCATGCCGTTCGGCCTGTTCCGCGGCGTCGACCACGGCGCCTGGGACCCGGCCGAGCTGCGGTGCAGCATGTACACCATCGTCATCGGCGCGCAGACCCTGCACGCGACCGGGTACGCCATGGGCATCGCCAAGGACGGCAAGGTGGGCAGCGACGACGGCGAGGCGGTCATCGCCTACCTCGGCGACGGCGCCACCAGCCAGGGCGACGTCAGCGAGGCGTTCGTCTGGTCCAGCGTGTTCCACGCGCCGGTGGTCTTCTTCTGCCAGAACAACCAGTACGCCATCTCCGAGCCGATCGAGCGCCAGACGCGGGTGCCGCTCTACCAGCGGTCGGCCGGGTTCGGCTTCCCCGGCGTGCGGGTGGACGGCAACGACGTGCTCGCCACCTACGCGGTGACCCGGACCGCGCTGGACAATGCCCGGCACGGCCAGGGGCCGACCTTCATCGAGGCGTACACCTACCGGATGGGTGCGCACACCACCAACGACGACCCGAGCCGCTACCGGATCGCCAGCGAGGTGGAGGCGTGGCAGGCCAAGGACCCGATCGCCCGGATGCGTGCCTTCCTGACCAAGCAGCAGCTCGCCGACGACGATTTCTTCGCCGAGGTCGAGGATGAGGCGAAGCAGGTCGCCCTGCGCCTGCGGGAGCGCGTACTCGCGATGCCCGATCCCGATCCGCTGCAGATCTTCGACCACGTCTACCCGCACGGCTCGCCCGAACTGGACGCGCAACGCGACCAGTACGCGAAGTACCTGGACTCGTTCGAGGGGAGCCTGCGGTGACGGAGACGATGAGCCTGGGCAAGGCGATCAACGCGGGCCTGCGCAAGGCGCTGGACCGCGACCCCAAGGTCATTCTGATGGGCGAGGACATCGGCAAGCTGGGCGGCGTCTTCCGGATCACCGACGGCCTGCAGAAGGACTTCGGTGAGGACCGCGTCATCGACACGCCGCTCGCCGAGTCCGGCATCGTCGGCACCGCGGTCGGGCTGGCCATGCGCGGGTACCGCCCGGTCTGCGAGATCCAGTTCGACGGCTTCGTCTACCCGGCGTACGACCAGATCGTCAGCCAGGTAGCCAAGATCCACTTCCGTTCACAGGGCAGGGTCCGGCTGCCGATCGTCATCCGGATCCCGTTCGGCGGTGGTATCGGCGCGGTGGAGCACCACTCCGAGTCGCCGGAGGCGTACTTCGCGCACACTGCCGGACTGAAGGTGGTCGCCTGCGCCACCGCGGGCGACGCGTACTGGATGATCCAGCAGGCGATCGCCTCGGATGACCCGGTGATCTTCTTCGAACCCAAGCGGCGGTACTGGGACAAGGGCGAGGTCGACCTCGACTCCTCGCTCAGCGAGGCGTACCCGTTGCACGCCTCGCGGGTGGTGCGCCCTGGCACCGACGCGACCGTCCTGGCATACGGGCCGATGGTGCGCACGGCGCTCGACGCGGCCGCCGCCGCGGCGGAGGAGGGCAGGTCACTCGAGGTCATCGACCTCCGCTCGCTCTCCCCGCTCGACCTCGATCCCGTGTACGGGTCGGTGCGGCGCACCGGCCGCTGCGTGGTGGTACACGAGGCGCCGGGCAACCTGGGGCTGGGCGCGGAGATCGCGGCCCGGGTCACCGAGGAGTGCTTCTACTCGCTGGAGGCTCCCGTGCTGCGGGTGGCCGGGTTCGACACCCCGTACCCGCCGGCCCGGCTGGAGGAGGCCTACCTGCCAGACCTGGACCGGGTGCTGGACGCCGTCGACCGGACCTTCGGGTGGTGAGGATGTCGTCGATCAAGCACTTCGAGCTGCCCGACCTGGGCGAGGGCCTGACCGAGGGCGAAATCATCAAGTGGCTGGTCTCGGTCGGCGACATGGTCGAGCTGAACCAGCCGATCGTGGAGGTGGAGACGGCCAAGGCCGCGGTGGAGATCCCCGCGAAGTGGGCCGGCCGGGTCGAGGCGATCTTCCACGCCGAGGGCGAAACGGTCGACGTGGGCACCCCGATCATCGCGATCGAGACGGAGCCGGACGGCTCGCCGGGTCCGGCGCCGTCCTCAGGTCCGGTGGAGTCATCCCGCGCCAACGGCGGCGCGGCGCCATCCGGGGCGAGTGCGGCGGAGGAGACCAAGGTGCTTGTCGGGTACGGCGTGCGGGCCGGCTCGGTCAAGCGCCGCCCGCGCCGTTCGGCCCAGCCCGGCGCGGGCGCCACGGCCCCCGCGCCCGCGGCAGTCCCGGCCACCCGGGTCGCACCGGTCGCGCCCGCACCCCGGCCCGCGCCGGCGGCTCCGGACGCCGGGCCGCAGCGAGCCGTTGCCCTGGCGAAGCCGCCGGTGCGTAAGCTCGCCCGGGACCTGGGCGTCGACCTGCTCACGGTCACCGGGACCGGGCCGCAGGGTTCGATCACGCGCGAGGACGTCCAGGCGGCCGCGGCCGCCGCGACGACGACAGCCGCGACCGGGCCGGCTGCGGCCAGGTTCGGGCCGGACCGCGAACAGCGGATCCCGATCCGGGGCGTCCGGAAGCTCACCGCGGAGAACATGGTCGCCTCGGCCTTCACCGCGCCGCACGTGACCGAGTTCCTGACCGTCGACGTGACCCGGTCCATGAAGGCGCTGGACCGCCTGCGCCGCCAGCCGGAGTGGCAGGACGTGCGGATCTCGCCGCTGCTGCTGGTCGCCAAGGCGGCGCTGGTCGCGATCGGCCGCCACCCGATGGTCAACTCGACCTGGTCGGAGGCGACCGGCGAGATCATCGTCAAGGAGTACGTCAACCTGGGCATCGCCGCGGCGACCGAGCGCGGGCTGATCGTGCCGAACATCAAGGACGCCGGGCGGTTGTCCCTGCGCGAGCTGGCCGACGCGCTGACCGCGCTCGTGCAGACCGCGAGGGCGGGCAAGACGTCGCCGGCGGACATGTCGGGCGGCACCTTCACGATCACCAACGTCGGGGTGTTCGGGGTGGACGCGGGTACGCCCATCCTGCCGCCGGGGGAGGCCGCGATCCTCGCCTTCGGCGCGGTTCGTGAGGCGCCCTGGGTGCACCAGGGCAAGATCAGGATCCGCCAGGTGACCACGCTCAGCCTCTCCTTCGACCACCGGATCATCGACGGCGAACTGGGCTCGGCCTTCCTGCGCGACGTCGGCCGGTTCCTGACCGATCCGGAAGCGATGTTGCTCGCCTGGTGCTGACCACACGTGATCGCGGGATCTCTCCCCGTGACACGGTCGTGTCACAGAGAGATCCCGCGATCACGCACGGAAACGGCACCGCTAGTCGGAGTCCCCGGGATTCCGAGCCGGCATCCCGCCCGGTACGGTTGGTCACTGCTGCCTCCCCAGGGCACGCGCCGCTGTCCGGCACCCGTCGCGCGGTTCGCCGGTGCCGTCCAGGCACGGTGGACTGTCCGGTCCGGACAGGCGGCGGCGGGGGCGGCGGCCGCCGTACGTGATGGAGGAGGCGCGCATGACGTCCGACGGTCCGCAGCGGGCTGGCCGCGAGCCGGGCGACGCCGGGCCGGGCGACGCCCCTTACGGCAGCGAGCCGATACACGGCCAGCCGGTCAGCCTCGGCCCGGCCGCACCACCGCCGATCGCGCCGTCGGTGCGGGCGACGGCCTCGGTGCCGGGCATCCGCCCGACCACCGAGCCCGCGTCGGCGGGCGAGGCGCACCCGGCGCCGGGGCAGTTCTCCCCGGCCGCGGGCCAGGCCGCCCCAACCTTCCCGCCGCTGTTCCCACCGGCCGGCACCGAGTCGTCGGCGTTCGCACCCGGCTCGCCGGCCGCGGCGTCGCCGCCACCCTACCCACCGGATCCTGCCGCGGCACCGCCGCCCTACGCGCCGGATCCTGCCGCGGCACCGCCGCCCTACCCGGCGCCACCGGCTCCGGCGATGCCTTCGTTCCCGCCGCCGCGTCCCATCACGCCGTTCGGCTCGCCTGCCGGCAACCCGTACGAGTCGAGCAACGGAGGGCGCCAGGCAGACGACGCCTCCGCCGGATCGCCGCCCGACCTTGCGCCACCCCCAGCGCCCTACGCACCGCCGCCGGCGCCCTACGCACCGCCGCCGGCGCCCTACGCGCCACCACCGCCGCCGGCGGCGTACGCGCCGCCGCCGGCCTTCCCCGCAAATGACGGCGTCGAGGCCGAGGGTGCGCCGCAGCGCGCGGAGCAGCCGGCGGACCTGCCTCAGCGCGGATCCGCCGCCGCGCGGACCGGACGGACGGCCAGCGGCAGCGCATCCGTCCCCATGACCAACCGGGTCTCACCCGACGACCCGCCCTTGCCACCCACCGCGCTGCCTGCCCCCCAGCCGCGCGTATACGGACGGGCGGTGGTCGACCCGGCGGGCGCCGAGCCACCCGCCGAGGCACGCCCACCGTTCCAGGGTTCGGGCCCCGGTGGCTACGGTGACCCGGCTGTCCCCCGTCAGCCGCAGGCCGACCGGCCCGGCCGCCCCGGCGAGCCGTCCACCGGCGCGGGTGCCTTCGACTTCGCTCAGCCGTCGGGCCCGTCCCTGTTCACGCCCGCGTCGGCGGCCGGGACCGCCTCCGTTCGCCAGCCCGATGTCGCGCCCGCCTCCCCGCCCGGAGTCGCGCCCGCGCCACCGCCGCCCGCGGTTCCGCCACCCGCACCCGCGCTGCCGTCGTGGCCGGTGAGCTACTCAGGTTCGGCCAGCATGCCGCCCGCCGGCGTCTCCCCGGCCGGCCCGCCGCCGGGCGGTGCGGGGATGGGGTTCCGCCCGCCACTCGGGGACCTGCCGCCCTTCGACGCCTTCGGGGTCAACTCCCCGGGCTCACCGGGGCAGGCGCCCGGCACGACCTACGGCGAGCCCGCTTCGACGACCTCCGCGCCGCCGGCCGCCGCGGCCGCCCCGCCCGCCGGTGAGGAGCAGCCGACTCCGCAGGTCCGCAACGGCCGGGTGCTGCTCGCCGTCCTCTGCGCGGCGGTGCTCCTGCTGGTCGTACCGCTGGGGATCGTCTGGCTGGCCACCCGCTCCAGCGACGTGTCCTTCGAGGTCGGCTCCTGCGTACGCCAGTCCGGCTCAGGGGCCGTGGCCGCCGACTGCGACGACGCGAACGCCTACGTCGTGGTCTCGAAGGTGGACAACCAGGAGAAGTGCACCAACCCGCCCAACCAGCCGTACGTGGTGATCGACGACGGGGGCAAGGACAACGTCCTGTGCCTGCGCCCGGCCAACGGCAAGTAGCCCGGGCGAGGGGCGGTCCAGGCTGGGCAAAACGGCTTCAGTCGGACCCGTCCCGATTTAGCCTGTTGGTGTGATTGATCCAATGTCCCCTGCGCCACTGTTCAAGCAGGTGGCCGACGCGCTCGCGGACCGGATCGCAGCCGGCAACCTCATCCCGGGCAACCCGATCCCGAGCGAGACCGCGATCCAGATGGAGTACCGGGTGGCGCCCTGGACCGCACGCGCGGCAATAGCGGAGCTCCGCAAGCGCGGGCTGGTGGTGACCATGCCGGAGGGCAGGACCTACGTTCGCGAGGAGTGAGAACCGGACAACGTTCTACGCAACCGTTACAGCACCACAATGAGGGCGGGATCCCGACAGCTCCCGCCCTCAGACCATGCGTCCATTGTGGATCAACATGCCAATGAAGCTCGGTACCGGCCGTGGCGCCCCGCCGCGCCCTGGCACGATAGGCGTATGAGTGCACGCGTACGCGCGCCCCAGCTGCGCGGGCGGGGTTGGCTGAACACCGGTGGCCGGGAGCTGACCCTGGCCGACCTGCGCGGCAAGATCGTCCTGCTCGACTTCTGGACCTTCTGCTGCATCAACTGCCTGCACGTCCTGGACGAGCTGCGGCCGCTGGAGGAGAAGTACGCCGACGTCCTGGTCGTGATCGGCGTGCACTCGCCCAAGTTCGAGCACGAGCGCGACGCGGCCGCCTTGGCGGCGGCCGTCGAGCGGTACGGCGTGGCCCATCCCGTACTCGACGACCCCGAACTGCTGACCTGGCAGCAGTACGCGGCGAAGGCGTGGCCCACCCTGGCCGTCATCGACCCCGAGGGCTACCTGGTCGCCGCCATGGCCGGGGAAGGGCACGCGGAAGGCCTGGCCAGGCTGGTCGACGAGCTGGTCGAGACGCACGAGGCGAAGGGCACGCTGCACCGCGGCGACGGCCCCTACCTGCCACCCCCGCCGCCGGTGACCGCCCTGCGCTATCCCGGGAAGGCACTGGCGCTGGCGGACGGCCACCTGCTCGTCTCGGACTCGGCACATCACTCGATCGTGGAGCTTGCCCCGGACGCGGAGACGGTGATCCGGCGGATCGGCAGCGGGACCCGCGGCCGCGCCGACGGCACGCCGGAGACCGCGCAGTTCTCGGAGCCGCAAGGGCTGTGCCTGCTCCCCCCGGTGGTCGCGGCGGCCGCCGGGTACGACCTGGTGGTCGCGGACACGGTGAACCACCTGCTCCGCGGAGTGAAGCTGGACACCGGAGAGGTCCTCACCGTGGCCGGCTCCGGCCGGCCGTGGCGCTCCGGTATGGAGACTCCCACCGCCGACGCGCTCGCCGCAGACCTGTCCTCGCCCTGGGACCTTGCCTGGTACGAGGATCGGGTGATCGTGGCGATGGCCGGCATCCACGAGCTGTGGTGGTTCGACCCGGTCGCACGGACGGTCGGGGTGTATGCGGGCACGACCGTGGAGGCACTGCGCGACGGCGACCTGCCAGACGTCTGGATGGCCCAGCCGTCCGGCCTGTCGGTGTCGGATGACGGCACCCGGCTGTGGATTGTGGACAGTGAGACCAGCGCACTGCGATTCGTCACCGACGGCACCATGCACACCGCCGTTGGTCGCGGGCTGTTCGACTTCGGGCACGTGGACGGTCCGGCCGGTCAGGCGCTGCTCCAGCACCCGCTGGGTGTGTGCGCGCTGCCGGACGGCTCGGTGCTCGTCGCCGACACGTACAACGGTGCCGTCCGGCGGTTCGACCCGGCCACCGGACAGGTGTCCACGGTGGAGTCCGGGCTCGCCGAGCCGAGCGACGTGGTGCGTACGCGGGACGGTGACGTGCTGGTGGTCGAGTCGGCGGCGCACCGGCTGACCCGGATCCTGCTGGGCGCGGAGAGTACCGGTGGGTTCCGCCGGGCTTCGTCGGTACGGCGGCCACCTGCGGACCTGGCGCCCGGCGAGGTCACCTTGGACGTCGTGTTCACGCCGGCGCCGGGCCAGAAGCTGGACGACTCGTACGGGGAGCCCACCCGGCTGGAGGTCTCCGCCTCGCCACCCGAGCTGCTGCTGGCGGGCGCGGGGACCGGCCGCGAGCTGTCCCGCCGGCTGGTGATCAACGGTGATGTCGCCGAGGGTGTGCTCCAGGTGGTGGCCCAGGCGGCGACCTGTGACGCGGAGGCGGAGAACCCCGCCTGCCACCTGGCCCGGCAGGACTGGGGCGTACCGGTCCGTGTCGTCCCCGGCGGCCCGGACCGCCTCCCACTCATCCTTCGTGGCCTGGACCCGCAGTCGCCGCAGCCGCGGTAGGGCGACGTGGGCTGGGAGTTCTGGATCGACCGGGGCGGCACCTTCACCGACATCGTCGCGCTCCGTCCAGACGGGACGCTGGTCACACACAAGCTGCTCTCCGAGGACCCGGAGCGCTACCGGGACGCGGCGGTGGCAGGGATCCGGCACCTCATGGGCGTGCCGGAGGGCGACCCGATCCCCACCGGGCGCATCCGCGCGGTCAAGATGGGCACAACCGTGGCGACCAACGCCCTGCTGGAACGCAAGGGCGAGCCCACCCTGCTGGTCATCACCCGTGGCTTCCGCGATGCGCTGCGGATCGCGTACCAGAACCGCCCCCGCATCTTCGACCGTCGGATCGTGCTCCCGGAGTTGCTGTACGAGCGGGTGGTCGAGGCGGACGAGCGGATCGACGCGCGCGGCGAGGTCATCGTTCCGCTGGACCGCGAGCGCCTGCGCCGCGACCTCCAGGACGCCTACGCCGCCGGGCTGCGCGCGGTGGCCATCGTGTTCATGCACGGCTACCGGTACCCGGCGCACGAGGCCGCGGCGGCGGCGCTCGCCCGCGAGGTCGGATTCCCGCAGATCTCCGTCTCGCACGAGGTCAGCCCGCTGGTCAAGCTGGTCTCCCGGGGCGACACCACGGTCGTCGACGCCTACCTCTCGCCCATCCTGCGCCGCTACGTCAGCCAGGTCGAGACAGAGCTGCCCGGCGTGCGGCTGATGTTCATGCAGTCCAACGGCGGCCTTACCGAGGCGCACCGCTTCCGCGGCAAGGACGCCATCCTGTCCGGGCCGGCCGGCGGAGTGGTGGGCATGGCACAGACGGCACGGGCCGCCGGGTTCGACCGGGTCATCGGCTTCGACATGGGCGGCACCTCGACCGACGTATCCCACTACGCCGGCGAGTACGAGCGCGAGCTCGACAGCCACGTGGCCGGCGTACGGCTACGCGCGCCGATGATGAGCATCCACACCGTCGCTGCGGGTGGCGGGTCCGTCCTCTACTTCGACGGCAGCCGGTACCGGGTCGGTCCGGACTCGGCGGGCGCCCACCCGGGCCCGGCCGCCTACCGGCGCGGCGGCCCGCTCACCGTCACCGACGCCAACGTCCTGCTCGGCCGCGTCCAGCCCGACCATTTCCCGCATGTCTTCGGCGACAGCGGAGACCAGCCGCTGGACGTCGCGGCGGTGCGCGCCGGGTTCGCCACCCTGGCCGGCGAGATCGAGCGGGCGACCGGCGAGCGGCGCAGCGCCGAGCAGGTGGCGGCCGGCTTCCTGGAGATCGCGGTGGCCAACATGGCCAACGCGATCAAGAAGATCTCCGTGCAGCGCGGCTACGACGTGACCGAGTACGTGCTCGTCACGTTCGGCGGCGCCGGCGGCCAGCACGCCTGTGCGGTCGCCGATGCGCTCGGCATGACCCGCGTGCTCATCCATCCGCTGGCCGGTGTGCTCTCCGCGTACGGGATTGGACTGGCCGACACCGTTGCGATGCGGGAGGCGGCGGTCGAGATCCCGCTCGACGGCGACCTCGCCGAGGTAGCGACCACTGTGGACAAGCTGGAGGCGGCCGCCCGTGCGGAGCTGCGCGGTGAAGGCGTACCCGAGCAGCGGATCCGCTGCCTGCGCCGGGCCCACCTGCGGTACGCCGGCACCGACACCGCGATCCAGGTCCGGCTCGCGTCGCCGGCCGACATGCGGGCAGAGTTCGAGGCTGCGTACCGGCGGCAGTTCTCGTTCCTCATGCCCGACAAGCAGATCGTGGTGGAGGCCGTGTCGGTCGAGGTGGTGGGCGCCTCCGAAACCCGGGGGGACCTTCCGCTCCCGCGTGGTACCGGACCCGTGGCCGCCGTCGCCCGGGTGCCTGTCTTTTTGGACGGCGGCTGGACCGAGGTGGATCTCTTCCGCCGCGAGGCCATGACCGCCGGAGACACAGTGGATGGTCCGGCGATCGTCGCCGAGGCGAACGCCACCACCGTCATCGAGCCCGGATGGCGGGCCACCGTCACCGACCTCGGCCACCTCCTGCTGATCCGGCACCGGCCGCGGCCCGCGCAGCGGAAGCTGTCCACCCGCGTCGACCCGGTCCGGCTGGAGATCTTCAACAACCTCTTCATGTCCGTTGCCGAACAGATGGGGGTACGCCTGCGCAGCACCGCGCACTCGGTGAACATCAAGGAACGGCTGGACTTTTCCTGCGCGCTCTTCGACGCCGAGGGCAACCTGGTCGCCAACGCACCGCACATCCCGGTCCACTTGGGATCGATGGGCGAGAGCATCCGGATGGTGCTCAGCCGGAACGCGGGCCGGCTCCGGCCAGGCCAGGTGTACGTGCTCAACGACCCCTACCACGGCGGCACGCACCTACCGGACGTCACGGTGGTGACCCCCGTCTTCGACCCGGCCGGCCGCGAGATTCTCTTCGTCGTCGCGTCCCGCGGCCACCACGCCGAGATCGGCGGCGTCACGCCCGGCTCGATGCCGGCCTTCAGCCGGCGGATCGAGGAGGAGGGCGTGCTCATTGACAACTGGCTGCTGGTCGAGGACGGGGTGCTGCGGGAGCAGGCCACGCTCGACCTGCTCCGCTCGGCGGTTCACCCGTCCCGCAACCCGGCCGCGAACCTCGCCGACCTGCGCGCTCAGATCGCGGCGAACGAGAAGGGCGTCCAGGAGCTGCACGCCATGGTTGACCACTTTGGACTCGACGTGGTCCGGGCGTACATGGGGCACGTGCGGGACAACGCAGAGGAGGCGGTGCGCCGGGTGATCGCGGTGCTGCGGGACGGCAGCTACGCGTACGAGATGGACAACGGGGCGGTCATCCGCGTGACGGTCCGGGTCGACCGCCTGACCCGCTCGGCCCACATCGACTTCACCGGCACCTCTCCCCAGCTGGCGAGCAACTTCAACGCGCCCTCGTCGGTGGCCATGGCCGCCGTCCTCTACGTCTTCCGGACGCTGGTGGACGACGACATCCCGCTCAACTCCGGCTGCCTCGCCCCGATCCGGGTCACCATCCCGCCGGGCTCCATGCTCTCCCCGCGGTACCCGGCGGCCGTCGTCGCGGGCAACGTCGAGACATCGCAGGCCGTGACCGGCGCGCTCTACGCGGCGCTCGGCGTGATGGCCGAGGGCTCCGGCACGATGAACAACGTCACCTTCGGCAACGACGAGCACCAGTACTACGAGACGGTGGCCAGCGGCTCCGGGGCCGGGCCGGGCTTCCCCGGCGCGGACACGGTACAGACGCACATGACGAACTCGCGGCTCACGGACCCGGAGGTGCTGGAGTGGCGGCATCCGGTTCGGGTGGAGAGCTACGAGATCCGGCGCGGCAGCGGCGGGGCGGGGCGCTGGCCCGGCGGCAACGGCGGCCGGCGGCGGATCCGCTTCCTGGAGCCGATGACCGTCAGTGTGCTCTCCGGACACCGGAGGGTACCGCCGTACGGGATGGCGGGCGGTGAGCCGGGCGCGCTGGGACGGCACTGGGTGGAGCATCCGGACGGCTCGGTGACGCCGCTGCGCGGCTGTGACTCGGTGCCCGTTGCCGCCGGCGACGTTTTCGTCATCGAAACTCCGGGAGGTGGCGGGTACGGTCGGCCGCGGCCGGTAGCCTGACCAGATGAGCGCCACCGTCTCGGCGACGCGGCGGACGCCGGCGGAGATGGGCAAGCCCCGCCTGCGCGGGCTGCTGCACGCGTACGCGTTCTTCGTCGCCGCCGCGTGCGGACTGGTGCTGTGCGCGCTGGCGGCGACCCGGCCCGGGCGCGGCGCCGTCATCAGCTGCCTGGTCTACAGCCCGACGGTGTGCGCGCTGTTCGGGGTCAGCGCGCTCTACCACCGTCGAGTGTGGAGCAGACGCGGGTACCAGCTGATGCGCCGGCTGGACCATTCGATGATCTTCCTGTTCATCGCCGGCACGTACACCCCGTTCTGCGTCCTGCTGCTGCCACGCCGCACCGGGACGGTCATCCTGAGCGTGGTATGGGGCGGCGCGCTGGCCGGCGTGGCGATGAAGGCGATCTGGCCGCACGCCCCGCGGTGGCTGTCCGCGCCGCTCTACGTCGCGCTCGGCTGGGTGGCCGCCGCGGTCCTGCCCGACATCTGGCGAAGCAGCGTGACGGCTCTGGTCCTCCTGCTGCTGGGCGGGGTCGCGTACAGCGCGGGAGCCGTCTGCTACGCGACCCGCCGGCCCAACCCGTGGCCGGCCGTCTTCGGCCACCATGAGTTCTTCCACGCCTGCACGCTGGTGGCCGCGACCAGCCACCATGCCGCCATCTACGTCGTACTCTTCCGATAAGTCGTCATCAGCCCCAGATCGTCATCAGCCTCAGATGGGGCGTCGTCAGCGCCGCTCCGGCGGATGCACCTCGGTCCGGTGCTCCTCGGTGAACTTGCGGTCGTTCGGGAGCATGCCACGGTCCTCCTCGAGGGCCGACGGGTGGCCACGACGACGGCGGACGCGCCAGGACCACAGCGTCGCCACCAGGACGGCCAGGCCCGCCGCGATCACGACCCACCCCACGGCGTCCACGTCCAGCCACCAGATGGTGTCCCCGGTGATCCCGTACACGATGATCGCGCCGAGTGCGATCAGGAAGATGCTCGCACCGATGCCCATCGTCTGAGCCCCTTTCGCCTCCCTGGTCCGGTTGACCCGCCCGGCCCTCCGGCTCGGCTCCGCGGACGACCGGCGGCATCGATAGGTGCGTACCCACCGGGCCTGGGGTCAATCCGGCAAGCTGGTGCGCATGACCGAACGCACGCTGGTGCTGCTACGCCACGCCAAAGCGGAAACCCCCGCCGGGGACCGGGACATCGACCGCCGGTTGTCCGCACGCGGCCAGGCCGACGCCGCGGCGGCCGGAGCCTGGCTGGGCGCCCAGGGCCACCTGCCGGACCTGGTCATCTGCTCCCCGGCCCGGCGCACCCGGCAGACCTGGCACGCGGTCGCGGTCGCGCTGGCCGAGGCCGCTCCCCAGCCGCCGGCGCCCACCGTACGGTACGAGCGCGCGGTGTACGACGGGTCAGTCGACGACCTGCTCCGCTTGGTCCAGTCGGTGCCCGAGGAGGCCAGCTCGCTTCTGCTGATCGGCCACAATCCGACGATCTCGCAGCTCGTCGCGGTGCTCGACCCCCAGGCCAGGATGGATTCGGACGGGCTACGCACCAGCGGAGTCGTGGTTCACCAGGTGACCGGCGCGTGGTCCCGGTGCGGGACGCGCCGGGCCCCGGTCACCGCCGCCCACACCGCCCGGGCGCCTGCCCCGAGCTGACCCGGATGCCGGTCTCGAGGGCTCCCGGTTAGGGCGGGGGTGCCGTGTCGGGCTGGTCGGGGGTCAGCGGTCCGGGATCGTGGACCAGGCGGGTCTCCTCCACCACAGACAGCGCACGCTGGCGCTTCTTCCGGTCCCGCCAGAACCACATCTGGATGAACAACACCGCTAGGCCGGCGAGGATGAACACCCAGCCCATCACCTTCAAGTCGAGCCACTTCAGGTCGACGTGGATCGCGTACGCCAGGATCGCGCCGAACGCGATCAGGAAGATCGCTCCACCAATGCCCATGTGCGCTCCTCGCTGCCCACCGCCTCCCCAGAAGCCCGCTCCCTCGGCCGGCCGAGCTGGCGGCCCAGCGGCCGGACGGCGGGGGCCGGGCAGGCCAGTGCGTGCCCCTAAGTAGCCGGCGCAAACCGTGCCCCCAGGTAGCCGGCGCAAACAAGGACCGGGGCCCGAACCCGGGCCCCGGTCTGGCGGCAAGGGCCAAGGCCATGGCGGCCAGGGCCCGAAGCGGGCTAGAAGGCCTCCTCCGGGAGGTCCATCACGTCCAGCGTGGTCGCCTCCACCACCTTGCGGTCGGCGGACAGCCGTGGCAGCACCTCCCGGGCGAAGAACCGGGCCGCCGCGATCTTGCCCTCGTAGAACGCCTGGTCGGCGGCTCCGGCCGGGCCCTGCGGACCGGCCAGGGCGCGCAGTGCCACCTCGGCCTGCCGCTGCAGCAGCCAGCCGACCATCAGGTCACCCATGGCCAGCAGCAGCCGTCGCGTGTTGAGCCCCACCTTGTACAGCGCCCGCGGGTCGCCGCCGGACGCCTCCCCCGCGCCCCGGCCTTCGGACCCTGCGGCCATAGCCTCGGCAACCCAGCCGGTCATCGTGGCGAGCATGCCCTGCACGTCGGCGAGGGCGGTGGCGAGCGCCTGCCGCTCCTCCTTGAGCCGCCCGTTGCCGGACTCGTCGTCGAGGAAGGACTGGATCTCGCCGGCCACCACCAGCAGCGCCTGGCCCTGGTCCTTCACGATCTTCCGGAAGAACAGGTCCAGGCTCTGGATCGCGGTGGTGCCCTCGTACAGGGTGTCGATCTTCGAGTCCCGGATGTACTGCTCAAGCGGGTAGTCCTGCAGGAAGCCGGAGCCGCCGAACGTCTGCAGCGACTCGGAGCCGAGCAGCTCGTACGCCCGCTCCGAGCCGCACCCCTTGATCAGCGGCAGCAACAGGTCGTTGACCCGCTCGGCAACCTGCTCGCCGGCCTGGTCGCCGGCTGCCGCGGCCAGCCGCGCCTTGTCCTGCCAGCTGGCCGTGTAGCAGACCAGCGCGCGTAGGCCCTCCGCGTACGACTTCTGCAGCATCAGCGACCGGCGTATGTCCGGGTGGTGGGTGATGGTCACCCGCGGCGCGGTCTTGTCCGTCTGCCGCAGCAGGTCCGGACCCTGGACCCGGTTCTTGGCGTACTCCAGGGCGTTGAGGTAGCCGGTGGAGAGCGTGGCGATGGCCTTGGTGCCGACCATCATCCGGGCGTACTCGATGATCAGGAACATCTGCCGGATGCCGTCGTGCACGTCCCCGAGCAGCCAGCCCTTGGCCGGCACGCCGTGCTGGCCGAAGCTCAGCTCGCAGGTGGCGGAGACCTTCAGCCCCATCTTGTGCTCGACGTTGGTGGCGAACACGCCGTTGCGCTCGCCCAGCTCGCCGGTATCCCAGTCGAAGAGGATCTTCGGGACGATGAACAGGCTCAGCCCTTTGGTGCCCGGCCCGCCGGCGCCCGGCACGCCGACCGGGCGGGCCAGCACGTAGTGGATGATGTTGTCGGTCAGGTCGTGCTCGCCGCTGGTGATGAACCGCTTGACGCCCTCGATGTGCCAGGAGCCGTCCGGCTGCGGGATGGCGCGGGTGCGCCCGGCGCCCACGTCCGAGCCCGCGTCCGGCTCGGTGAGCACCATGGTCGCGCCCCACCGCTTCTCGACCAGCAGCTTGGCCAGCTTCTTCTGCTCCGCGGTGCCCTCGCGGAACAGGGTGTGCGCGAACGACGGCCCGCCGGCGTACATCCACACCGCCGGGTTGGCGCCGAGGATCAGGTCGGCCACGGCCCACCACAGGGCCCGCGGCGCGTTCGTGCCACCGATCTCCGCAGGCAGGTCCAGCCGCCAGTACTCCGCGTCCATGAAGTCGGTGTACGCCTGGCGGAAGTCCTCGGGGAGGGTGACGCGGTGCTCGACCGGGTCGAAGACCGGCGGGTTGCGGTCGCTGGTGATCAGGCTGGGCGCCAGCTTCTCCCGGGCGAACCGGTCGACCTCGGCCAGGATGTTGCGCGCGGTGTCCACATCGATATCGCCGTACGGTTCCCGACCGAGGACCTGGTCGGCTCCGAACACCTCGAAGAGGTTGAACTCCAGGTCGCGGACGTTGGTCTTGTAGTGACTCATGCGGCGCTGGTCCCCCGCTTCTCCGATTCCGTGTTACTGACGGGTAGTTTAACGATGTTATTACCCGTCAGTAACCGCGAACAAGACCAGTGACCTCCATCACCCGCTTCACCCTGCCCACGATGCGGGTCGAGGACTACCCGACCGGGTCACGCCTCGGTCGCCCCGACCTCCCAGCTGGGCACCGCTGCCACGCTGGTCTGCTCGGCCCCGGCGTACTCCATCAAGACCAGCGCAATGTCGTCGTCCAGCTGTCCGTGCACCCACTCCAGCAGCGCGGTCTCCAGCGAGGCGAGGCCGTCGCCGACGGTGCCGTGCCCGAGCAGCCGCCAGGCGCGTCCGGCGGTGGGGAAGAACTCGCCGTTCTGGCGGGCCTCGGCCAGCCCGTCGGTATACAGCAGCAGGCGGTCGCCCGGCTCCAGACGCTCGACCCGCGGCCGCACGATCGGCATGAAGCCCAGGGGCGGGGCAGGGGCGGGTGGCTCCAGCGGGATCACCCGGCCCCGGCGTAGCAGCAGCGGCGGCGGGTGGCCGCAGTTGACGATGGTGAGAGTGCCGCCGCGCTCCTCCACCAGAGCCGCGGTGACGAAGTCCTCCTCGCCCACCGACCGGGCCACCGCCCGGTCCAGGTCGGCGACGATCGCCTCCAGGTCGGCCCGCTCATACGCGACGTGCCGGTAGGACCCGAGCACCATGCTGGCCACCCGGACCGCTTCCAGGCCCTTTCCCCGTACATCTCCGATGATCATCCGTACGCCGTACGGCGTGTCCAGCACCTCGTACAGGTCCCCGCCGATGTCGGCAGCGGCGGTGGCCGAGATGTACCGGCCGGCGACCGCGAGCGCGCCCATCCGCGGCTCGAGCGGGCGGAGCACCGCCTGCTGGGCCACCGAGGCGAGCCTGGAGAGTTCGGCGATCTGCTCGGCCTGCCGCTCGCGGACCACCGCCACCGCGGCCGCAACGCCGGTGGCGAGCACGATCGCAGCGACGTTGATGCTGGTGGCCACCGTTATCTGGGGCCCCGCGGCGGCGAGCGCCACACTGGTCACGGTGGCCACCGCGCCCGCCGTCAGCACGACGCGCCAGGCGGAGAACGCCGCGGCGACGAACGGCGCGGCCACCAGCAGGCCGATGTAGTTGGGCTGCCGCCCGTCCACCAGCTCGACCGCCGCGACGATGGCGAGCAGCACGAAGGCCGCGCCGAGGCCGGCGCGGGTGCCGGGACTCATCGGGCGACGGCCCGCAGAACTGAGACGCATGGGTACCGGCACCAGCATGCCCGATCGCAACCCGCGACTGAACTGAGTTGACTCCTCGGCTGAGGCCGATCTGGCCGGGCGGACCCCGTGCTGGCCCGGCCCGGCTGGGTCAGCCGAGCACCTCGTACTTCGCGGTGATCACGCCCGAGGAGAGCGAGGCGATCGCCGCGAAGGCGCCGCGGGCCAGGTCGATGCAGCGCCCCGAGACGAACGGGCCGCGGTCGTTGACGCGCACCACCACAGACTTGCCGTTCGCGGGGTTCGTCACCCGTAGCCGCGTGCCGAAGGGCAGGGTCCGGTGCGCGGCGGTCAGGCCGTCCGGGTCGAACGGCTCCCCGCTGGCGGTCGTCGAGCCGGTCTCGTAGTAAGAAACGCCGCACGTCCCGCTGTCCACCACACCGGAGTCCTTGCTGGCCGACCGGGTCGGGCTGGGCGTACGGCTGCGGCTCGGGCTCGCGCTCGGCTTCGGCCTCGCCGTACGGACCAGGTTGCGCGAGGCCCGCTGCGGTGCGCGGCTCCACGTCGGTTGAACGCTGGGGCTGGCGCTCCCGGTTGCCGTGGTGGCTGAGGTCACCGGCGCCGGGTCGGCGAGGGAAGCGTCGTCGCTTGTGAAGATCCGACGTACCCCGCCGGTGGCGGCGAAGACCCCGACCAGCACGGCGACGACCAGCGCCGCGGCGGTCACCGGGATGAGGTTACGGAAGCTTCTCCTGGTACGCGGCGCGGCGTGTCTGCCTGCCAAAAGTCAGACCTTCCAGACGACAACAGGGCCGTCGCGGACCATAACCGCACCGCCGCAACGCCTGTCAAGGCGATCTGCTACTTTCGCCCCGCTTTGTGGGCAAACGTTCACCCGAACAACCGACGCGGCCTGGGCCGTCTGGCATCGTGGCTCGTGTGCCTGACGCGCCACTTCCGCCACTCGCCGCCCGGCTCGTCGACACCTTCCGCTGGGTGGATCTCGGACCGGACAGTACGCACCTGGTCAGTGACATCTCCGGCTGGTGGCGCGACCCCGTTGTCCTGGCGTCGATCGGCCCCGCACTGGCCGACCTCTTCCGCGACGTCCGGCCGACCGTGGTCATCTCGCCCGAGAAGGGCGGGTTCGTCGTCGGCCCGCTGGTCGCCGCCGCGCTCGGTGCCGGCTTCATCGAAGCGTACAAGAGCACTCGAACCCGGCGAATCGCCGACCAGCTTGTCTGGCGTTCCACCGGACTCGACTACCGCGGCCGCGAGCTCAGCCTCGGCGTACGGGCCCGGCACCTCAGCGCGCAGGAGCGGGTGCTGCTGGTGGACGACTGGGCGGACACCGGTGCGCAGCTCGTCGCGCTGCGCCAGCTCGTCCTGGACATCGGCGCCGCGTACCTGGGCGCCGCGGTGATCGTCAACGGATGCGCCGAGCCGATCTGCGAGCAGCTCCGGCTGCGCTCCCTGCTGCGCCGCGCCGACCTCGACGCCCGTCTTCCGTGAGGCCTCGCGTACCACGCTCGCAGTACGCTGGCCGCACGAATGGGAGACTGAGCGATTCAGGCACTGATCCGGGCGAATGCTTGGCGAGCTGGCCGAGTTCCTTCATTGGGAGGAGACGCGATGACCGACGCGAAGGGACTGCCGCAGACCCCGGAGGAAGCCCAGGAGTTCATGGCGAACCTGACGTTCGACCAGCCGGCCACGCCGGAGGAGGAGGCCGACCTGTTGGCGACGCTGCCTCCCCCGGGTTCCGAGGTCATGGTGGTGCGATCCGTCCGGTTGCCGGTGGAGACGGAGTTGGCCGTGGAAGCCGCCGCTAAGGCGGCCGGTGTACCGAAGACGGTGTGGATTCGACAGGCGATCAAGACCGCGCTGGTGATGCAGGCTGAGGAGGACCAGCCGATTTCACGAGCTGACGCGTTGCGGGCGTTGACCCTGCTCCGCCCTGTCCGTCGCCCTGCCGCCTGAGGCAGCCGGCCTTCTCCCCGGCCCTTAAACTCACCGGGCTCCATCCGGTCGGGCCCTCCCCCGGGCGTTCGTGCGGGAGCGAGTCGCTGCTACCGCATCAATGCCGCGGCGAGCCGGGCCGCCGGCCCGTCACCGGCGCTCGCCCCGGCGTTCAGCAGCTCGATGCGGTGGACGAGACGAGGAGCGCTCAGCGGTACGCCGACCAGTCCACTGGCGACACTCACGACGGAGTGCGGCAGGAGCGCCAGTCCGTGGCCGGCGGCGACCAGACTGGTCAGCACCGCGACGTCCGCGCCCTCGTAGCGGAGGCCGGCGCCCAAGCCGTCCAGTCCCGCCGCCGCCCGAAGTTCGGCCAGCGGCGCCACGGCCGGGGCATCGATCCAATACGCCTCGGCCAGGTCTGGCAAGGCCAGCCCCGGCCGCCGGGCGAGTGGGTGAGTGGCGGGCATCGCGACCACGACCGGGCTCTCGGCGATCGCGACCGTGCCGACACCCCCGGCGCTCGGGTCAGCCAGCCCGGCGTCGGGCAGCCGGAGCGGGTCGGACGGCGCGGCGTAACCGTCGATGAGGCCGAGGTCGAGGGCGGCCGCCGCAACGCCGGAGAGAACTCGGTCGCGGTCGGCGACGCGCACCTCGGCCCGTACGAGAACGAACTCGGTGCGGATCTGCGCGAGCGCGGCGGCGAGCGCCGGCGCCCACGCCAATGGGGTGACGCCGACCACGAGCCGAGCCGGGGGCGCGGCGGCACGGGTGACATCCGCACGCGCCGCGGCCATCCGCACCAGGATCAGCGAGGCGTGACCGCGCAGCCGCCGCCCGGCCTCGGTGAGGGCCACCGGGCGGCGGGTCAGCAACCGGGTACCGAGATCGGCCTCCAGGGCGGCGATGTGCTGCGACACCGCGGACTGGGTGTATCCCAGCCGCTCGGCGGCTCGGGAGAACGACTCCGTCTCGGCAACGGCGAGAAAGGTCCGCAGCAGGTGAGGCTCCATATCACGAACGCTAATGCACAAGCTACGGATCATCGTTGGACGCGATGCTGGACCGGGGCCAGCATGATGCCATGACACGGATCGCCCTCATCGGAGACCGCTCAGCCACCGTACGGTCCCATAACCGCATCCCTATGCTGCTCGACGCGCTGCGGGTACGGGACCAGATCGATCTTGACGCCTACTGGATCCCCACCTCGGAAGCTGACGACGCAGACACCCTGCGCGGCTTTGACGCGGTCTGGCTGGTCCCCGGCAGCCCATACCACAGTGAAGCCGGCGCGGTCGCCGCCGTGCGGATCGTGCGGGAGTCAGGCATTCCCTTCCTGGGCACCTGCGGTGGGTTCCAGCACGCCATGCTGGAGTTCGCCCGCAACGTCTGCGGCCTGCCGTCCGCGCGGCATACCGAGTACGGGCCCGGCGAGGGTGACGCCTTCATCGTCGAGCTGTCGTGCTCGCTGGCCGGACACGAGGCGGCCGTCAACCTCACGCCAGGCTCGCTCGTCGAGCAGCTGGTCGGCACGTCCCGAACCATCGAGCGGTACCACTGCAACTACGGCATGGCGCCGGAGTACCTGGATCTGCTCCGGGCGCATGGCATGCGCTTCAGCGGGGTCGACGACGCCGGCGAGGTACGCGTCGCCGAGCTCCCTGACCACCCGTTCTTCCTGGTCACGCTCTTCCAGCCGGAGCTGGCCGGCGACGGCACCAGCGCCCACCCGATCATCCGAGGCTTCGCCCAGGCCGCGGCGAACCGGGCCGGTGCGCTGGCCGCCGGGCGACGCGAATAGCCGCAGGCACCTGGGCTCATGGCACCCGGGATCTGACCCATAGAGACATCGATGGTCCTGGTTGGGAGAGTGCTCCTGACCAGGGCCTTTGCCGTGGAGCGGGTGACGGGAATCGAACCCGCACTGTCAGCTTGGGAAATGTCGATCCGGTCCCGGTCGCGTCCCTGACGCCCTGGTCAACATGGCCCAACGTGGCCTGGAGTACCCCTGTCTGTCCTGGGCTAATGGCACGCTAATGGCACGACGCTGCGACGTCCTGGTGCTCGCGCTCACCAGCGCGGACGTCTCCTGCCTGACCGTTCCGTACGCCGTCGACCCGCGGCTCACCGGAGCGGGCCGGCGCCGGGGCCGCCACGACGTACGGGCCGCGACGGTACCGACCAACGCTGGCGGTCCCGGCGACGGTCTGCTCGGCTTGCCCCGGGTCGACGGTGGGCGGAGCGGTCAGGCTCCTCTACCCGGACCAAGACGGACGCCGCCTACTCGCCCGCCCGTTCCGGGGCCGGAGATCCCCGCCGGAGGCGTGCTCCTTGTGGGCAGCGAACTGGCGGTGCCCTCGCCCCATCGCGACAACAGGTGCTCCGGATCGTCGGGGGTTATGGCCAGATCGACGGAAGTGGGAGGCGGAGATGGCGGACCCTTATGCGTGGTGCGCGACCGGCATCCCGAGTAGACCCGGCAAGTGGCACGGGTCCACGTACGAGCGGGGCGGGGGTTGCGCCCCGTCGGGCGGCTTACCGCCCCGGCGCCGCAGGCAGCCGGGGCGGCTCCCCGCAGCGGTCGCTTACCCCGCCCGCGCCGCGACGCGGCGCTTGATCCTGAATGAGGCCAATTCGGCAGAGCACGGTATCGACTGGGCTGTGATTCGCACGCACTGCTCAGAGGTCTGGTTCACCACGCACTTACGGCAGGCGGGCGGTGGTGATGAGCCGCTTGAGCCAACTCGGGCCTGAGCTAGGTAGGTTTACGCCGCCAAAGCCGCACGCTGTCGATGACCCGACAGTAAGCGCTGACACGCGGTGAAAGCCTTAGCAAGCCGTCGGGAGCTGCCGGTGTCGAGGATGGTCATTATGGCGCGGACTAGGCGTATCTACATGTGGATGGGTCGTATCACCGTTATGGCGATTATCGCGAGGGCTTTCGCTCACCTTGGCACCGTAGGACCGGACAGGGCAGACAAACCGGGCAGCGCCCTAAGTTTGGTAGTCGCCATCGTCACTCTGCTCGTCCCCCTACGCACTCCTGACCGAAGGTCAACGGTTGTGTGCCATCCTCTCCTACCTGGCCATCGCCAGCAAACACGGCCTTAACCTACGCCGTTACCGTTTGCTGCAGGCGACCCTTGGCTGTCCGAAGCCGCTCAAACAACCTGATCAATTACTCATGAAGGAGCTGCTACGTTGGTTCTAAATGCTTCCTTGGGCGTGGGTAATGCGGTCTGTCACCCCACGTGGCCAGTCCCACATGCTAGTGACACTCTTGAGACGCCGCCGGCCGCTCTGTGCTACGCGGCTCATCTTGTCCACTGGTTGAATAGGGCAGGTGCACTGTGAGCGCGTCGCCGTCCTCCGACGTCTCGGAGATGCGACTCGAACGTAATGGAACAATGCGTGTAACGTTTCTCGACGGTCGCGTCGTAACTGCCTCCATTGGACAAAATGCATTGGCGCCGACCAGCGCCATCGCTTCATCCACCTATTTACCGCAAACCTCACGGTTGCAGCTTTTAACGACGCGAGGAGACGAAATTTTCGTTGAACTCCCACAATCCAATGCCCTCGCACCCCTTGAAGCAAGGCCGACGATCTATCTCGATCAAAACCATTGGAGCACCCTGACTAACGTGTTGCACGAGCCAGATCGCGTAACCAATAGCGATGAGCGGGACGCGGCAGTACAGCTTATCGAACTAGCGACCGCACGCAAGGTCGTGCTGCCGATGTCCTCGGCACACATGTTAGAGACTTGCAAGCAAGTCGACAGGGAAGAGCGATACCGGAGAGCACTCACCATCGTTCAACTATCGGCGGGCTGGCAACTGCGCGACCCTCTGGATCTTCGACGATTCGAGATACGCCAAGCGTTGACCGTGCGCTACCGTCAATTCTGCCTACTCCCGCCAGCCGCAGTCACGCTCGAACCGAACGCCGTTCACGCTAGCCGAAGAAGCAACCTTCCAGACATCGATAGTCGCTTACCTGTAGAGGCTCGGTGGACTGTACATGCTATTCGCAGCATCGGGGGGATCGTCGACACGATGCTAGACGCTGACAACATCCCTATGGCGATTCCGCGTGGATGGGTATCTGAGTTTCAGAGTTTCGCGACGTTCTTGCGAAGGAATCCTTCGAGTAAAGAGCTGAAACGCCGGAGGACCTTCGCGAAGTTCATCGCAGACTTGCGACTCGAGCTATGTGAAGAAGCCGCTCGAGCCGGCATAACGCCAGAACAGGTGTCGGATTGGACTCTTAATCAAAGCGAGGCCGACCTGCGTTCGATGCCGTCGCTGGGCCTGTTCCGCGAGGTTCTCCATGAAAAACTCTCCGACGGCAGCGTCCGCTGGGAGGCCAATGATCTCATTGATATGATTTACCTCGCGTCAGCCGCCGGCTACTGCCAGCACGTGGTGGGTGAGCGAAGACACACCTCATACATAGGAAATGGACTACGGCGACTAGGTCGGACGAGCCATGTTCACCCAAACCTCCGGTCGCTCATCAAGCAGCTTGAGCCGATACACCGCAGCGCGGCAGCACGAGCATCGGTTCATTGCCCAACTAGATCCCCGTCCACATCGCCCGGTACTAGCCAGGCGACCGGCAACTTTGCGGGCGCCCGATGCGGCGTGTAAGTGGCCGCTGCCCGGTCACCAGCCATTTCCTCGCCAGTCATCTACACGACGAACCCAGGCTTCGTACTCGATCCTGCGGCATCAGCTTGAGGTACTTCCTGGAGGCCCAGCCTGTTTAGTTCGCCAAAGCGGCGTCAACCTACTTCTGAGAGGCATGCCTAGTCCATCGCCAACAGCAAATTGTGCATGTGCCAGTCTTGAGGCCTATTCGCGGAAAAGAGCGAATAGCCAAGATCACACTTTCGAGTTACTGAAATGACTTGTCCGTAACGAACGAAGTCGCCGCCTGCATAACCTCACGGCGAGCCAAACGGCGTTCGATCTGAAGCCGCGAGGGTGGCCTTGAGCAAGGAAATCTACCGCCCACTGCGCGAGCGACCTTTCCACACTCTTCAGGCCCTGGTATAGCAGCCACCCCCGCGGCCTCTCCCGAGGTTTCCTGCCGCCTGGAGCCGGCTTCCTCATCGCTGGTTCTGCTCGCACGTCGACGCCATCGCGGTGCCAGTAGCCAGCCGCGACCCGAGCCGCAGCATGCGTTCACGCCCATACCGCATCATCAGGCGGGCCTGCGTCGCCTGGACGCAGGCCGCATTTGTGTAATGTTGCCGCCTCGACGCCCGTCACCGATCGCGGCACAAGGCGGCACAAGACGTTGAGTCCACATCCTTGATTTCAAGGACAACTGGCCCAGTAGGCGTCGGAGCGATGACGGCATCGTAGTTGGTAGTATGGTTCTCACTTTTTACCGACCCTTGGAAGTTATAACGCACTGTTAATCCGTAGGTGCCCTTCACGTGGAAGACGCCGAACTTTTGGTCAAATGAGGGGCGAGCTGTCAGCAGCGGATCGCTCAAAGACCATTGAGGTGATCTCAACAAGATAGGTATCCGTGTTCGAAATGCGTGAGTACTAGAGCGGCCCGAGCTATGTCGCTGATCCGGCGCGGGGAAACAGTGACGTGGCGCAGGACGCGCCAGCGGCCGA
>Ga0310834_100202_pt1 | contig 94739 bp, 87 predicted proteins | sample SM_ome_2_FD_201314 | JGI IMG/M metagenome (GOLD analysis project Ga0310834, IMG submission 201314) | Sorghum-adapted microbial communities enriched on stacked mutant (SM) sorghum from Joint BioEnergy Institute, Emeryville, California... ...
GCTGCACTCGGCGGTGACCGCACTGGTGCGCGACCGGGATATCAAGATCATCGCGGTGAAGGCGGACTACTTCGACATCGGCATCCCCCGCCGCTGGCGCGAGCTGTGGACGCAGCTTCGGGCGACCGGCGCCTCGACGACGGCTGGCGCCCGTAGAGCGAATTGACGCCGCGCCTGCGGGCACGATCGGCTCCGGGTGTGAGCGGTATCCGCATGGCCGGGTCTTTGCCGGGTACCGGCGACGGGATGATGCTGTTCCTCTGCGGAGACGTGATGACCGGGCGCGGCATCGACCAGATCCTGGGCCACCCCGGTGATTCACGGCTGTGGGAGCGGTACGTCCACGACGCCCGCGACTACGTGCGGCTGGCCGAGGCGGTCAATGGCCCGATCCCCCGGCCGGTCGGGCCCGCCTGGCCGTGGGGTGAGGCGCTGCGTGTACTGGCGAGGACCAACCCGGATGCCCGCATCATCAACCTGGAGACCAGCATCACGCAGAGCAGCAGCGTTGCCAGCGGGAAGGCCGTGCACTACCGGATGCACCCGGCCAATACCGGCTGCCTGGCCGTGGCGCGGCCGGACGCCTGCGTGCTGGCCAACAACCACGTCCTCGACTTCGGTCCGGCAGGCTTGGCGGACACCCTGGACGCCCTGAGCGAGGCGGGCATCCCCGCCAGCGGTGCCGGCCGCGACCGCAGCCAGGCACGGCAGCCCGTGATCATCCCGCTGCCCGGCGGTTGCCGGGTCGTGGTCTTCGCCGGCGGCCACCAGTCCAGCGGGATCCCGCCTGGCTGGGCCGCGCAGCCGCATGGGGCCGGGGTGAACCTGCTGCCCGACCTCTCCGCCCGCACCGCGGACGATATCGGTGAGCGGGTCGCGCAGGTCAAACGCCCTGGCGATGTGGCCATCTTCTCTATCCACTGGGGATCCAACTGGGGTTACCAGGTGCCGGACGACCACATCGACTTCGCCCACCGGCTCGTCGACCGGGGGGTGGACATCGTCCACGGTCACTCGTCGCATCATCCCCGGCCGGTCGAAATCTACCGGGGAAGACTCATCCTCTATGGCACCGGGGACTTCATCAACGACTACGAAGGCATCAGCGGCCACGAGGAGTACCGCGACGACCTGCGTCTGATGTACTTTCCAACGGTACGCCCGGAGACTGGAGAGCTGGCTCGGCTGATCATGGTGCCCCTGCAGACCCGCCGGATGCAGCTGACCCGATCATCCACACAGGACATATCGTACCTGTGCGAGCTGCTCGACCGCATCAGCCGCCCGTTCGGAGCGCGGGTCGCGCGGGCCGGTGACCACGCTCTCCGGCTGGTGAGGTGAGCGGAGGTGTCACCGCGGGAGGTCATCGTCCTGGGCACGGCGAGCCAGGTGCCGACCAGGCGGCGCAACCAGAACGGCTACCTGCTGCGCTGGGACGGCACGGGCTTCCTGTTCGACCCGGGGGAAGGCGCCCAGCGACAGATGCTGCTCGCCGGGGTCGCCGCGAGCGACATCACGCACATCTGCATCAGCCACTTCCACGGTGACCACTGCCTGGGACTGCCGGGCGTCGTGCAGCGGCTGTCGCTGGACCGGGTGCCGCATCTGGTGCATGCAGCCTATCCCGCCGACGGACGGCAGTACTTCACCCGGCTGCGGCACGCCTGCTCGTTCCACGACACCGCGGAGCTGATCGAACTGCCCGTGGCAGGTGACGGCCCGGTGCTTTCCGGCGAGTTCGGCGTGCTGGAGGCGTACCGCCTGGAGCACAGCATCACCTCGTACGGCTACCGCCTGGTGGAGCCGGACGGGCGCCGGATGCTGCCCGACCGGCTGGCCGCGGCGGGCGTCAGCGGGCCGCTCGTCGGCGAGCTGCAACGGACCGGCCAGGTCACAGTGGACGGCCGCACGGTCGGCCTGGCCGAGGTGAGCGCGGCACGGCCCGGCCAGCGGGTGGCGTTCGTGATGGACACGCGGCTGTGCGACGCGGTATACGTCCTGGCCGACCGTGCCGACCTGCTGGTCATCGAGGCGACGTTCCGGGACGGTGACGAAGCGCTCGCCCGCGAGTACGGGCACCTGACCGCCCGGCAGGCGGCCCGGGTGGCCGCGGAGTGCGGGGTGCGGACACTGGTGCTGACCCACTTCTCGCAGCGCTACACCGATCCGGAGGGCTACCGGATCGAGGCGGCGGAGGAGTTCGACGGCGACATCATCGTGGCCGCCGACCTGGACCGGGTGCCGGTTCCCCGCCGCCGGCACTGACGGCCATGAGCCCACCGGATCCGACGGCCATGAACCCACCGGCACTGCCGACCATGAGCCCACCTGATCTGAAAGCAATCAGAGCCCGCCGGAGCTGAGAGTTTCCGGACCGCGGGGGCCGCGTTCATCCGATCCGGTAGCGCTCGGCGTCCGCCTCGCGCAGCGTCAGGCCGTGCCCGGGCAAGGACAGGTCCGGGCGGATCTGCCCGCCGGTCGCGGCCACCGTGCCGTCGAAGAGCATCGACTCGATGCGGACGTGGTCGTGGAACCACTCCTGGTGCCGCATGTTGGGCGTGGCGAGCGCCACGTCCAGGTGCAGGTGCGGCGCGCAGTGCGCGGAGACCTGCAGCCCGTGCGCGGCGGCCACCGCGGCGATCCGCAGCCACTCGGTCACTCCCCCGCACCGCGATGCGTCCACCTGCACGCAGTCCACCGCGGCCGCCTCGCACATCCGTCTGAAGTAGACCAGGTCGTATCCGTACTCGCCGGCCGCGACGTCGGCAGCCACCGCGTCCCGGACCTGCCGCAGCCCGACCAGGTCGTCCGAGGAGACCGGCTCCTCGAACCACACCACCCGCTGGTCGGCGAACCGCTGCCCGATCCGGACCGCCTGCTTGCGGCTGTAGCCGCCGTTGGCGTCGACGTACAGCTCGGCCTCCGGGCCGATGACGCGGCGGGCCTGCCGGATCCGGTCCAGGTCGCGATCCTGGCGGCTGCCCCAGCTCTCGCCAATCTTGATCTTGACCCGGGGGATGCCGTCCTCGTGCACCCACCCGGCCAGCTGCCGCTCGAGCTGCCGGGCGTCGTAGCTGGTGAAGCCGCCGCTGCCGTACACCGGGACGCTGTCGTGAAGCTGGCCGAGCAGCCGGACCAGCCGTACCTCAAAGAGCCGGGCGGCCAGGTCCCACAGCGCGACGTCAACCGCGGAGATGGCGGTGGCCGCGACGCCGGGCCGCCCGGCGTTGCGCACGGCGGCCGCCATCCGGTGGTACGCGGCGGGCGCGTTGCCGGCCGGCAGGCCGCACACGGCCGGCGCGAGCAGGTCGGTGACCACGGCGGCCGCGCCGGCGGAGGCGTAGGTCCAGCCCAGGCCGGTGACCGGGCCGGCGCGGGCGAGCACCACCACCATGGTCGTGGCGTCCCAGCTGAAAGTGCCGTCCGCCTCCGGCGCGTCCGTCGGAATCCGGTACACCCGGGCCGTCAGGTCCTCGACGATCAGATCGCCCACCGCACCCCGCTTCCCCGCCGACCCACCCGCCGAAACATGTTTCGGGCATGCCGCGGACGGGTAGCGGCGCCCTAGGCATCCTGCGAAAGGCATTTGTCGTGACCGTCACCTTGCCGACTCCCCACACCCGCTCCGCTACCCGGCCGCAGCTGCGCGACCTGGCCAAAGACCTGACCGGACGGGTCAGCGGGGAGGTGCGCTTCGACGACGGCAGCCGGGCGCTGTACGCCACGGACGCCTCCAACTACCGTCAGGTGCCGATCGGGGTCGTCGTGCCCCGAACGCTCGACGACGTCGTATCCACTGTGGAGGTCTGCCGGGCGCACGAGGTCCCGGTGCTGTCCCGGGGCGGTGGGACCAGCCTGGGCGGCCAGTGCTGCAACGCCGCGGTGGTGATGGACTTCTCCAAGTACCTCAACCGGGTGGAGGCGATCGACCCGGACAGCCGGACCGTCATCGCGCAGCCCGGCATCGTGCGGGACGAGCTGAACGCGCAGACCAAGCGATTCGGTGGGCTGGTGTTCGGACCGAAGCCGGCAACCCACAACCACTGCACGATCGGCGGCATGATCGGCAACAACTCGTGCGGCTCGACCGCCCAGTGGAGCGGCACGACGGCGGCGAACGTGCGCCGGCTGGAGGTGCTCACCTACGACGGCACGCGGATGTGGGTCGGCCCGACCTCGGTCGAGGAGTACGACCGCAGCCAGCGCGCCGGCGGCCGGATCGCCGACATCTACCGCCGGGTGCGCCAGCTGCGCGACCGGTACGCCGACTGCATCCGGGCCTTCCCCGACCTGCCCCGGCGCATCTCCGGGTACAACCTGCCACCGCTGCTGCCCGAGAACGGCTTCCAGCTCGCCCAGGCGCTGGTCGGCAGCGAGTCCACCTGCGTGACGGTGCTGCGCGCCGAGCTGGCGCTGCTGCCCGAGCCACCGGTCAAGGCGATGGTGCTCCTGGGCTACCCCGATCTGGCCCGCGCAGCCGAGGTGGTACCGGAGATCAACCGGCTGCAGCCGTACATCCTCGAAGGGCTGGACGACAAGCTCATCCAGTACGAAAAGCGCCGGCACATGCACGCCGAGGCGCTGCACCTGCTGCCGGAGGGGCATGCGTGGCTGATGGTGCAGTTCGGCGCCGACGACGCCGCCTCGGCGCGGGACAAGGTGGACCAGCTGTGCCGCTTGGTCGGGTCGGGCCCGCGAATCAAGACCTTCGACGACCCACAGCACGAAGAACAGATCATGGCGGTCCGCGAGGCGGCGCTGGGCGCCACCGCCCGGGTGCCCGGGATGGCCGACACCTGGCCCGGCTGGGAGGACTCCGCCGTGCCGCCGCACCGGCTGGCCGACTACCTGCGCGAGCTGTCCGCCCTGCTGGACGAGTTCGGCTATGGCGCGACGAGCCTTTACGGGCACTTCGGCCACGGCTGCGTGCACTGCAGCATCCCGTTCGACCTGACCAGTACAGCCGGGGTGGCCGCGTTCCGGCGGTTCGTCGAGCGCGCCGCCGAACTCGTCGTCGCACACGGGGGGTCGCTGTCTGGTGAGCACGGCGACGGCCAGGCCCGCGGCGAGCTGCTGACCACCATGTACGGTGCGGAGGGGGTGCGGGCGTTCGAGGAGTTCAAGGCGATCTTCGACCCCGACAACCGGATGAATCCCGGCAAGGTGGTGCACGCCAACCGGCTCGACGGCCAGCTGCGCCTCGGCGCCGGCTACGCCCCGGCGGAGCCGGACACGTACTTCCACTACCCCACCGACGAGCACAGCTTCGCCCGCGCCGCCAACCGCTGCGTCGGCGTCGGCAAGTGCCGGCGCGCGGGCGAAGGCGTCATGTGCCCGAGCTACATGGTCACCCGGGAGGAGGAGCACTCCACCCGCGGCCGAGCCCGGCTGCTGTTCGAGATGCTGCAGGGCGACCCGCTCGGCAAGGGCTGGCGTAGCCCGGCCGTGGCCGAGGCGCTGGACCTGTGCCTGGCCTGCAAGGGCTGCCGGCGGGACTGCCCGGTCAATGTGGACATGGCCACGTACAAGGCCGAGTTCATGTCCCACTACTTCGTCGGGCGGCTACGCCCGCGCGACCACTACTCGCTCGGCTGGCTGCCCGCCGCCGCGCCGCTCGCGTCCTACGTGCCGGGCACGGTCAACGCGCTGGCCCGTCTCCCGCTCGCCAAGCGCCTGGCTGGCATCGATCCGAAACGGGATACCCCGCGCTTCGCGCGGGCCCGGTTCCTCCCGTGGTTCCACCGGCGCCAGCCGACCGGAGTGGGCGACAAGGGTCCGGTGGTGCTGTGGCCGGACACCTTCACCACTTACTTCGCCCCGCAGATCGCCGCCGCCGCGGTCGGTGTGCTGGAGGCCGCCGGGTTCACCGTCCACATGCCACGCGCCCGGCTGTGCTGCGGGTTGACCTGGATCTCCACGGGGCAGCTCGGCGTCGCGCGCCGGGTGCTGCGGCGAACGGTCCGCCACCTGACGCCCCTGCTGCGCGACGGAACGCCGATGGTGGGGCTGGAACCGAGCTGCACCGCCGTCTTCCGCGCCGACGCGGCCGAGTTGCTCGGCGAATCCGAGGACCTGCAACGCCTGCAGCGGCAGACGCACACGCTCGCCGAGCTGCTCACCGACCGGGCGCCGGACATGCTGCCCCGCCTGGCCGAGCCGGTGAAGGCGCTGGTGCAGACCCACTGCCACCACCACGCCATCATGGGCTTCGCCGCCGACCAGGAGGTGATGCAGCGGATCGGGCTGCAGGCAGAAATCCTCGACTCCGGCTGCTGCGGGCTGGCCGGCAACTTCGGCATGACACCGGCGCACCGGGATGTCTCGCTCGCCTGCGCCGAGCGGGTGCTGCTGCCCGCCATCCGAAACGCCGAGCCGGGCACGCTGGTGCTCGCCGATGGCTTCTCCTGCCGTACGCAGATCGACCAGGCGCGTACCGGCCACCGCCCGCTGCACCTGGCTGAGGTCCTCAACCGCGCGCTGCGTTACCAGCCCTTGCCGTAGCGCGCCGCCGCCGTGGACTGCGGGCGCTGCCGGTGAACACATGACCGGCTCAGGCCGGTCCTTGACGGGCATCCGATCCCGCCGGCGCACCCGAGCGGCGAACGGTGATGGGGAAGTCGACCCACCGGAACGGGTTCGGCAGGCCGTGTTCGGCCGCACGCGCCGGATCGTCCACAGTGGCGAAGTCGTGGACCAGGCTCTCCTTGACGCCGAAGACCGCGTCGGAGTCCAGGTACGGCGAACCGGCCACGAACAGGTGGGTGGTCAGGGTACGGATGCCGGGTGCGCGGACCTGGAGGTGAATGTGCGCGGCCCGGTAGGGATGGCGGCCAGTGATCTTGAGCAGCCGCCCGACTGGACCATCGGTCGGGATCGGGTAGTACCGCGGCACGATCGACCGGAACCAGAACCGGCCGTCCCCGTCGGCGGTGAACAGCCCGCGCAGGTTGCGGTCCGGGACCTCGCCCGGCCGCTGGACATCGTAGAACCCGTCGGCGTCGGCCTGCCAGACATCGACGCTGGCGCCGGCGACCGGCCGCCCGTCCTCGTCCATCACCCGGCCGGTGACCAGGCACGGCTCGCCCGAGCCCCGCTCGTCGATGGTGTCGCCGAGCCGGCGGGGTGGCGAGGCCACCACGTGGAAGGGCCCTTCGACCGTCGACTCGGTCAGCCCGCCGCCGGCGGGGTTGGCCAGCGTCTCGACCAGCATGGAGACGCCGAGCACGTCGGAGAGCAGGATGAACTCCTGCCGGGTGTCGGTGCATTTCTGGCCGGTCTCGGTGAGGAAGCGGATGCCCTGCTCCCACTCCTCCACGGTGAGCCCGACGTCCTTGACGAACGCGTGCACGTGCCGCACCAGCGAGGTGAGGATCTCGCGGAGCCGCTCGTCGGGCGTACCAGAGAAGCTATCTGCGACGATCTGCGCGGAGCGTTGCGCGTCGAACGACATAGCGGGAGCCTGATCTGCCATCACTCCTCCTCGACCTCTGCCCAGTTGCCGGCCGCGCTTCGCCTCGTCGAGCTGCCGCGCCTCGGCGAGCCCAGTGTTGCTCAGCAAGCCGGTGTGCACCACGGTGGAGTGGAGGTCTGGGAACTCAGGAAGCGGTCGGGGCAAGGGGTGGAGGGCGTTGCCGCCCTCCACCCCTTGCGTCAGCAGGTGGAGTTGGTCTGAGTGAGCAGGCCCAGGCGCCAGGGCAGGCTGTTGTAGTCGCCCCCGGCAGCGGGGTCCAGCCCTTGGTACAGGTAACGCATGTTGCACGGACTGATGGTCATGGTCTGGTCGACGCTGCCGGAGCGGACCATCTCACCGTGGCTGATGTCCCGGGTCCACGCGGTGCCGGAGAACGTGACGTTGTTGGAGCGGGCGAACGGGTTGCTCTCGGTGTTGGCCAGCCCGGTCCAGGGTCCGGTGATACTGGTCGAGGTCCAGGACCGGAACCAGCGGCGGCCGTCCGAACCGATCGCCTCCACGATGAGCAGGTACTGGTTGGTGCCGGCGACCTTGTAGACGTTACTGGCTTCGAACAGGTTGTAGCGGTTGGCGTCCTGCATCGCGATGACGGTGTTGGAGTCGAAGCCGTTGGGGAAGTTCGCCAGCGTGGTCTGCGACCGGTAGAGGTGTCCGTTGTCGTCGGAGGAGAACAGGTAACAGTTGGCCGAGTCGCAGATCACCCACATGTCCACCCAGAACCCGTTGCCGATGTTCTGCCGAATGATCGCCGGCATGTCGGAGTAGAAGTTGCGCGGCGCGCTCCAGCCGTTCGGGTTGCTGATGTCCGGGTTGGTGGAGTAGGCGGCGTTGCCGTTCTGGAACACCAGGTACCACAGTCGCTGCGGGGCGAAGTAGAACACCTGCGGTGCGGCCCGGTACCCGGGACCGATAGCCGTGCGGTCCAGGTAGTAGTGGGTCGCCGAGCCCGCCTGCGACCAGTCGGCGAAGCTCAGGTACACCAGGTTGTAGCCGGACGAGTTCGCCACCGACGCGAACACGTGGTACCGGCCGTTGTAGTACACCACCGACGGGTCCTTGATCCCCGCGACGCTGTGCGTCGCGTCCGGCTTGGGGCTGATCAGGACGCCGCTGGACGACCACCGGAAGCTGGAGGGCAGGCTCCCGCCCGGCGGCTCGGACGACGCCGACGGCGACGGCGAGGGCGACTGGCTGGCGGACGGGCTGGCCGTCGGGCTGCCCGTCGGGCCGACGGAGCCGGTGCAGGTGGTGCCGTTGAGCGCGAAGCTGGCCGGCGCCGGGTTGCTGCCGGTCCAGGACCCGTTGAACCCGAATGTGGTGCTGGCGTTGCTGGCGATCCCGGCGTTGTAGCTGACGTTGCCGGCGCTGACCTGGCTGCCGCTCTGTGACACGGTCGCGTTCCACGCCTGGGTCACCCGCTGCCCGGCCGGGAACGCCCAGGTCAGCGTCCACCCGTTGATCGGGTCGCCCAGGTTCGTGATGGTCACGTTCGCCGTGAACCCGCCTGGCCACTGCGTGGCGACCGAGTAGGTGACGGAGCAACCCGCCGCGGCTGCGGCACTGGTGGACAGGGCGACCGCCGCACCGGCCAGGGCCAGGCCAGCGGTAACCACAATGGACAGTCGAGCGCGGAGTCGATCGGGATGGCGCATGCGAAGCTCCTTTCGCTGGTGGAGCGGCGGCGTGCTGCCGACTCCGGTCACGCCACCGCGCCGGAGGCGTGGCCCCGCCTCCGGTTACCCGCCGTACGGATTCCACCCGCGCCGGCACCGGCTCCTGATCGATGAGTACCAATCATCGAAATGATCCGTATTATCGAATGGATCGATCCAGATCACAAGCCGTCGGAGAGGACGCCGAAGATGCAACCGGTATCCCCGGGGCCACGCCTCGAACGCGCTCGTCCTGACCTGGGGCGCCGGGGGCGGCGCCGCGGCGAGCTGACCGTCGCCACCATCGCCCGGCTCGCCGGCGTCTCGAAGCCGACCGTCTCGCGGGTCCTCAACGGCCGTTCCGGCGTCGCCGACGATACCCGCCGGCGGATCGAGCAGCTGCTGCGCGAACACGGCTACCGGCGCCCCTCCGCCGTCGCCCCCTCGCCCGGCGTCGAGGTGCTCTTCTACGGGCTGGAGAGCCACCTGGCCGTCGAGATCCTGCGTGGCGTGCAGGATGTGGTCAACGACCACGACCTCGGCGTGGGCTTCACCGACGTGCTGGCCTGCGCCGGCAGGAACCGGTCCTGGGCCGAGCAGCTGCTGGCCCGCCGGCCGGTGGGTGTCATCACCGCCCACTCCCAGTTCACCGCCGAGCAGCATGCCCAGCTGGCCGCCAGCGGCATCCCCCTGGTCGCCGTCGACCCGTCCGGCCAGCCCTACGGCGAGGTGCCCTCGGTCGCCGCGACCAACTGGAGCGGCGCGGTCGCCGCCACCCGCCACCTGCTGCAGCTCGGGCACCGTCGCATCGGTGTCATCGGCGGACCGACCGACTCGCTGTGCGCCCGGGAACGGCTGGAGGCCTGCCGCGCCGCGATGGAGACCGCCGGCGTACCGGTGGACCCGCGGCTGGTCCGCACCGGGCGGTTCTGGTTCGAGGACGGCCTGGCGCTCGGCCGCGAGCTGCTCGGCCTGCCGGACCGGCCGACCGCCCTGCTCTGCGGCAACGATCTGCAGGCCTTCGGCGTCTACGAGGCCGCCCGCCAGGCCGGGCTGCGCATCCCGCAGGACCTCAGCGTGGTCGGCTTCGACGGCATCGCGGCCTCCCACTGGTGCGGCCCGCCGCTGACCACGGTGTGCCAACCGTTCCGCGAGATCGGCGCCGCCGCCGCCCACCTGCTGCTCGCCCTCATCGCCGGACAGCCGCCCGCGCAGACCCGCATCGAGCTGGCGACCACCCTCGTGGTACGCGCCAGCACGGCGCCGCCGGCGCAGAGCGCGCCTGTCTCGTAACGTTTTGCAGAGATCGTCGGAACGTTCCCGCCCCGGCCGTCACCGGCCCGGGATCCACTCCGTCGAGGTGGTCACCTCGTCGAGGATCTCCGGGATCGGGGCGACGCCGATGCCCGGCCCGGCCGGCACCGCCAGATGCCCGTCCTGCAGGACGAACGGCTCGGTGATGTCGGTGTGGTAGTAGCGGGCCGAGGCCGAGGTGTCGCCGGGCAGGGTGAAGCCGGGCAGCGCGGCGAGGGCCACGTTCGCCGCCCGGCCGAGACCGGTCTCCAGCATCCCGCCGCACCAGACCGGCACGCCGTTGGCGGCACAGACGTCGTGCACCCGCCTCGCCTCCAGGTACCCGCCGACCCGGCCCGGCTTGACGTTGACGATCGCGCAGGCGCCGAGCGCGATCGCGTCCGCCGCCGCCCGCGCCGACACGATCGACTCGTCCAGGCAGATCGGGGTCTGCACGGTCCGGGCGAGCGCGGCGTGGCCGAGCAGGTCCTCCTCATCCAGCGGCTGCTCGATCAGCAGCAGGTCGTACGCGTCGAGCCGGGCCAGGTGCCGGGCGTCGGCCCGGGTGTAGGCGGTGTTCGCATCCACCTGCAGGAGCACGCCGTCGCCGAACCGCTCGCGCACCGCCCGCACCGGCTCGACATCCCAGCCGGGCTCGATCTTCAGTTTGATCCGCAGGTACCCGGCGTCCAGATACCTGGCGACGGCGTCGAGCAGCTCCGGCACCGAGTCCATGATCCCGACCGAGACCCCGCACGGCACCCGGTCGCGGACCGCGCCCAGCTCGCGGGCGAGCGGCACGCCCAGCGCCCGCAGCTCGGCGTCGAGCAGCGCCATCTCCAGTGCCGCCTTCGCCATCCGGTGCCCCTTGATGCCCGCCAGCGCCGGCGCCACCGCGCGCGCACTCAGGTGCTCCACTGTAGACAAGGCGGGGATGAGGAAGCGGCGCAGCACATCGGCGCAGCCGTCCACGTACTCCGACGAGTACCGCGGGTCGCTCATCGCGACGCACTCGCCCCACCCCTCGGCCTCGTCCGGCGCGCCAGCGCCCGTCGTCGCGTCCGGCTTGACCACCGCGCGCAGCAGCAGGATGTCCCGCCGTGTCTCGGTGCCGAACGAGGTGCGGAACGGCGCCACCAGCGGCAGCGAGATCCGGCGCAGCTCGATCCCCATCAGCTTCACGTGGCCCTCCTCGCGTAAGCCCGTACCGATGCTCCGCTCACCCGGCCTCCACGAGGTACCAGCCCTGCCGCGAGAACCCGGCGATCCTGCCGCCGGCCGCGAGCAGCCCGCCGAGCACGTCGCGCAGCGCGGACCGCCACTGCCGGGCGACCTCGGGGTCGGTGTGGCGCAGCCGTTCGATGTCGGCCGGCACCGCGATCCGGATCCGCGCCGCGTCCACCCTTCCGGCGACCGGCGCACCGGCGTCGTTTGCGGCGAGCCCGACCACGGCGCCTGCCGGGTCGGGCTCGGCCGGCCGCCCGGCGCAGGCGGCGACCACTTCGGGGGCGGCCAGCCGCCAGGTGACCAGGAGCCGGTCGCTGTCGTCGGTGCCGTTGATGCTGTCGCCCATCTGCCCGTAGAAGTTCGGCAGGTACTCGGTGGCGGTCGCCGCCAGCTTGCCGAAGTTGAAGTACGCGTTGCGGCGTACCAGGGGATCGAACGTCCAGCAGATCTCCTCGGCCCCGTGCCGCAGCGCCCATGCCCGCTGGTGCGTCTTGAGGGCGAAACCGATGCTGCGCCCGCGCATCCCGTCCGCGACACCGGCGATGTGGCTGTGCAGCGACGCACGCGCGGGCGGGGAGAAGAAGCCGACGCAGGCGCCGACCAGCCGCTCGTCCAGGAACGCACCCGCCACGTAGTTGCCGGCCTTCACCATCGCGCGCAGCAGTTCCGCGGCGACCGGCGGGTCCGCCGCGTCGCGCCGCCAGATCTGCTCGTAGAGTGCGCGCACCGCGGCCAGCTCGGCCGGCGTCTCCAGCGAGCGCAGCCGCACCCCGGCCGAGGCGGCCGCGACGGCGGCGGCACGCTCGGCCTCCTTGAGCAGGGCGGGCTCAGGGGTGGCGGTGTGCGCGCTACCGGCCATCGGCCCCACCGATCCGCCCGGCGCCGGCGCCGGCCGGCGCATCGCCGGCCAGCAGCTCGCGGACGAGTGCGGTCAGCAGCGCCGCCCGCCGGGGCAGCTCGGCGACGAGCACGTGCTCGTCGTCGGCGTGCGCCCCACCCCCGACCGCGCCCAGTCCGTCGAGGGTCGGCACGCCGGCGCCGGCGGTGAGGTTCCCGTCCGAGGCGCCGCCCACCGCCGCCGCCTGCAGCGGGCCGAGGCCGAGCTCGTCGGCCAGCCGCGCGGCGCGGGCGAACAACCCGGCTGAGGCCGCGGCGGGCATCGGCGGCCGGTTCGGCCCGCCGGTCACCTCGATCGTCGAACCGGCCAGCACCGGCGTCAGCCGGCGGATGGCATCGTCCACCCGGGACTGTTCGGCGGCCGACGTGACCCGGGCGTCCACCTCGAACACCGCGGACGCCGGGACCGTGTTCGCGGAGCTCCCGGCATTCAGCACGGTCGGCGTGACGGTGGTGCCGCGCTCCGGCGCGGCGAGCCCCGCGACGGCGATCACCTGGTGTGCGGCCTCCAGCGTCGCGTTCACGCCGCGCTCCGGCTCGAGGCCGGCATGCGCCGCGCGTCCGCGCAGCCGCACGGTGTACCGGGACACGCCCTTGCGTTCGGTCTTGAGCGCGCCGCCGTCGGCGGCCGCCTCGAGCACGAGCGCAGCCGCACAACCGCGCGCCTCGTCCTCGATCAGGTGGCGCGAGGACGGCGAGCCCAGCTCCTCGTCCCCGGTCACCAGCAGGGTCACCCCGGCCAGGTCGTCCAGTGCGGCGAGGGCGTGGAAGGCGATCGCGAGGCCCGCCTTCATGTCCAGGCAGCCGGGGCCGCGGAGCACGCCGTCGCTGACCTGGTACGGATGCCTGCGCAGCGAGCCGACCGGCCAGACCGTGTCGTGGTGGCCGAGCAGCAGCACCCGCGGGGCGCCACCGAAGCGCCAGCGCAGGTGGGTCCGCCCGTCCAGGACGATCCGCTCCGGCTGCGCACCCAACCGCTGCGCGCCCAGCTCGGCGACGGTCTCGGCGCTGCGGGCCACCGCGGCCAGGTCGGTCGAGGGCGACTCGCAGCAGACCAGGCGCTGGATGTCGGCGAGCAGTACGCGCTCGTCGGGACGGCACGGATTCGGCTGTGTTCGGCGATCGGGCTGGACAGCACCTCCAGCAGCCAGTCGCCGACCTCCGTCAGCCTCAACCATGCCGGGCCTCCTCGTCGCCGGGTCGAAATCGCCGCCGGGTTGAAGCGGAGGCTAGCAGGTGGGCGAGGCCGGCTCCGCGTACCGGCCGGCAGCCGTTGCGCCGCCGTCGGTCGTCCGGCGGACGCACCGCTACCGCCGGCCGAAGCCCAGATCGGCCGGGTCAACGCCCACCCCTGGGGCGTCGGCCGGCCGGACCGGCCAACCGGCCGGTCCACCGTCGACGGCGTGCAACACCTCGGCCAGCACCGGTGGGCCGCATGCGGCCAGCAGGTGGGTCGCCCACGGCTGCATGCCGGCCGCGTGCGGGGCGAAGAGCCGGCCGGTCGAGGTGGCCACCTCGGCCAGGACGAGGCTGGTGCGGATCCCGCCGCACCAGCTCACGTCGAACTGCACCACGTCCACGCAGTCGGCGGACAGGAACCGCAGCCCCGCGTCGAGCCCGAAGACATGCTCACCCGCGGCGAGCGCGATCCCGCCCAGCCGCCCGCGCAGACGGCGGTAGCCGGCCAAATCCGTGGCTGGCAGCGGCTCCTCGATCCACGCCACGTCGTACTCGGCGACCGCGGAGGCGAACCTGCGGGTGTAGACCTCGTCCCACGACATGAAGCAGTCAACCGCGATGCGGCTGGCCGGGGCCGCCTGCCGGGCGGCGGCCACCAGCTCCACGTTGCGGGCCAGCCCCGACTCGCCTCCGGCCGGGCCCTCCGGCATCGGAAGCTTCACGATCTCCGGCCGGTCCTCCTCCGCCAGCCCGCCGATCACTTCCGGCGAGGCGCAGGTGAGGTAGCTCGGCAGGAAACCGGCCTCCCCGCCCAGGAGGCGGTACAGCGGCACATCACGGGCGCGGGCCGCCAGGTCCCACAACGCCTGCTCCACCGCGGAGACGGCCATCGAGCCGATGCCGCCGGCGGCGTACGGCTCGACCGCCCGCACCATCTCCTGCGTCCGCCGGACCACCTCCAGCGGGTCCTGCCCGAGGAGGAGCACCCGCAGGTGCTCGGCGATCAGGGCCTCGGTCACCCGGCCGCCCCGGCTGACCCCGACGCCGAACACCGCTTCCTCCTCGGTGCGCACCAGGACGGCCACCGAGTCACTGCCCGGCCCGCGCCAGCTGGACCGGCGCCGCGCGTAGCGCGGGAAGACCGACATCGGCGTGGCGACGCGGCGCTGGTCCAGCCAGGTTGGTCCGGTGGACGGTCGGACGACGGTCTCGACCGCCGTGACGCGCACGGCTCAGTCCCGGCAGCCGGGAGCCGTCGTCGCGATCCGGATCTGGTCTGTGCTGCCCGGGTCGATCTCGAAGTTCCCGTCGGCGGCGTTGGTGAGGCATTTACCCACCACGGAAACGTTGATGAAGTTGGCGTTGTACACGCGGTGCTCCGCGTTCGCGCCCTTCACCACGCTGGGCATGGTGAACGGTGTCTCCGCGGTGATGTTCCGGAAGATCAGGTCGGAGACCTGCCCGAAGCCGAGCGCCGGGTCGTACCACTTCGGGTGCTGCTCAAGGATGAGGTAGAACAGGCGCCAGTGCGCGTCCTCGACCCGGATGTTCTCGAACAGGTACCGCTGCATGTGCCCCGGGGTGGCGTGCCTGGAGCGGAAGATCGCCTGCGGCGAGAGCCAGTAGTGCTCCGCGTGGACGATGTCGTTGTCGTAGATGTGGAAGTTCGCCTGGTCGGTGAGGATGTTCCAGCTGATCATGAAGGGAGCGCCGTTCTCCAGCTGCCACACCACGTTGTCGCGGATGACGCTCGGGCCGGTCATCGGCTTGAGCGAGTCGTCGTTCACCTTGCAGAAGTTCCGCTCGACCAGGCTCATGCTGCCGGCCCAGACGCAGTCGGTGCTGTACCACCAGCTGACCGCCTTGATGTTGCGCACGGTGATGTGGTCGCCGAGCACCCGGACGTTGAACCGCGGCCCATTGACGAAGGTCAGTCCGTCAACCAGGATGTTGCGCGAGTTCGCCGCGGGCGAGCAGGCAGAGTGGGGCACCTGGCCGGGCTCGTGGCAGTCGATGTTGATCAGGCCCGGCTGGTTCTTGTTCGCGTCCTGGTCTCCGGTGTCGAGCACCGTTCCGTCGATCACGCCGCGGCCGCGGATCACCACGTCGTGCACGCCGACGCCCTTGAACGAGGCCTGCACCCAAGCGCCCCCGGCGACGTACACGGTCTGGTTCGAATGCAGCTGCACCGCGCCGAGGTCGTGCACGCCGGGCCCGAGATACAGCACGTTCGGGTCGTCGGCCGGCGGCACGTCCGCCTCCGGCGGGTTGGCGAAGACGAGCATCGGGTGCAGCACCGGGCTCGTGGTGTTGGGAAGGAACTCCACCGAGACGTTCGCCGAACGGGTGAGAGTGAACGAGCAGACCCGGTCGGCGAAGTGGGCGTGGATGCCGGCGGATTCGGGCCGCACCAGGCACCCGGTCGCGTCACCCTGCAGCTTGCGCACCGAGACCTTGACCGTGCCGCCGAACGAGAACGAGGTCCAGGACGTGTCCTGCTCCAGGTTGGTGTCGGTCTTGCGCGCATTGACCTTGTACACAAAGGAGGGCTGCGTCACGTTCCCCTGCCGCAGGGTCACCTCGTACTGGTCGGAGGGGGTCATCCCGGCCGGCGCTGGGTAGGTGGTCAGCTGCGGCCGGTGGGAATCCCGGTCGAGCCGGCCGTAGGGCAGGGTCGCGCGCTCGGCGGCCACCTCCCGCAGCATGTCCTCAGTGGACCGGGTGATTTGGTCCGCGAGTTGGTCCACCTGCGGGAGTGGACCGTTGATCGGGCGGGTGACGCCGCCCTGGTCGTACTCCGTGCCTTGGTAACGTGCGCCGGCCGCGCCCGCCTGCGCGGGGAGGGTCGCCGGGACGAGCGCGGCCGCGACCGAGATCACGATCGCGCCCGCTCTCGCCAGTCTGGTCATCCCGCTGCCGCTCCGGGTGCTCATTTCCGACCTCCGCATGTCGAGCTCTTCATGATTGCGATCCGATCCGTCGAGGCGGGGTCCAGCTGCAGGTTTCCGGACGCCACATCGCTGAGGCAGCGGTCACCCATCCGCACGTCGACGAGGTACACATTGGCGAAACCGTGGTCCGCGTCCACCCCGTCGACCACGCTGGGCAGCTGGAACCAGCCGGGTGCGGTGATGTCGCGGAAGATCAGTTCCGAGATCCGGCCGAAGCCCACCGCCGGGTCGTACCACCTGTTCTCCTCGAGCATCAGGTAGAACAGCCGCCAGGTGGCGTCCTCGATCCGGATGTGCTCGAACAGGTACCGCCGAAGGTGGGCCGGCCCGCCGTGCCGGGAGTCGAACACGCCCTGGGTCTTTGCCTGGTAGTGCTCGACATGGATCACGTCGTTGTCGTAGATGTGGAAGTCCGACTGGTCACCGATGATGTTCCAGCTGAGCATGAACGGCGCGCCGTTCTCCAGCTGCCAGACCACGTTGCGGCGGATGACGGCGGGCCCCGACATGGGCTTGAGCGCATCCTCGTTGACCTTGACGAAGTTGTCCTCCACCACGCTCTTGTTGCCGGTCCAGATGCCGTCCGTGTTGATCCACCAGCCGATCATCTTGGTGTTGCGCACCGTGATGTATTCGCCGAGGACGCGGATGTTGAAGCGGGGACCGTCCACCAGCGTGATGCCGTCGATGAGCACGTTGCGCGTCTGCGCCGAACCCGAACACGGCGCGTGTGGCGGCAGGCCCGGCTCATGACAATCGATGTCGATCAGGCCGGGCTGCAACCTGTTCTGCGCCTGGTCCCCGGTGTCCATGAACCGGCCCGACAGCACTCCCCGACCCTTGATCACCACGTTCTCCAGGCCGACGCCCTTGAACGCCGCCTCCACCCACGCGCCACCGGCGAGGTAGACGGTCTGGTTCGAGTGCAGCTGCACGGTGCCCAGGTGATGCACGCCGGGCCCGAGATACAACACATCCGGGTCGTCGGCGGCCGGCACGTCCGCCTCGAGCGGGTTGGCGAAGACGAGCATCGGGTGCAGCACCGGGTTGGTGGTGTTGGGGGCGAACTCCACCGAGATGTTCGCCGGATGGCTGAGCCGGAACGTGCAGACGTTGCCGGCGAAGGCGGTGCGTATGCCGAGCGACAGCGGCCGAACCAGGCAGCCGGTCGAATCACCCTGCAGCTTGCGCACCGAGATGGTCACTTTGCCGGAGAAGGAGAACGACGTCCAGGACGTGTCCTGCTCACGGTTGCCCGGCCGGCGCGCATCCGCCTTGAACACGAAGGAGTCGTGTTCCCGCCCGGCTTGCCGGATGGTGACCGCGTACTGGTCGGATGCCGGAATGCCGGCCGGCTGCGGGTAGGTGACCACCTGCGACGTCGACGACAGCGATCCGTCCGCCCCGCCGTACCGCAGCTTCTCCCGCTCCCGGGCGACCTCCTCGAGCGTCTGCCGCCCCGCGTCGGTGATGCTGTCGGCCAACGCGTCGGCCTCCGGCACCGGGCCGTCGATCGGCGTGCTGGCTCCGCCGAGGGCGTACTCGGTGCCGTGATACCGCGTCGTGCCGCCGTGCCCGCGCGCCTGCGCCGGCACGGCGACCAGCAGAACACCGACGGCCACGACGAACGGAAGCGCCAGTCGCTTCATGGTCCACCTCGGTCAACTCGTGTTGAACTCGAGAGTTGGAACGACTATCGGGCGGTTGACAAGGTTGCGCAACGTGCGCCGCTCTCGTCGTTACCGGAATGCAACACGAGTTGAACGCGCGGGGCAGGCGCCCATTGAGGCGGATGAGTGGGCTGACGGATCCGGGCCAGGAACCAGCGTCGATCAGCGAGAAGCGGTGGTCCGGTTCGGTTGCCTGCGCTGCCGCGAGGCTCAACCGCGGTCGGGGTCCGGCTCGTCGATCGCGCAGCGGAAGCCCACGTGACCGGTTGTACTGTCCGGTGTGGACATCGTGCGGGCCGACACCCGGTAGCGGTTGCAGTAGGACTCGTGGCACAGGTAGGAGCCGCCCCGCATCACGCGGCCGACGCCGTGGTCCGGTCCGGCGGGATCGCGGCGGGTCGCCTCGGAGGCGGGTACGTGCCAGTCCGCGCTGAACCAGTCCGCGCACCACTCCCAGACGTTGCCGGACGTGTTGTAGAGCCCGTAGCCGTTGGGGCGGAAGGCGTCCACCGGTGCGGTGCCCAGGTAGCCGTCGGCGCCGGTGTTGTGCCGCGGGAAGCTGCCCTGCCAGGTGTTGCAGCGGTACTGCCCGCGCGGCATGAACTCGTCACCCCAAGGGAACCGGGCCTGGTGCAGGCCCCCGCGCGCCGCCTTCTCCCATTCCGCCTCGGTGGGCAGCCGCTTGCCGGCCCAGGTGGCGTAGGCGTTCGCGTCGTTCCAGGACACGTGGACGACGGGGTGGTTGGCCCGGCGGGAGACATCCGAGCCTGGCCCTTCGGGCGCCCGCCAGCATGCCCCTGCCACCGCGAGCCACCATGGGGCGCCGGGCACGTGCGCGTCGAGGACGTGGCGCACGGCTTCGCCGCGGACGAACGCATGGAACACATAGGACCATCCGAACCGTTCCGCGTCGGTGACATACCCGGTCGCTTTGACGAACGCCGCGAACTGGGCGTTGGTGACCGCCTTCGGGTCGATCCGGAACGCGGACACCTCGACCTCGCGTACCGGGCCCTCACCGTCGGCGGGGAACGTGTCCGGGTCGTCGCTGCCCATCGCGAACGGGCCCGCCGGCACCAGCACCATGCCGCGTGCCGCGTCCCGGCGACTCTTGGTCCGGACCGGAAGGCGGGTGGGCGCGACGCCGGCCGGGACCGGCTTAGCCCCGCCGGCCGGGACCGGCGAAGCCGAACCGGCCGCGACCGGCGAAGCCGCACCGGCTCGGGCCGATCCGGCCGGCCTGCCGGAGTGCGCACCGGGAGCGCAGCAGGCGTCAGACACGACCAGACCCTCCCAGCGGCACGTCGAACGGCAGACCGCTGCTCTCGTCGCGGCAGATCTGCCGGAGCGTGGCGTAAAGGTCGGCCACGACAGCCGGATGCGTGTCCCACAAGTTGGTTGTCTCGCCCGGGTCCGCGTAGATGTCGTAGAGCTGGCCGGCCGGGTGGTCGGCGTCCCACGGCGGGTTGGCGTGGGCCTTGCCCGATCCGGAGCTGAACAGGGCGCCGATCGACGGCTCCGAAAAGCCGCCACCGGACCCCTCCGCGAACACCGCCTTCCACCGACCGGCCCGCAGCGCGAAGCGGCCGCCGAGGCTGTGATGGACGATCGGCCGGCCGGCCGGCGGCGGCGGTGCCTGCCCGGTCAGGCAGCCGAGCAGGTCGCGCCCATCCTCGGCGGCGCCGGGCGGGAGGGCGGCGTCGGCCGCGGCCGCGACGGTCGGCAGCACGTCGGTCAGGCAGATCGGCGCATCGAGGACCGTGCCGGCCGGGATCCGCCCGGGCCAGCAGGCGATGAACGGCTCGCGGTGGCCGCCGTCCCACAGGTCGCCCTTCTGACCGCGCCAGTCGCCGTTGGGCCGGTGCTGGGTCACGTCCCCGTCGTCCGTGAAGATCATCGGTGCGCCGTTGTCGCTGGTGACGATCACCAGGGTATTCTCCCGCTGCCCGCGCTCGTCGATCGCGGCCAGCAGCCGGCCCACCATCCAGTCGACCAGGCAGACCCCGTCGGCGCGGGCGCCCAGCCCGGACCGGCCGCGCACCACATCGGGTGGCACGACCGGGCGGTGCGGCGCGGACGGGGCCAGGTAGCAGAGGAACGGCTGGTCGGCCGGCACGCCGTGCAGCCAGCGGACCGCCTCGTCGGCGAACCGGACGTCGACCTCATCCTCCCGGAAGCCGGGCACCTGGAGCCCCGGCCGCTGCTCGGTGAGGTACACCTCCTTCTCCCGATCGGGGATACCGACGGTGCGGTCCTGGTCGATGAACGCGTACGGAGGCATGTCGAGCGACCCGGCGATGCCGAAGAACCGGTCGAAGCCGAGCGCGGTCGGGCCGCCGGTGACCGGGGCGGAGTAGTCGATGTCCCGGCCGAAGTCCGTCTCCACGTCGTCGTGCAGCACCGCGCCCGGCGCGAACGCGTCGCGGACCGTGCCGTCAGTGTGCCGCCAGCCGAGCCCGAGGTGCCACTTGCCGAAGGCGCCGGTGGCGTAACCGGCGTCCCGCAGCACCGAGGCCAGCGTCGGCCGGTCGGGCTCGATGAGCGCCGGCCCGTGCCCCATCAGCACGAAGTTCTTCAGCGGCCCGCGCCAGGCGTACCGGCCGGTCATCAGCGCGTAACGGCTGGGCGTGCAGACCGCCGACGCCGAATGCGCGTCGGTCGCCCGCACGCCGGCGGCAGCGAGCGCGTCGATGTGCGGTGTGGGGATCTTCGAGCCGTAGCAGCCGAGGTCCCCCCAGCCCATGTCGTCGGCCAGCACGACCAGGATGTTCGGTCTCATCTGTCTGCCACCTCCGGTCAGCCGAAGCGGCGCTGGTACTTCGCTTCGGGGTTCCACTCGTGCAGGCCGGGGATGCCGAACGCCGGAGCGAGTACATAGTGGTCGTAGGTCTCGACGAGCCGCTCGCGCAGCAGGGCGTGGTGGCGGGCCACCTCGTCCGCGTACGCCGGGTCGTCGACCAGGTTGACCATCTCGTACGGGTCGTTCTCCAGGTCGAAGAACTGCCAGGGCCGGCCGCCGTGCGCGTCACCGAGCACGGTGTACTTGTAGCGACGGGTGCGGATGCCACGCCAGGTCTCGTCGTGGTACGGCAGCGCGGGGCGCATCTCGGCGACGAACTCCAGCAGCACGCCCTCCCGGTCGATCCCGGACGCCTCGCCCCGGATCAGCGGGCTCAGGTCGAGGCCGGGCTTGGGGTCACGTGGCGTCACGCCCGCCAGGCCGAGCAGGGTGGGGAACAGATCCTCCGTGCACACTGGATCTTTGATCACGGAGGCGGCGGCGCCGGCGCCGGACACGATCAGCGGGATGCCGATCGACTCTTCCCACGGCCGCTGCTTGGCCAGCAGGCCGTGCGAGCCGAGCAGCTCGCCGTGGTCGGCGGTGAGCGCGATGACGGTGTTGTCGAGATGGCCGGTCTCGCGCAGCGCGGCGACCAGGCGGCCCACGTTGTCGTCCAGGTTCTCGATCATCGCGTAGTAGACCCGCAGGTCGTCGAGCAGGTCATGGCCGTGCGGACCGCGTTTGTTGTACTCCTTGCCCAACTCCACATTGTCCCGCAGCACCAGCTCGCGGTCCCGCCACCGCTCCAGATAGGACTCAGGAGCGGTGAAGATGGGGTGTGGCGGCTCGACCGAGAGCACGGTCGCGAACGGCCTGTCACCAACCTCCGACCGCAGGTACTCGATCGCCAGGTCGAACAGCCCGTCGGTCTGGAACCCCTCGATCTTGTGCGGGGTCGGGTCGTCCTCGTTCCAGTAGTAGGTGTCCCAGGGGTCGTTGCAGATGTCGAACCCGGCGAACCGCTGGAACCGGCCCTGGAACGGCCGCGGCACCTGCGTACGCGACGCCTTGACCACGTTGTGCCCCGGATAGTGGCCGAAGTTGCCGTACAAGTGCCACTTGCCGAACAGTGCCGTGGCGTAGCCGGCGTCGTTGAACTCGTCGGCGAGGGTCCGCTCGGCCGGCGACATCCGCCACTCGATGGAGGGGATGAACCGGGTGTGCGCGTACTCCCCGGTCATCAGCGTGAACCGGAACGGCACGCACACGGGGTAGGTCGACGACGCGGCGTCGAACCGGGCGCCGGCCGCGGCGAGGGCGTCGATGTTCGGTGTGCTGACGTTCGGGTCGCCGTAGCAGCCGAGCGCCTGCCGGCGCAGCTGGTCTGAGATGATGAGGATGATGTTGGGCCGGCTCACTTGATACCTCCCGAGGTCAGGCCACTGACGAACTTCCGCTGCAAGGCGAGGAACAACAGGACGACCGGTGCCAGCATGAAGATCGCGGCGGCGCTGGTCAGCCCCCAGTCCGTCGAGTACTGGTCCTGGAAGGCGAGGAAGCTCGTCGACACCGGCCGCAGGGTCGGCGTGTGGATGAAGGTGATGGCCCAGAAGAACTCGTTCCACGACCAGAGGGCCACGATCAGCGCCACGGTGAGGAACCCCGGCCAGGCCAGCGGCAGCACCACCCGCCAGGCGATCTGGAAGCTGGACGCGCCGTCCAGCCGGGCCGCCTCGGTGAAGTCCTTCGGGATCTTCAGCAGGAACGAGCGCAGCAGCAGGGTCGCGAAGGGAGCGTCGGTGGCCCAGTAGATGATGATCAGCCCGAGCAGGTTGTCGGTGAGGTGCAGCCGGGTCCAGAGGAAGAACAGCGGCACGAGGAACAGCTGGACCGGCAGGGCGCTGCCGAGGAACAGGTAGGTGACGACCGCGCCACCGCCCGGGACACGCAGGTGGCTCAGCGCGAACGCGGCCATCCCCGCGACCAGGCAGGTGCCGAGCACCGAACCGGCACAGATGATGGCGCTGTTGCGCATGGTGGTGGCGAAGTCGCCCCGGGTCCAGGCATCGGTGAAGTTGTCGAGGCTGAACGAGGTCGGCGGCGACAGCGGGTTGGAGCCGATCTCGGCGTTGTTCTTGAACGCGTTGAACACGAGCGCGACCAGCGGCCCGATCGCGAACAGCGCGAGGATGACGAGCACCAGGTAGTGCGTACCCCCGCGCAGGCGCAAGCGGCGCCGACGCCGCCCCGATGCCGCTCGGGCGACCCCGGCGGGCGCCGGCCGGGCCATCGTGGTGGCGCTCATGCGTCCTCCCATCCCTTCTTGCGCATCCACTGGTAGACGGCGAGGATCACCGCGGTGACCAGCGTCATCGACAGGCCCAGGGCCGCGGCGTAGCCGGCGGAGTACTCGTTGAACGCCTGCTTGTACATCAGCGTCGCGACCACCTCGCTGGACCCGGCCGGCCCGCCCTCGGTCATGATGAAGATGTAGTCGAACGCCTTCAGCGTCCATATGACGGTCATCAGCACGATGAACACCATCGTCGGGCGGATGCCGGGCAGCGTGATGTGGCGGTACTGCTGCCACGCGCCGGCACCGTCCACTTTGGCCGCATCGTAGAGCGACGGGTCGACGCCCTGCATCGCGGCGAGGAAGATGACGGCGAGGAATCCCCAGAAGTGCCAGTCGACGACGAAGTTGACGCTCAGCAGCGATGTGCTCGGGTCACCCAGCCAGGACTGCTCGATGCCGAGGAGGTGCCCGATGCCGCTGGTCGGCGACAGCAGCATCTTCCACACCGCGGCGTTGACGACGCTGGCCACCACGTAGGGGATGAAGTAGATCGCCCGGAACAGCATCTGGAACCGCCTGACCTGGCTGAGCAGGTACGCGCCGAGCAGGCCCATCGCTCCCGGCACGGTCAGGAACACCGCGAACCAGATCACGTTGTGCAGCAGCGCCTGGCGCACCTTCTGGTCGCCGAACGCCTCGACGTAGTTGTCCAGGCCGATGAAGGTGGCCGGGCCGAGCCCGGACCAGTCCGTGAACGAGTAGTAGACGGTCGCCACGGACGGCCCGAGCACGACGAACAGGTTGAGCAAAAGCAGCGGCGCGAGGAACGCCCAGCCGACCACCGCCGCGCGGCGCCGTGCGCGGCGGGCGCCCGGCGTGGCCACCGGCGCGGCGGTGGCGCTCATTTGCCGGAACCCTTTGCGGGCAGCTGCGGGATGGTCCCGTCGGCCTTCTCCTCGGTGAACTTCTGGTCGAGCTGCTTGCAGTAGTCGGCCGGCGTCATCTTTCCGGTCAGCACCTGCTCCAGGCCCTCGTAGACGAACACGTCGGTCTTCGGCGGCCACCAGGTCCAGGTCACGAAGCCGTAGTCACCGTCGGCGACGGCCTTGTTGAGCGAGGTGAGCACCCGGCCCGACCGCGGGTCGATGCTCGACGGGATCTCGTCGTCGGAGAAGTCGATCGGGATGTTGTAGGTCGACGGGACGTCCGCCATCCGCTTGAGCGCGGCCGTCCGGTCGCCGTAGTACCAGTTGAGGTACTCGGCGGCGGCGTCCTTGTTCTTGCTGGCCTCGTTGATCGCCAGCGAGCCGCCGATGCCCAGCTCGAACAGCGGGTGCTTGACCTCGGGCCGCAGCGCCGGCACGGGCATCCAGTCCCACTCGTTCTGGTTCTTCGCCTTGGCGCCGAAGTACTGGCCGACCTGGCTCATCCACCAGTTGCCCTGCGGGACCATTGCCACAGTCCCCTTGCCGAAGTTGGCCCCGATCTCCTGCGACGGTACGGCGAAATACTTGTCCACGCCGCCCGAGATCCAGCCCTTGTCGAAGTAGCCCTTGAGCAGCTGGACCGCCTCGACGAACACCGGGTCGGTGAACTTGATCTCACCGGTGAGCGCCTGCCGCAGCGCGTCGGGACCGGAGTAGTGGTTCCAGAACACGGTCATCAGCCACTCGCCGGCCGCCTTCCAGTCCACGTTGGACGACCCGAACGGGGTGATGCCCTGACCTGCCGCCTCGGCCGCCAGCGCCTCCAGCGACGCCCGGTCGGTCGGCTGCTGCCAGCCCTTCTGCTCGAAGAGCGTCTTGTTGAAGTAGAGCAGCATGGTGTCCACGCGCATCGGCAGTGCGTACAGCTTGCCGTCCATGGTGAACGCCTCGATCGCCCAGCTGGACAGCTTCTCCTTCCAGCCGAACTTCTCCGCGTACGGGGTCAGGTCGGCAAGCACGTGGGCCTTGCTCCAGGCGAGCGTCTGGGTCGCCGACGGGCCGCGGACGATGTCCGGACCGGAGCGCGACTGCAGCGCGGTCTGAATCAGGCGACGCAGGTCCTGGCCCTTGTAGTAGGTCACGTTCAGGTCGATCTGCGGCTTGGCCTTCTCGAAGGCGGCCGCCACGTTCTCGTTGAAGTACTTCTGGTTGGCGTCGCCCTGGATGTCCAGCCAGAAGTCGATCTTGCCGGTGCCGGTGCCGGTGCCGGTGGATCCGCCGTCGTCGCCGCCGCATGCGGCGAGCAGGCTGGAGCTGGTGATGCCAAGGGCGGTCAGGCCCGCGCCGGCGAGAAACCGCCGACGGCTCAACGATGCGGTCACGATGACTCCTCAACGCTGTTCGGGGTTACCTGGACGGTCTGCGTTGCGGTACGGCCCTGCGTGACGAGCAGGGCGACGCCGCCGCAGGTGAGGGCGCCGTCGTCGAGGTCGAAGAGCACCTCGCCGTCGACGCTGGCGGTCAGTCGGGTGCCGGCGGCGCGGATGGCCAGCCGGTAGGTGGTGCCGTACTCCCAACGGAAGTCGCGGCCGGCGAGGACGGTCTCCGGCGGGACGCCGGGGCGGGTAGGCAAGCTGATGCGCCGGACCAGCTCGACGCGGTCGCGGCCGGTGAGCCGCAGCGCGTAGTAGCGGGTCAGGCCCTGCACCCGCGCGGCGAGTCCGACCGCCTCGGCCAGGTGCGGTGTGACATCGGCGGTGACGGTGTAGTCGCGCCAGTCCCGGGAGCCCTGGATGAGCAGGCCGGTGCCCCGGTTCTGCACGATCCGGAACGGCTCCGGCCAGTGCGGATCCCAGCGGTCGACGGCCTTCACCCAGGCCCGTCGCCACATGGCACCCGGGTCGCTGCCGTGGCCGGTCGCGGCGCCGGCCGGGCGGGTCAGCGTCAGGGTCGGCGTGCCGTCCCAGGTCAGCTCGGTCAGCTCGACCGGGCCGGTGGCGCGCAGGCCGACATAGGTGATCGGCTGCCCGCCCACGTCCGGCACCGTCCACCGGACGTCGCCTCCGGTCACGACCGGGCCGTCGACCCAGACCAGCGCGTCGCCGTCGCCGGCATAGTGGGCGACGACCGGGCGGACCTCGACGCCCTCGCCGGCGTTCAGCCGGGCGCGCAGCGTCTGTCCGCTGTAGATGGTCGGGCTGGCGATCAGCCCGTAGATGGGCATGTCGCGCGCCTCGGGTGGGATGAAGGTGGGTGTGGCGACGGTGGTTGCCGGGCTGGTCGGCTCGATCGCCAGCCGGCCGCCCGGGTTGTGCACCCGCGCCTCCCCGTCGAGTACAGTGAAGCCTTGCACGCTCCCCGGTAGTCCGAAGTGGAACCGGGCGCCGCCGGTCAGGTCGCGGGCGGGCTGGCCGGCCCACGCGCGCCCGTAGCGGGCAAGGGTGACCGCCTCCCGCGCCGCGTCGGTGATCGTCGACCCGCCGTCGGCGCTCGGCAGGTACATCCGATCGGCGACCGGGCCACGCCAGTCCGGGCCAGCGTCCAGGCCCGCGAGCCCGCCGAACACGCCGCAGATCGCGCCGACGCAGCCGGCGTTGGAGTCGGTGTCCCACCCGGACGTGTTGACCACCGTCATCGCCGGCAGGAACGCGCCACGGCTGCGGGCCACCGCGTGGATGACCGTCGCGTGGTTGGGGACCACGTGGCAGTTGCCGCCGTACCGGTGGTAGCCGTAGCGCTCGTCGATTCGGGCCCGGGTGGTTTTCCAGTCGGCGTCGGTAGCCGCCCACTCGCGTACGTCGGCGATGACCCGCTGGATCAGGCAGCCCTTCGGTATCAGCGACACCGCGGCGTCGAGCAGCAGGTCCATGTCGGTCTCGGTGAACGCGCCGGCCACCAGGGCGGCGATCACCCGGGCCGCGTGGACCGCCGCCCCGTCGTGGCTGACCCGCGCGGCCCGCTCGACCAGGTCGGCGGCGGCCTCCGGGTCACCCGGCCGGGTCATCGCGAACCCCTCGACGAAGATCTGCGCGCCCACCTGCTCGGCCACCACAACGCCGTTGCGCGCGATGGCTCCGCTGTCCGGCGGTACGACGCCGTCCTTGAGGTGGAGGTACGCCGTGTGCTCGGTCGAGTTGCCGACGCCGCCCCACCACAGCACCGACTGCCCCTCGACGATCTCGTTCAGCCAGGTCTGCCCGATCTGCGCGGAGGACGGGTCCAGACTGTGGTCACGCAGCGCCCGCGGGAAGATGAACGTGCCGCTGATGTCGTCATCGGTGACCACCAGCAGATGGTTCTTGAGCGGCAGGTCCACGCGGTCGTTGACGTAGTAGGTGATGTCGCCGAGCTCCCGGCTGATCCGGTCGAAGGTCCAGCCCTCGAAGGGCCGGCCGAGGTAGACCGCGATCACCTTGCCGAGCACGCCCGCGTAGACGCGCTCCTCGTAGTCGCTGGGGAAGCCGGCCATCAGAAGGGCACCCCCGCGCGCAGGATCACGTTGGCGAACGGCGTGGCCTCGCCGGTGCGGACCACCGCGCACGCCTCGCGGCAGGCGTGTTTGAGCTCCTCGTGGCTGGTCGTCCTCACCGGGACGCCGGGGAGGCAGTCGTGCAGTCCACTGAGGATCTCCGTGTCGGTCAGCTCGACGGCGATCGTCGCCGCCTCGACGACAAGCTCGCCGGCGACCGCCGCGAGCACCGGCAGGAACCCGGGGACCCCGCGGGTGACCGCCAGATGCACCACCTCGACGCCGGCCGGCACGCGCAGCCCGGCGTCGGCTACCACGATGCTTTCGCCGTGCCCCATGCCGGCGACCAGCGCCGCGAGCCGCGGATGCCACAGGCCGGTGTCACGCATGGCCGTGGCCCTTCCGTGCGGCGAGGAACGCGTCCAGCTCGGCGGCGGTCGGCATGGCCGACTGCGCCCCCATCCGGGTCGTCGCGATGGCGCCCGCCGCGCAAGCCCGCCGTAGCGCTTCGTCCAAGCCTGCGCCGCCGGCCAGCGCGGCGGCCAGCGCGCCGCAGAAGGCGTCGCCGGCCCCGGTCGTGTCCACCGCGTCGACCGGAAACGCCGCCTGCGCCACCGCCTCCGCCCCGTCCGCACTGACCGCACCCCGGGCGCCCAGCGTCACCACGCACGTCTTCGGTCCCAGGTCACACAGCCCGGCCGCGGCCGCGACCCACTCGACCGACCCGGCCGGATGGCCGCCCAGGCGCGCCGCCTCACCCTCGTTGACGACCAGGATGTCCACCTCCTGGAGCAGCTCGGCCAGCGCCGCGTCAGCCGCCTCCGGCAGGGGTGCGGCGTTGAGCACCACCCGGGCGCCGGCGCGCCGGGCGTCGCGGGCGGCGGCCAGGCACGCCGGGAGCGGGATCTCCAGCTGGAGGAGGAGTACGGCGTCCGGGTCGAGCAGGGCGGGCAGCCGATCGAGCACGCGGCCGTCGAGCCGCCCGTTGGCGCCGGGTGCGACCACGACGGTGTTCTCCCCCGCCGCGTCCACCACGATCAGCGCGACCCCGGTGGCCGCCCCGTTCACCGTAATGAGATGGCCGGCGGGCAGGCCCTCGCGCGCCAGCGCGGCCCGTACGTCGTCGCCGAAGCGGTCGTCCCCGACGGCGGCGACGAGGACCGTGTCGGCGCCGAGCCGGCGCGCGGCGACCGCCTGATTGGCGCCCTTCCCGCCGATGAGCGTCGCGGCCTCCGAGCCCAGCACCGTCTCACCGGGCACGGGCAGCCGCGGCACTCGGACAGCGATGTCCACATTGGCGCTGCCGACGACCACGACCCGGCTCACGGCTGCACCACCTCCACCGGCGCATCGCTGCCGGCCTCCCCATCGGCTGGGGCGTCGCCGCCTGGCGGATCAGGGCAGCCACAGGAGCCGCGCCGCACCAGGGTGACCGGCAGCACCTCGGTCGGGGCGGTCGTGCCCGCCTGCTGCGCGAGCAGGTGCGCGAGCGCCGCCCGGCCGAGCGCGGCGAACGGCTGGCCCATCGTGGTCAGCGCCGGTGTCGAGTACGCGGCGCCGGGAATGCCGTCGAAGGAGGCGACCGCGACGTCGTCCGGGCAGCGCAAGCCCGCCTCGCTCACCGCGCGGAGCACGCCCACCGCCTGTTCGTCGCTGGCGACGAAGATCGCGTCTGGCCGCTTCGCCTGGGCGAGCAGCTCCCGCGCGGCCCGGTAGCCGGCCCGCCGCCCGAACTCGGTGTGCACGACCGACATCTCGGCCCGCGCGATGCCCGCCTCGGTCAGCGCATCCCGCCAGCCGCTGACCCGGTCGGTCGCCGGCATCACGTCCCGCGGTCCGGCGACGCACGCGATCCGGCGGCGACCGTGGGCGAGCAGGTGGTTGGTGGCCTCGCGGGCGCCGCCGTGGTTGTCCACCAGCACGCTCGGCGCGGTCGCCCCCGGCACCTGCCGGTCGAGGCTGACCCACGGCGTGCCGGACCGCTCCACCTCGGGCAGAAATCCGGCGTGGCCGTGGGCGGGCACGATGAACAGCCCGTCGACCTGGCGGGCCAGGAAGGTACGCACATACGTGGTCTGGCGTTCGTCGCTCTCGGCGGCGTTGCCCATCAGCAGGGTGAAGCCGTGCGCAAACGCCTCCTCCTCGATGGCGCGTGCCAGCTCCGCAAAGAACGGGTTGGCGTTGTCCGGGATGACCAGACCGAGCGTCATGGTGCGGCTCATGCGCAACGAACGGGCGATGCTGTTGGGCCGGTAGCCGAGCTGCTCTATCGCGGCGAGCACCTTGGCCCGGGTCCGTGCCGACACGGGCCGGGGGCCGCCGTTGAGGACGTAGCTCACCACCGCGGGCGAGGTCCCGGCCAAGCGGGCCACATCCGTCCGCCGAACCGCCACCCTAACCTCCGCTCAACACGAGTTGCATCGTCGTGCCCGCCATCATGTGACGCGTTGATGAGCTGGAGCAACACGTGTTGAACCGTCGTTACCCAAGCGTGATCTGGTACGGCGTAATATCCCAACATGCCTTGGGATAAGGAGCCGCTGGTTCCGCTGCGCGCGCTGGCCAATCCCTTGCGCATCCGCATCGTGTCGCTGCTGACCGGTACCGCGATGTCAGCGACCGAGGTCGCCGAAGAGCTGGGCATCGCGCACGCCTCGGCGAGCTACCACCTGCGCCAGCTGGCCGCCGCCGGGTTCCTCAAGCGGGTGGACGGCCGGTCCCGGCGAGCTACTCGGGGGCAGCCACCGAGGCGATACACCTACGACCCGTCCAGCGCCGACCGGCTGGACCGCTCCAGCGGCCGGCAGTTGGTGCTCGAGGCGACCCTCTCCGACCTGCGTCGACGGCAGGCACTGGCGACCCGGCAACGGTGCGGCGCCGATGCCGAGGTATGGCTGCCCCGGGAGGTCTGGGAGCAGGTCGTGGGCCTGGTCGACGAGGCGGTGCGGCTGGTGCACGAGAAGGCCGGGCCGCCGCGCGCCGAAGGCAGCGTCCACGTCAGCGCGACGGCGTTGCTGTTCGAGCTCGCATGAGGCCACCCCCTCGCGTGAGGCACTCGCATGAGGCACCCGCCCTCGCATGAGGCACCCGCCGTCCCGCCGCCGGGCCGTCCAATCCGACCATCCAATAAGGAGCGACTGGTGACCGTACCGCAGCTGGACTCTTCGGACATCCCCGTGGCCGACCTGGTCGCCTACGCCGATGTGGTGCTGGACATCGGCGTCCCGGTGCGCGCGGACGACCTCGTGCTGGTGAACGCCGAGATCGAGCACGCCCCACTGGCCCGCGCGCTCGCCGAACGGGCATACGCCCGCGGGGCCAGGTATGTGGACGTCTGGTACTTCGACCCGCACACCAAGCGGTCGCGGATCCGCCACGCCGACCCGGCGACCCTGGCCGAGGTGCCGTCCTGGCTCGACCTGCGCAACCGCGAGCTGGGCGAGCGGCGCTGCGTGCTCATCAACATCCGCGGAGAGGCTGAGCCGGATCTACTATCCGATGTGGACCCGGTGCGCACCGGGCTGGACCGGATGCCCAACCTCCCGTCGCGCTACCGGTTACAGGCCAACGACCTGGTGTGCTGGACCATCGTCGCCTACCCCAGCCGCGGGTGGGCCCGGCAGGTGTTCGGCGAGCCGGACGTGCCGAGACTGTGGCAGCACCTCAAGCACTTCCTACGGCTGGACCAGCCCGACCCGCGGGCCGCCTGGCGAGCGCACCTCGACCGGCTGAAGGCACAGGCCCGCCAGCTCAACGAGCTGGACCTGGACGCGGTGCACTTCGCCGGGCCCGGCACGGATCTGACCATCGGTCTCATCCCGCAAGCGCGCTGGGACGCCGTCGGCTACCACGCGGTGGATGGCCGGTACTACGTGCCCTGCCTGCCGTCCGAGGAGGTCTACACCGCACCCGATCACCGCCGCGTGGAGGGCACCGTCCGGGCCACCCGGCCGCTCGCGCTGGCCGGCACCGTCGTCCGCGACCTCGAGCTCACCTTCACCGATGGGCGGGTCAGCCAGGTGCGCGCCAGCACCGGCGCCGACGTGGTCCGCGGCCACCAGGCCACCGACCGCGGCGCGGCTCGGCTCGGCGAGGTCGCGCTGGTCGACGGCTCCTCGCCGATCGGCCAGTCGGGCATCACGTTCATGGAGACCCTGCTCGACGAGAACGCCACCTGCCACCTCGCCTGGGGCTTCGGCATCAAGCAGGCCGTCGCCGGTGCGGCCCGGCTCAGCCCGCAGGAGCTGGACGCCATGGGGTTGAACGTCTCCGCGGTGCACACGGACTTCATGCTGGGCGGCCCCGAGGTCACGGTCACCGGCATCCGGCGCGACGGGGGTCGGGTGGTGATCCTGCGCGACGACGAGTGGCAGCTGTCCTGACGACGAGTGGCAGCTGTCCTGACGCCACCGACCGCGTCGCCCGTGCGGTGCGGTCGCTACGGCGACGCGTCGAGCACAACCAGCTCCCGGGTGGTCCGGTTGAGCCGTTCGCCGCCGTCCGATGTGCACACCACGATGTCCTCGATCCGCGCTCCAAACTGCCCGGGCAAATAGATGCCGGGCTCGACGGAGAAGGCCATTCCCGGCTCCAGCGGCCGGCTCGACCCGGCCACGATGTACGGCTCCTCATGCGTCTCCAGCCCGATCCCGTGGCCGGTGCGGTGCACGAAGTTCGGGCCGTACCCGGCTTCGGCGATGATGTCCCGGCCCACGGCGTCGAGCTGTTCGGCGGTGATCCCCGGCCGCACCGCAGCGGTCTGCGTCCGCTGCGCCCGCTGCAGCACGTCGTAGAGGCGCAGGAACTCGTCCGGTGGCTGGCCCAGCGCGTAGACCCTGGTGGAGTCGGAGCAGTAACCCTCCTTTGTGGTCCCTCCGATGTCCACCACCACGGCCTCGCCGGCCTGAATGACCCGGTCAGACACCTCGTGGTGCGGGCTGGCGCCGTTCGGGCCCGAGGCCACGATCACGAAGTCGACCCGGACGTGCCCCTCGGCGAGGATCGCGTCGGCGATGTCCCGGCCCACCGCGCGCTCGGTGCGCCCCGGCCGCAGCCACTCCCCGACCCGCTGGTGGACCCGATCTATCGCGGCGGCGGCGCGGCGGAGAGCCTCGACCTCCTCCGGGCTCTTGCGGATCCGGAGAGCACGCAGCACGTCACCGGCCAGGCACTGCTCGGCCCGTGGCAGGGCGGCACGGAACGCCACCGCCTTCTCCAGCCACATCTGGTTGTCCAGCCCCAGCCGGGCGACTCCGGCGGGCAGCCGCGAGGCCACCAGGGCGTAGGGGTCGTCCGTCTCGTCCCAGGCCACGACGGGCAGGTCGAGCGCTCCCGCCGGCGAGGCGAGCGCGGCCGGCTCTTCCAGCCTCGGCACCACCAGAAACGGGTCTCCCGCTGCCGGTACGGCTAGGCACGTGAGCCGTTCGTACGGCCGCGCGTCGTAACCGGTCAGGTAGCGCAGGTCAGCGCCGGGTGTAACAAGTACGGCGTCCAACCCGGCCTCGGCTACTGCATTCCGGGCGCGGGCGAGGCGGTCAGCAAGGTCGAACATCAGCTTCTCCCCGATCCGGCCAACGAACCCCTGACCGGGACACTACCTCGGCCCCGCTCCGCCCGGCCTCCGGCGGCGAACTGGCCATCCTCCTTTGTAGACCGCACGAGCCCTGCTCCGGCGGATCGCCGTAGTGGCGATGACGGGATCGAGGAACGCCGGCAGCGCGGTACATCATCGCAGTGGGGCGTCTGTTATTCAGCTGGCTGCGCCCAGCCGTCTTTGACTGCCATCATCTGGGCCGTCTTGGTGGGGTCGCGGTCGACCAGATCGCCCAACAAGTCGTCGATTTGGGCCAGCACGCCCGCCTCCAACCGGATCCCGGCGGCAGTCGCATTCTCCAAGACCTGCTCCGGTCGGGACGCGCCGATGATCGCTGAGCTGACCCCGTCGTGCTGGAGTGTCCACGCGATCGCGAGCTGTGCCATGGAGAGGCCGGCGGCGTCAGCGATCGGACGCAGCTGCTGCACCCGTTCCAGGAGTGGCTTGCCGAGCACCCGGCGGATGAACCTCGGAGCCCGGCCCCCGCTGGCCCCCCGCGAGCCCGGCGGCGGCGGCTCGCCCGGGCGGTACTTGCCGGTCAGCACGCCTTGCGCCAGCGGCTGGAAAACCAGCTGCCCGATCCCTTCGCGCTGACACAGCGGCAGGACCTGAGGTTCGATCACCCGCCAGAGCATGTTGTACTGCGGCTGGTTGGACACGATCCGGCTGCGTAGCCCGACCTGGTCGGCCAGGTCGAGCGCCTGGCGAATCTGGTCGGCTGTCCACTCCGAGACGCCCAGGTACAACACCTTGCCCTGGCGCACCAGATCGTCGAACGCGACCAGGGTCTCCTCCAGCGGGGTCTGCTCGTCGAAGCGGTGCGCCTGGTAGAGGTCGACATAATCGGTACCGAGGCGGCGCAGCGAGGCGTGACAGGACTCCATGATGTGCTTGCGGGAAAGGCCCCTGTCGTTCGGTCCGTCCCCTGTGGGCAGACACACCTTGGTGGCGATCTCCACCGATTCACGGCGCACGCCGCGCAGGGCCTCACCCAATAGCTCCTCAGCGGCGCCTTGGGCGTACACGTCGGCGGTGTCGAAGGTCGTGATGCCGGCCTCGAGCGCGGCCTGGACGCACGCCATGGCGGCTTCCCGAGCCACCAGCTCGCCGTGAGTAAGCCAGTTGCCGTAGGTGATCTCGCTGACTTGCAGACCGCTGCGGCCGAGACGACGGTGCTCCACGGCCGCCGACCCTAACATTCCGCCTCGGTCCGGTGATCAAATGGTACGCCGCTGAGGTGTGAAGACCTGGGTGGGCACGGCTGGGTTCGAACCAGCGACCCCTCGGTTGTAAGCGCGTCAGGGTCGGCTCAAGATCTTGGCGTTTGTCATCATCGCTGCTCACATCGCTGGCGTTCGTCGGCATGATGAGGTGTTGGACGGCCAGCCGCACAGGATCGTCTACCAATATTCTCCCAAGCGCACCTGACCCCCAGGACATCGGACAGGGCATTGGCGCACGCCAACGACGATCCGGGCCGTGGCCATGCGCCAGTGCCGCGCCGATGGTCGTCAGCCTGCGACGCCAAGTGCGGCCGCTAGCTGCGAGATCGTTTTGCCGGCCTCTTCCTGAGCAGCAGGTGGCGATTCTTCGGCCTCGTCCATCCGCCCCACCGCCTGGTAGCGGCAGCGAGGTTGTTCCGCGAGACCAGGGTGTCCGGGTGATCCGGGCCAAGCACCCGCTCACGATCAGCCAGTGTACGGGTGAACAGGCCGATCGCCTCATCCAGCCGCCCCACCGCCTCATAGGCGGTGGCGAGGTTGTTCCGCGACAGCAGGGTCTCCGGGTGATCCGGGCCAAGCACCCGCTCGAAGTCGGCCAGGGTCCGGCTATGCAGGTCGATCGCCTCACCCCGCGGACGAGCGTGACCCCCGGCGCACATCAGGGTATTGGTGGCACCGATAGTCACGCCTGGGCCGGCTACCGCCGCAGCCGCGGCACCTGCCTCGGGAAGTAGGGCGCGAAGATCGTGACGGCGAGCAGGTTCTGGGTCGTGCCGTAGACGACGGCGGGGAGTATCGCCAGCGGGCTGAAGTAGCTGATGGCGAGTGCCGGTGCGATGGCGGCGTTCTCGATCCCGGCTTTGAAGCAGGTGGCCACCCGCTGGGGCGGGTGAGGCCGAGGTACTTCGGCAGAGCGAAGCCGAGGGTCATGCTCCCAGAGCGGACCGAGCGTGCCGGTGGCGATCGAGCACAATGGCGAGTCGACCGCCGCTGAGCTGCGAAGACCTGGGTGGGCACGGCTGGGTTCGAACCAGCGACCCCTCGGTTGTAAGCCGAGTGCTCTTCCGCTGAGCTACGCGCCCCGGTAGGCGAGCAAGCTTACCTTGCCGCCCCCGGTGTTCACCCTCCCCGGCTCAGCTGCGCCAGCGCCTTGCGCCAGGCGTCCGGGTCGCGCGCCTCGCCAGGCATGTTCATCTCCGCGAAGCGGACCACACCGTCGCGGTCGATCAGGAACGTGCCGCGGTTGGCGAAGCCGCGCTCTTCGTTGAAGACGCCGTACGCCTGGGCCACCGCGCCGTGCGGCCAGAAGTCCGCCAGCAGCGGGAACTCGTAGCCCTCCCGCTCGGCCCAGACCTTGTGGGCGAACGGCGAGTCCACGCTGATCGTCAACACCTGGACGTCGTCGTTGACGAAGTCGTTCAGGTTGTCCCGGATCGCGCACAGCTCGCCCTGGCAGGTGCCGGTGAAGGCGAGCGGGTAGAAGACCAGCAGCACGTTCTTGCGGCCGCGGAAGTCGGACAGCCGGACCTCCTGGTTGTTCTGGTCCTTCAGCAGGAAGTCGGGCGCCTGCGCGCCCACTTCGATCGGCATGAGCACTCCTCAGTGACGGTGACAAGGTCGATCATGCCACTGGGCCCGGCCGGGGTGCCCGACCGACGGTCCTGATCGCTCGAAAGGAAGCACCGACAGGAGCGCCCCGGAGAACCACCGGCGGGGCGCACGGAAGAGACATGCGTGAAACGAGCACGCACGGCTGCAGGCGGCACGGCGCGCCGGCCGCGCTGGCCTGGGCGGTGGGTCTACCGGCGGGACCGGGCCGCGCGTGGCGCGACCAGGCGTGCGCCGCTCCAGTCCTTGCCCGCGTTGACCGTCGAGGTCTGCTGGAGGCCGGCGGTCTGCGCCGACTCGCTGATCTCGCTCGGCTCGACGTGCCCGACCCGGCCGGCCTTCGGGGTCAGCACCCACACCACGCCGTTGTCGGCCAGCGGGCCCCGGGCGTCGACGAGCAGCTCCACCAGGTCCCCGTCGCCGTCGCGGAACCACAGCAGCACCGCGTCGACGACCTCGTCGGTGTCCTCATCGACCAGTTCGCCGCAGCGATCGGTCAAGGCGTCGCGGAGATCGGCGTCCACGTCGTCGTCGTAGCCCATCTCCATAACGACCATCCCCGGCTCGATACCGAACCGGTCCGCCAGGCTCCGTACGCCGTCGGCGGCCTGACCAGCGGTCGCGCTCACTGTCGAATGCCTCCTCATCTGACTCTCGCCGACTCAATTCTGCCAACTGAGCGGCCGCGGCGCCGTCTGGTGACGCCGATAGCGGGTAGTCCACACAGTTGTCGCGCTCCGCGCAAGTGGCACACCGTGTGTGGGCAGGAAATCCCCCCGGCCAGGCCCTTTCCGTCTCGAACGACGGATCAGCTCAGCGCCCTCCGTCTCGAACGGTAGATCAGCTCAGCGCCGCCCAACCGGCCAAACGTCGGACAGACCGCTACAGTGCGTTACCGTGAGAGCAAGGCGCGTGCACCCTGCGTAATCGCATCCTCGGACACGAGGACATGCTGGGCGGCGGCCCCGAGCGGGATGAACGAGTCGGCCGAGGTGACCCGGCGGGCAGCACCGACGTAACCGCCGTCGACGAGCGCGGCGAGCACGCCCTCCCCGACGCCGCCGGAGCGCCGGGTCTCGTCCACCACCAGCACCCGGCCGGTCGCCGAGGACTCCCGGACGATGTCGGCCGCGGGCAGCGGCGCCAGCCAGCGGAGGTCGACCACGCGGGATCCGTACCCCTCCTCGGCCAGCCGGGCGGCGGCCCGCAGCGCCATCCGTACGCCGTTGCCGAAGGTGATGATCGTGAGGTCGTCCGCGGACCCGATGCCATAGACCCGGGCCCGGCCGATCGGCACGTGCGCGCTGCCCCACTCCCCCGGCCCGGCGTACGGCGCGAGCCACTCGCGGTCGCCGTCGGCGTGCAGGTCCCGGGTGTGGTAGAGCGCGATCGGCTCCAGAAAGACGCAGACGCTGCCGTCGACGGCGGCCGAGGCCAGGCAGGTCCGCAGCAGCGGCGCGGCGTCCGCGGCCCGGGCGGGCACCGCGATCACCAGGCCGGGGATGTCGCGGAGTACACCCACCGCATTGTCGTTGTGGAAGTGCCCCCCGAAGCCTTCCTGGTACGCCAGGCCGGCGATCCGCACGACCATCGGGTTCCGGTACGCCCCTTGGGAGAAGAACTGCAGCGTGGCGGCCTCCCCGCGCAGCTGGTCCTCGGCGTTGTGCAGGTAGGCCAGGTACTGGATCTCGGGCACCGGCAGCAGGCCCGCGAGCCCGGCGCCCAGGCCGAGCCCGAGCACGGAGGTCTCGTCCAGCAGGGTGTCGAAGACCCGCGCGGCGCCGAACCGCTCCCGCAGGCCCTTGGTCACCCCGTACACCCCGCCCTTGACCGCCACATCCTCGCCGAAGACCAGCATCGACGGGTACGACAGCATGGCGTCGGTGAGGGCGGCGTTGATGGTCTGCGCCAGGGTGAGCGGGCCCTGGTCCTCGGGCAGCCGCCCGCCGAACGCGGCGGCACGGGCGGCGGCGTCGGGGCCGACGGCGCGGGACGCCGCGTCGGTGACGGCCCGCGCCACCCGGACCGGGCGGCGCGGGGCGATCGGCGCCGCCACGTCCGCGGCCGAGCCCAGCTTCGGCTCGCCGAGCACCTCCTCGGCGACCTTGCGGACCTGCCAGCCGATCTCGTCGTACCGGCTGACCAGCTCCTGCGCTTCGGCCAGGCCGGCGGTCACCAGCAGCCGCGCGGTGGCCACCAGCGGGTCGCGGGCCACGTCCCGGGCGATGTCGGCCAGGCTGCGGTAGGCCACCTCCGCGTCCGCGCCGGCGTGCCCCATCAGCCGCACCATGGGCAGGTGCAGCACCGCGGGGCGGCGCTGCCGGCGGACCCAGGAGGCCGCCTCGCTGGCGGCGTCGTAGGTGGCGGCGAGGTCGCAGCCGTCCGCCTCGAAGTACCGGATGCCGGGGCGGGCGCGCAGCGCCGCGGCCACCCAGCCGGCCGGCGAGCGCACGCTGATGCCCAGGCCGTTGTCCTCGCAGACGAACAGCACGGGCAGCGGCAGGCCCGCATGCTGGCACCACCCGGCGGTGTTGAACGCTGCCGTGGCGCTGGCGTGGTTGATCGAGGCGTCGCCGAACGAGCAGACCACGATCGCATCGGCCGGCCACTGTGGATGGTCCGCGAGCAGGAGGCCGGCGGGTGGGACGCGCGGGGTGCGCGCAGCGCGCGGCGAGCCCGCGGCGGCGAGCCGGCGGGCGCGCTCGATGGCGAACGCCACGCCGACCGCCCGGGGCAGGTGCGAGGCGATGGTCGAGGTGGTCGGGACGACGTGCAGGTCTGCGCGGCCGAAGACCTTGTGCCGGCCGCCCGCGATCGGCTCGTGGGCCGAGGCGACCATGCCGCGCAGCACGTCCCGCGCGGGAGCCATCAGATCGCCGTCGTCACCGGCCGCCCGGACGCAGTAGAAGGCGCCGGACCGGTAGTGCAGCAGGGCCGGGTCGTCGCGGCGGAGGGCGGCGGCGACCGCCGCGTTGCCCTCGTGCCCGGCCGAGCCGATCGTGTAGTACCCCTCGTTGAAGCTGCGCAGCCACCGCGCGGCCAGGTCCAGGTGGCGGCTGGTCAGCTGGGCGTCGAACAGCCGCAGCGCCAGCGCGCCGGTCAGTGCCGAGCCCGGGCGGATCGGCTCGGCCGGATCCCGCCGCTCGGCCGGGGCGCCGAGGGCCGCGACGGCCGACCGGAACCGCTCGTCGAGATCTTGAGGGGTGGTCACGCCGGCAAGCATGACCGACACCGGCCATGCATCGCCACCCGCGGAAAGTTCGCACCATCGTCAGCCCGGCGTCACGCTACGCCGCCGCGGCCCGGCGCCGCCCGGCCGCCGGCACGCAGCGGCGCCCCGCTTCCCAGATCGTCAGGCTGCTGCGCCAGCGCGAGCACGAAGTCAGCGGGGGCGCGGGACCGGCGGCTCCTCGGCCAGGCGGCGGGCCACACCCAGGTCGGTGATGAGCACGTTCAGCCAGCCGCCGCGCAGCGCGGCGCGGATCGCCGGGTACGTACGCCGGCCGCCCGCCACCGCGACCCGCCGGGACACCCGGCGCAGCTGCGCCGTCGCGATGCCGAGCACCCGCTCGTCCAGTGTGGACGTGACCGGCCGGCCCCACTCGTCGAAGAACCGCAGGCAGATGTCGCCCACCGCGTTCGCCCGGCGCAGCCCTTCCCGCTCCTCCTTGCCGATGGCGTCGCCGCTGTCGCGCAGCAGCGGCTCCAGGCTGCCCACGGCCAGCAGGACGGTGGTCACCCGGTCCCAGGCGGACATCACCTCGGCGACCAGGCGGTCGGAGGCGAGGGTGGCGCGGGCGGAGGCCGAGCCGACCAGCCCCGGGGCGGGCAGGAACAGCGGCCGGGCGCCGGTCAGCTCCGCCAGGCGTCCGGTCAGCCGGCTCGCCTGGACCTGCGCGACCGCGTCGCCGACCCCACCAATGATCTGGATCACCTCTTCGGCCACCCGGGCCGGTCGCGGGCGCATCGCCTCCACAGTGGCCAACAGCGCCGCGCTCCACGACGAGACGCCGAGCCGCTCGCCGCCGCCCAGCGTGCTCTCCAGGTAGCCTGCGGCAGCGGCGCCCAGCGCCGGGATGACGTCCTCGTCGCTGTCCCCGGCCGTGTCGACCACCACCACGTCGGCCATGCCGTAGCGGCGCTCGAGAACATCCTCCAGGTCGGCGTAGACGCCGGTCGGCGGCACCACCATGGTGCGTACGATGCCCATCTCGGCGGCCTGCTTGAGCAGCCGGGACACCCGCGGCTGGGAGATGTGCAGCTGGGCGGCGATCTGTGGCTGGCGCAGCCCCCGCTCGTGGTACATCCGGGCCACCTTGGTCAGCAACCGCAGCTGGTCCGGCGCGGGGGTGCGGACCGGCGCCCGACGCGACGGGGCGGCCACCTCCCCGGCGTACCCGTCGGCTGCACCGGATGCCGTGGCGCCCACCATCGCCCGCCTCCTCGCCCCGTCCTGGTCAGCCCGCAAGGCGCCGGCCGGGACCCGTCCGGGCCACGGTGACGTCGGTCGCCTCCCCTGCTGAGCAGACGATAGCCAGCCGCGGGCCGGCACGGGGAGCACCGCACTACCCCCCACCCGCTTCCGCGCCCACCCGGTACGCACCGGTCCGGATGGGGCGGGGCTCGTCAGCCGGCGAGGAACCCGTCAGCCGGGGAGGAACGAGAAGCGCACCTGGCGGGTGGTGTTGTCACCGTTCGGGTCCACCAGGCAGATCGACTGCCAGGTGCCGAGTGCGATCCGGCCGTCCACCACCGGCAACGTCGCGTACGGCGCCACGAACGCCGGCATCAGGTGATCCCTGCCGTGCCCGCGGGACCCGTGCCGGTGCCGCCACCGGTCGTCGGCGGGCAGCACCTGGTCCAGGGCGGTGACCAGGTCCTCCTCCGAGCCCGAACCAGTCTCGATCAACGCCAGTCCGGCGGTCGCGTGGGGCACGAAGACATGCAGCAGCCCGTCGCCCCTGCCCCGGACAAACTCCTGCGCCTCGGCAGTGATGTCGCGCACAGCCGGCCGGGAGCCGGTCCGCACCGTGATCGTTTCGGTCTGCATCCCGTCAGGTTACTGTCAGGTAGCGCGCCCGGTCGGCGCACCGGTGTGTCTCTCATCGCCCGGGAGCCGGGGCGGCGTGACGCGGCGCGCCCGGAGAGGGCAGGATAGGAGGTGATACTTCCGATCCAAAAGGGCCCGGACGACCCCGGGCCCCCAGTTCGAGGGATGGGCCTGTGGCTACGGAACGCAAGCGCCCGGTCATCAGCGACGGCCTGCCGAGCCAGCTGCCGGACATCGACCCGCAGGAGACCGCCGAGTGGGTCGAGTCGCTGGACGGCGTGATCGACGAGCGCGGGACCAAGCGCGCCAGATACGTGATGCTGCGCCTGCTGGAGCGGGCCCGGGAGCGGCAGGTCGGCGTGCCGCCGCTGACCACCACCGACTACATCAACACCATCCCTCCGGAGCGCGAGCCGTGGTTCCCCGGCGACGAGCACATCGAGCGGCGCATCCGGGCGTACATCCGGTGGAACGCCGCCATGCTGGTGCACCGGGCGCAGCGCCCGGACGTGAGTGTCGGTGGGCACATCTCCACCTACGCCTCCGCCGCCTCGCTCTACGAGGTCGGCATGAACCACTTCTTCCGCGGCAAGAACCACCCCGGCGGCGGGGACCAGGTCTTCTTCCAGGGCCACGCCTCGCCCGGCATGTACGCCCGGGCGTACCTGGAGGGGCGGCTGACCGAGGACCAGCTGGACGGGTTCCGCCAGGAGCTGTCGCACCGCCCCCGCGGGCTGCCCTCCTACCCGCACCCGCGGCTGATGCCCGACTTCTGGGAGTTCCCCACCGTCTCCATGGGGCTGGGCGCGATCAACGCGATCTACCAGGCCCGGTTCAACCGGTACCTGCACCGCCGCGGCATCAAGGACACCAGCGACCAGCACGTATGGGCGTTCCTCGGCGACGGTGAGATGGACGAGGTGGAGTCCCTCGGCGCGATCGGCCTGGCCGCCCGCGAGGAGCTCGACAACCTGACCTTCGTGATCAACTGCAACCTGCAGCGGCTGGACGGGCCGGTGCGTGGCAACGGCAAGATCATCCAGGAGCTGGAGGCGTTCTTCCGGGGTGCCGGGTGGAACGTGATCAAGGTGATCTGGGGCCGGGAGTGGGACCCGCTGCTCGCCGCGGACACCGACGGCGCGCTGGTCAACCTGATGAACATCACTCCGGACGGCGACTACCAGACCTACAAGGCCGAGTCCGGGGCGTACGTGCGGGAACACTTCTTCGGCCGCGACCCGCGCACCCGGAAGCTGGTCGAGCACCTGTCCGACGAGGAGATCTGGAACCTCAAGCGCGGCGGGCACGACTACCGCAAGCTGTACGCGGCGTACAAGGCGGCGGTGGAGCACACCGGCCAGCCGACGGTGATCCTGGCCAAGACGATCAAGGGCTGGACGCTCGGCTCGCACTTCGAGGGCCGCAACGCCACGCACCAGATGAAGAAGCTCACCCTGGACGACCTCAAGGCGTTCCGGGATCGGCTGTACCTGGACATCCCGGACTCGGCGCTGGAGGCCAACCCGTACCTGCCGCCGTACTACCACCCGGGCGAGAAGTCCGAGGAGATCCAGTACATGAAGGAGCGGCGGGCGGCCCTGGGCGGCTACCTGCCCAGCCGGCGGACCACCACCATCCCGCTCAAGCTGCCCGGTGCCGACGCGTACTCCGACCTCAAGCGCGGGTCCGGCAAGCAGAAGGTGGCCACCACGATGGCCTTCGTCCGGCTGCTCAAGGAGCTGATGAAGGACAAGGAGATCGGCCGGCGCTGGGTGCCGATCATCCCGGACGAGGCGCGCACCTTCGGCATGGACTCGCTCTTCCCGACCGCAAAGATCTACTCGCCGCACGGGCAGAACTACACCCCGGTCGACCGCGAGCTGTTCCTGTCGTACCGGGAGGCCACCAACGGGCAGATCCTGCACGAGGGGATCAACGAGGCCGGCTCGGTCGCCTCGTTCACCGCGGCGGGCACGTCCTACGCGACGCACGGCGAGCCGATGATCCCGATGTACATCTTCTACTCGATGTTCGGGTTCCAGCGCACCGGCGACGGGCTGTGGGCCGCCGGCGACCAGATGGCCCGCGGCTTCCTGCTCGGCGCGACCGCGGGGCGGACCACGCTCAACGGCGAGGGCCTGCAGCACGAGGACGGGCACTCCCACCTGATCGCGGCGACCAACCCTGCGGTGGTGGCGTACGACCCGGCGTTCGCGTTCGAGATCGCGCACATCGTGGAGGACGGGCTGCGCCGGATGTACGGCGACGAGCCGGAGAACATCTTCTACTACCTGACCGTCTACAACGAACCGATCGTGCAGCCGCCCGAGCCGGCCGGGGTGGACGTCGAAGGGATCCTGCGCGGCCTCTACCGCTACTCGGCGTCGCAGAACCCGCGCGCCCAGATCCTGGCGTCGGGCACCGGCATGCAGTGGGCGCTGCGGGCGCAGGAGCTGCTCGCCCAGGACTGGGGCGTCAACGTCGACGTGTGGTCGGCCACCTCGTGGACCGAGCTGCGCCGCGACGCGGTCGCCGCGGAGGAGTACAACCTGCTGCACCCGGCGGACGAGCCGCGGGTGCCGTACGTGACCCGCAAGCTCGCCGACGCCCCCGGCCCGGTGGTCGCCGTCTCCGACTTCATGCGGGCGGTGCCGGACCTGATCTCCCGGTGGGTGCCGAGCGACTACACGTCGCTGGGCACCGACGGCTTCGGCATGTCCGACACCCGGGGCGCCCTGCGCCGGCACTTCCACGTGGACGCGGAGTCCATTGTGGTGGCCGTCCTGCGCCAGCTGGCGCGCCGCGGCGAGGTCCCGGCGAACCTGGCCGCGGACGCGGCCCGCAAGTACGCGATCGATGACGTGACCGCGGCCGCGGCCGGCGAGACCGGCGGCGAGTACTGACGCGCACCCCAGCGCCACCGGCCGCGGCCTGGCAGGATGGGCCGGTGGCGCTGGGCTGGGTCGAGTTCCGGCGGTCGGACCCGACCGTCGTCGTGGACATCGTGCGCGAGGTCGCCCGCGCGGGCGACCCTGGCGCGCACGGCCACGGTGTCGAGGTGGTGATCGAGGCGCCGAAGCCGCGCCTGCTCGCCGACCTCGTCGGCGCTGAGCCGGCCGCGGCCCGCATCGCGGTGACCAAGGCCGGCGGCGAGGTGGCCTACCCGTTCCACATCCAGCTGCTGTCCGACCAGGGCGGCCGCGCCGGGCGGCGGCTGCCGCGCCGGCCCGGCTGGGCGGTCAGCAACTCGGCCGGGCTGGCGTTCCTCATGCAGAAGGGCCGCCCGGGCGACCCGTTCGACTGGCCCGGCCTGGTCGGCGGCGCCCTGGACGCGCTGGCCGTGCTGCGGCGGGACGCCGGCGACGAGGGCTGGCGGGCCGCCGTCGACCGCGACATCCTCCGCACCTGACCCACCGCGTATCCTCGCCGATCTCCCACCGCCGCCCGTCCCTCGCCGATCTAGGAGTTGCCGCGCCTCGTGAAAGGGGATATATCCCGATAAAGTAGGGGCCATAACCCCTAGATCGGCGCAGCTGGGCGCGCCGGCCGGGAGCGCGGTCGGTCGGGTGAGCGCGGTCGGTAGGGTGGAGGCGTGACTGTCCGCGTCCGCTTCGCCCCATCGCCGACCGGCTACTTCCATGTCGGGGGCGCCCGTTCCGCCTTGATGAACTGGATCTTCGCCAAGCAGCACGGCGGGGTGTTCGTGCTGCGCATCGAGGACACCGACGCGTCCCGCAGCCGGCCAGAGTGGACCGAGGGCATCCTGTCCGCACTGGACTGGATCGGGATCCGACGCGGCACCTATGAGGGGCCGTACTTCCAGTCGTCGTACGCGGACAACCACCGGGAGGCGGCGGAGAAGCTGTACGCCGCAGGTCGCGCCTACTACTGCGACTGCAGCCGGGAGGCGGTCCAGGCCCGCACCGGGAACCAGTACAGCGGCTACGACGGTTACTGCCGCGACCGCGGCCTGCCCCCGGGCGAGGGCCGGGCACTGCGCTTCCGTACCCCGGACGAGGGGGTCACCCAGGTCAGGGACCTGATCCGGGGTACCCCGACGTTCGAGAACGCCCGGCTGGAGGATTTTGTCATCACACGCGGTGACGGCTCGGCGGTGTTCCTGCTCGCCAACGTGGTGGACGACCTGACCATGGGCATCACGCACGTGATCCGGGCCGAGGAGCACCTGCCCAACACGCCAAAGCAGCAGCTGCTGTGGGAGGCGCTCGGGCACACGCCGCCGGTCTGGGCACACCTGCCCGTGGTGGTGAACGAGAAGCGGCAGAAGCTGTCCAAGCGCCGCGACAAGGTCGCCCTGGAGGCGTACCGGGACGAGGGCTACCTCGCCGACGCGATGCGCAACTACCTGATGCTGCTGGGCTGGGCCCCCTCCGGCGACCGGGAGATCGTGCCCTGGTCGACCATCGAGGCCGAGTTCCGGCTGGAGGAGGTCAACCCCTCCCCGGCGTTCTTCGACGAGAAGAAGCTGCGCGCGTTCAACGGGGAGTACATCCGGGCGCTGACCGTCCCGGAGTTCATCGAGGCCTGCCAGCCGTGGCTGACCGGGACACAGACCATCCCGCCGCCGCCGTGGGACCCGGCCGACTTCGACGCGGAAGCGTTCGCCGCGGTCGCACCGCTGGCGCAGACCCGCATCGGCGTGCTGAGCGAGATCGTGCCCTACGTGGACTTCCTGTTCGTGACCGATCCGGACATCGACGAGGCGTCCTGGGCCAAGACCATGAAGGCCGGCGCGGCCGACCTGCTCGACGCCGCGATCGCGGCGTTCCACGATGTTTCGACCTGGGACGCGGAGACGCTCAAGGAGACGCTGGAGGCGGTCGGCGCCCAGCAGGGGCTCAAGCTTGGCAAGGCGCAGGCGCCGGTCCGGGTCGCGGTGACCGGTCGCACGGTCGGCCTGCCCCTGTTCGAGTCGCTGGAGGTGCTCGGCCGCGAGCGCACGCTGACCCGGCTGCGGGCCGCCCGGGTCCGGCTGCCGTCCACATAGACGCCATCGGCACGGCCGGCTTCCGGCGGCGCTGTCGGCACGCCCGACAACGCTTCCCGAACCGAGCTCTGGTCGCATACGATTCGGTTCCCGACCCTGGTTGGCCCAAAGCCGCCGGTGATCGCGGACAGTTCCAGAAAGACATTCCGGGGTGCAACCCGGCAGCGGCCTGAGGTGTCTTGACATCCGAAGGCGAGCATCCGCGCGGATCGCGGCGCCGTCGAGCGGGGCGAGGAGGTCGGCCATGGTCCGTCAGCTGACGCGCCGGCTTCTGCGCGGTGGCGCGGTCACCCTGCTTGCCGTGTCAGCACCGCTGGCCGGCTTCTCCTCCGCGAGCCCCGCCAGCGCGAGTGCGGCCCACGCGGGTGCGGTCGCCGCACCCCGCCCGGACGCGGTCGCCATCACCGGGCCGGGCCTCGAACAGACCCTGACGGTACGCGCGAGCGAAGACCCGGACCGCTTCGCCGCCCTCTTCGCCGAGGTGAACTGGCTGTCCCGCCGGTCCGGCCTGGCCCAGGCGCCGGACGCCAGCAAGCTCGGCGACAAGTACGTGCTCACGGTGTTCACCGGCGGCAAGCCCACGCAAAGCTACGACCTGTACCCGCTGGCCAGCGGCGGCCCGCGGGTGTTCCGGCCGGCCAAGCAACCGGACAAGCACCGCACCACGGCCGCCTGGTTCTACGGCCGGCTCTCCCTGCCGGACACGCTGCGTGAGGCGGGGGTTCCGCTGCCCGGCCGGTCGTACGTGGTGACCACCGGCGGCACCGGCGGCGGCGAGGCCGCGGACAAGCCGTTCGACCCAGGTGGCGACCTCACCTCGCTGCTTGCCGAGTGGCGCCAGTTCCTGCTGCTCAACGGCGCCGTCGTGGTGGTGATCACGCTGGGCCTGGCGGGCACCGCGCTGCTGGTCCACCGCCGGGTGGACCGGCTCTACCGGAGAGCCGCCGAGGGCAGGGCACCGGTCCGCCGCGTCCGCTGAGCCGGGACAGCACCCGGCTCACTCCCGCCGCGCCCGCTTGGGGCCGCAGGGCGCGCTACGCGCCGCGCCCGCTCCTATCGGTCACACCCACCCATGACTGGATCCAACGAGGCACCCCCGGCGATCACGTCGGCGATCATGCCACCCTCCGAGATGGCCGGCAGGGCCTGCAGGTTGACAAAGCTCGGGTCCCGGTAGTGCACCCGGTACGGCCTGGTCCCCCCGTCCGAGACCGCGTGCACACCCAACTCACCCCGGGGCGACTCGATACCCACATACACCTGCCCCGGCGGCACCCGGAAACCCTCGGTCACCAGCTTGAAATGGTGGATCAGCGACTCCATCGACTGACCCATGATCTTCGCAATATGCTCCAGCGAGTTACCCAACCCGTCCATACCCACGGCCAACTGCGCCGGCCAGGCGATCTTCTTATCCGCCACCACCACCGGCCCCGGCCGCAGCCGATCCACCGCCTGCTCGATGATCTTCAACGACTCCCGCATCTCCGCCAGCCGCACCTGATAGCGGCCCCACACATCACCCGTGGTCGCGGTCGGCACCTCAAACTCGTAGGTCTCATAGCCGCAGTACGGCATCGTCTTACGCAGGTCCCACGGCAACCCGGCCGACCGCAGCACCGGCCCGGTCACCCCCAACGACAGACACCCGGTCACATCCAACTGGGCGATCCCCTTGGTCCGCGCCTGCCAAATCGGCTGCCCCGACAACAGAGCCTCATACTCGTCCAACCGCTTCGGCATAAACCGCAGGAACTCCCGGATCCGCCGCACCGCCTCATCCGGCAGATCCTGCGCCACCCCGCCGGGCCGCACATACGCCATGTTCATCCGCAGCCCACTGGCCAGCTCGAAAATGTCCAGGATGTACTCACGCTCCCGGAACCCGTACAACATCATGTTGATGGCACCCAGCTCCATGCCGGTGGTCGCCAACCACACCAGATGCGACGCGATCCGGTTCAGCTCCATCATCAGCACGCGGATGGTGGTGGCCCGCTCCGGAATCTGATCCGTGATACCCAGCAGCTTCTCCACCGCCAGGCTGTACGCCGTCTCGTTGAAAATCGGCGACAGGTAATCCATCCGGGTCACAAACGTGGTCCCCTGCACCCAGTTACGGAACTCAAGGTTCTTCTCAATACCGGTGTGCAGGTAGCCGACGACGACCTCCATGCTGGTGACCGTCTCGCCCTCCAGCTCGAGGATCATGCGGCAGACGCCGTGGGACGACGGGTGCACCGGACCCATGTTGATGACGATCCGCTCGTCGGCGACCGGATCGATGCTGGATACAACCGTGTCCCAGTCCCCACCGGTGACGGTGAAGATGCGACCTTCGGTGGTTTCCCGGGCGGTCGCAGACATCGCCTCGGGGCTTGGCTGGTCAACAATCGTCACGTCGGCTCGCTCCAAACTGGCGTCCTGCCTGGTACAGGGCGTTGTACCAGATGGTACAGCCAGCTAGGCGCACAGATGTTCCAGACGTTGTCAAGCTCACGTACGACGGCGCGGCCGGCACTGTGAAATGGGCCAGCCGGACCGGTGGCTGGGCAGTGTTGCCCTCGGTCTGCAGGTATCTCTGCCGCTCCTACTGGTGATCCCGTATGGTGACGGGCGGCGAAGGAGGAAGGCACGTGCGGCTCAGCGTTGGGACGGATATCGCCGCGCCGGTGGACAAGGGCTACGCGGTCTATGCCGACTACCGGCGCTGGCCGGAGATCTTTCCGACCATTCACGGCGTCCGCGTCATGGAGGGCGACGAGCACGACCTGACTCTCGCCATCGACCACGTCGAAGGCATGGTGCGTAACCGCATGATCCTTCGGCCCCCCGGGCAGATCGTCCTCGAGGAGAACAAGCGGGCTTACGACGCGACGTTCATCAACACATTCCGCCCGTCCGGCGCCGGCACCCGCTTCGTGGTCGACGGCCACATTCGCCTCAAGGGCATCCGCCGCCTGCTGGCGCCCATCGTCCGCCCGTACGCCCGGCGACTGATGCGCCGCTTCCAGTTGGCGCCGGTGAAGGCCGCGGCCGAACGCGGCTTCGCCGCGGACCCGTCTCGGTGGGAGAACGGTAGCCGGGAGTGAGCGGCTCGATGTGCGTGGGCAATCGCATCGCCGATGCCGGCTGAAGGCCCTGGTCTGTCGCCGTAGGTGGCGGACAACTACTGAGGCTTTCCCTGGCGGCGCGGTGCGGTCGCCCGTCTGCGGGCCGATGGCGTGGCGGTCCTGCCCGCCTGCTTCTCCCATAGTGAGACGAAGTACTCCGCGGCTTCCTCGACGCCGGCCACGTCATGTGTGGTCAGCATGTCGAGCAGCAGGCCCCGTACCACGGCCAGGGCGAGGCGGGCATGTGCGCGCGCCGAGGCCGGGTCGAAGCCGTGCCGTTGGAGCAGCTCCTCTCCCTGCTCGAGCCACGGCGTGATGACGCTTTCCAGCAGCCCGGCCGTGCCCGGACGCCCTTGCAGGGCCTGGCCGTACATCTCGAAAAACAGCCGCTCGTTCGGCCACAAGGCAGGGTCGGCCAACCGTTGCCAGAGAGCGCGCGTGAGGTCGGCCAGTGTATGGTCGCCGGACATGTCGAGTTCAGCCAGGGCGCGGCGCTGCCGTTCCTCGACGGTGCGGACGACCTCGACCAGCAGCCCCTCCTTGGAGCCGAAGTGGTAGATCAGCATGCGATGGCTGGTGCCTATCGCCGCCGCGAGGCCGCGCAGGCTCAGGTCCGTCACGCCGTGCTCGGCCACGTAGTCCACGGCCGCGTTCAACAGCCGCTCACGAGAATGGCGGGGCTGCTGTGTCACGCCGCCCCGCTCCCCTCGTACACGTGGCGCATCGTACCGGGATCAGGCGGCCGGCAGGAGCCGACGGGCGAGGCGGACGAGCCGGTCGGCGTCGGTCAGCCGCGGGTCTTGCGATAGGCGTCCTTCAGGCAGATCTTCCCGTTCCGGAACCGCCAGAGGTCGATACCGCGTTCGCACCACTGCGAACCGTCGGCGGCAGCGAAGCGGTAGGTCCAGGTGCTCACCGCCCATTCCCCGAAGATCACCGGTTCGCCTTGCTCGATGACGGCGCCTGCGTCGTGGTCGAACATGACGCGGAAGCCCTCGGCCAGTTCCTGATGGCCACGAAACGTACGTCCCGGCTCTGGGCCGACGGACGCAGCGTAGACGGCGTCCTCGGTCATCAGCTCCAGCAAGCCGGCAACGTCGCGGCCGGCCCAGGCCGCGGCGAACCGGGCCAGGCAGTCGCCGGGGCTCAACTCAGACGTCATCGAAGTACTCCTGTGCCAGGTATCCATCTATGTCCGGGCCGTTCGGGTTGGCGAGGATGTGCTTGATCCACGCTCGGCGTTCGAAGTCGGTGACGCTCAACTCCCACACGCACCCGACCGCATGCGTCGGGTGAGGCGACAGTTCCTCGGGACGGTCGGCCGGCGCGGAGAAGACCCTCTGGTGAACCTCGTTCTGCTCCGCCCACCAGCAGACCAACGCGTAGGCGAGCCGCGGCGCGTCATGAGCGATGACGAATCCCACGCCGTAACGGTCGTCGCTGACGGCGGGCGACGGAAGCGTCCGCTGCGCGGCGTGCAGCGCGGCCGTGGCAACCGTCTCCCGCACCGGCCGCCCTTGCGGCGCGATCCCGTACAGCTTCACCACCCAATCACCCAGCTCGGCGCGGCGCAGGAAGCCCACGCTGCGCGGCTGGTACGGGGCGCGCAGGCTCGGCCCCGGATAATTCAGATCTGGCGAGTACACCCACCACCACCTTTATAAAATGAGGTCGTTTGCTCATCGGACTTTACTTGTACAGGGTAACGGAGGAGTTGATCGCTGTGCAGCCCCTGGATCAGGTCAATCGCGTCCTGCTGGCCGAACTCTCCCGGGACGGGCGAAAGACCGTCAGGTCGCTTGCCGCGCTCGTGGGATTGTCGGAGCCCGCCGTGCGCGACCGGCTGGACAAGCTGTCCCGCGACGGCGTGATCACCGGCTATCGCGCCGTCGTCGATCCCAATGCCGTCTCGGCCGGCACCGCCGCCTTCGTCGCGGTGCGCTTCAACTCGGACCCGAGTGCCAAGGCCGCGGTCAACGCCGCGCTGGAGCAGGAACCGTGTGTGCTGGAGGTCCACGAGGTCGCGGGCGAGGACTGCTACCTCATCAAGGTCCGGGTGGGGTCGACCCTCGAACTCGCCGACGCGCTCGATCGCATCCGGGCGATCCCCGCGATCTCACATACGAAATCCACCGTCGTCCTGCGCACCGTCTTCGAAAGGCCGGTCACCATCCAGCCGGCCCCCCAGCTCGATGGGCAGCCAAGACGCTCGTCCGAGCCCGCGCAGAGTAAAGCCTGACTGCCCGCGTCGACCGCCGACGTGCCCGCTGGCCGGTCCCGGGTGCGTCCCGTCCCGGCGCCGCAGCCAAGTCGGGCCGGCGCGCATGCCAGAGTCCACTTCTCGACACCTGGTGGACTCACGGCGCGGGGATGGCGAGGATGGCGCATATGTCATCGTCCGAGTGCGACGAAGGACAGCGCGGTGGCGGCCGCGACCGGATCGTCCACTCCGGACGCCTGCGCCGCGCAGAGCGCCTCGGCGAACCCGGCGCCGGCGCGCAGCTGTTCGTGGAAGGCCATCATCAGCGGCGTGGTCGCCGCGTCGTTGACCGGGACGACGCTGGCCAGCAGGTTCACCGTGCCCAGCGGCACCAGCGCGCTGACCATGCCGAGCAGCTCGTCCGCACCGACGGGCGCCCCGACTCCGGAGTCGCAGCTGGACAACACGAGCCGGAACGGCGCGCGGCGCAACCGGCCGAGGTCGTAGACGGTGAGCGGACCGTCGTCCAGGCGCAGCGAGGAGAACAGCGGGTTGCCGGCCCGGAAGACGCCATGCGCGGCGACGTGCGCGGTCCACGCCCCGTCCAGCGCGGCCAGCGTACGGTCCGCGGTCGCCGTCCCGTCGGCGAGCACCTCCGCGTCCGGGTAACCCTGGGCGATCTTCGCCACCTCGGCGGCGGTGCCCGCCAGGCCCGGCCCGCCGACGAGGACGACCCGCCGCCCGCGGGGCGGCACCGCCCGGCGGGCGTGCAGCCAGGTGGCCGCGGACGGAGCGACCCGGACCGCGGCGCCGCGCAGGGCGGGCAGCATCGACCACGGTACGGCGTGCAGCCGCCCGGGTGGCACCACTACGACCGGCCCGCCGTCCAGCACCGCGGCGGCCGGCCCGAGCAGCGCCTCCTGCAAGCGCCGGGCAACATCGTCCAGATTAGACATACCGGCAGCAGGAGGCCGTCCGTACGCGAACCTGCGCAGCGTGAAGCGCGCCAGCTCGACCTCGCGCACAGCCGTCCTGATAGGACCGACCTGGTGCGCCCGGACGCGGCGGCCGACCACCGTGACCGCATAGAGGGTGTCGTCCAGGGCGACCAGCTCGACCAGCCGGTGACCGTCCAGCCCATCCAGGATCTCCCCGACCCCGGTGAACCGCCTCGGCCCCGGCGACGCGCCGGCGGCAGCGGCACGGCGGGTGCGGGACCGGACCGACTCCTCCAGCCGGAGCCGGTCCTGCTCCAGCCGGGCGGTGGCCCCGCCCTCGGCGTGGGCGGCCTCCAGCCGGCGGGCCACGTCGCGCAGCGCGGCCAGGTCCGCGGCGAGCTCCCGGTCGTCGGGCGGCCGGACCGGCGGCACGGCGAGCGCGCCGGCCCGCCAGCGCTCGGTCCACAACAGCAGCATCCGGGCGTCGCCGCGGCGCACCGCGTGCCGCTGCGCGATGGCGGCGAGCTCGGTGCCGTACGCCGTGGCGTGCGCCCGCAGCTCGGTCGCGCCGAGCGTCTGCTGGTGCTCCTCGGCCGCGGCGAGACCGCGGCGGCAGGCGGCCAGGGCGGCGGCTGTGGCGCCCCGCGCCTCGGCCCGCAACGCATGGGCCAACCAGCCGGCGGGGCGGCCGAACGTGGGTCCCCGGTGGCGGAACCGCGCCGCGCGGGCCAGGTGCCGGTCGGCGTCCGCCAGGCGCCCCAGCGCACCGGCGAGCCGGCCGGCGATCAGGTGCGCGGTGGGCGCCTCCTCGGCGCCGAGCTCGTCGAGCTGGTCGGCGATCCGACTGGCCTGCGCGCGCAGGCGGCCGGTCCGCTCGCCCGCCTCGTAGCGGGACCGCAGCAGGACGAACGAGGCGCGGACCCGCCACCACGGCCGGCGCTGGGCCCGGAACAGGTCCCGGGCCGCGGCCGCCCGCTCGGCGGCGATGTCCGGCTCCCCCGCGGCCAGCGCGGCACGTGCGGCAGCGAACAGCAGCTCCGCCTTTTTCGTGGCGTATCCGGGGTTGCGGGTCGCGGCGTCCGCCACCGCCATCGCCTCCCGCGCGAGCCCGGCCGCCAGCAGCACGGCGCACCGGTCGATGGGGAGGTTCGGCACGGCGACCGCCAACGCCTCGTACCGCCGGCTCGCGTCATCGAGGAAGCCGAGCGCGGCCGGGAGGTCTCCAGCCTGAAGCGCGACATCGGCCCGGTTGTGCACCGCCATCGCGGACTCCAGCTCCTGGCCCGCGTCGGCGAAGAGCCGCGCCGCGGCGGCCAGGTCCCGGTCGGCGCGCGCGGCCTGCCCGAGCATGGCGAGGATCGAGAACCGGTGGCAGTACGCGCGGGCCTCCCAGACCGTGTCGCCCGCGCGGCGGAGCAGCGCAATGGCCTGCCGGAGGTCGCCCAGCGCCTGGTCGTAGCGCCCGAGCTCGCGCAGCAGGCTGGCCCTGCGCAGCAGGACACGCCCGGCGAGGACGCCCTTGCTGGCGCGGACGGCTTCGTCGAGGGCGGCGAGGCCGGCGGCGGTGCGACCGGCCAGCCCGAGCGTCAGTCCCAGCGTCGCCTGCGCGTCGATGACCCGTCCCGGGTCGCCCGACGCACGGGCGAAGCGGAGCGACATCCGCAACTCGGCGATCGCTTCCCGGCTGCGCCCGGCGTCGCGCAGGACGATCGCCCGGGCCTGGTGGGCGATGGACGCGGCGCGCCCGTCCGGGCACTGCTCGAGCAGCCGGCTAGCCTTCGCGAAGGCGTCCAGGGGCCGCGACAGTGCCAGTGGAAGCAAGCCCTCGGCGTCGACCGGACGGGCGGGTAGCACCACGCGATCAGTGTAGGAACGTCACACCTCATCGGAATGTCGGCCATTTATCTACTTCGGGAGAGACGGCATGCAGCCAGCGCAGGAGCCGCGCGAAGAGGGCGTCGCCCCGACCCGCCAGCAGGCGCAGCTCGACCTGCTCCTCCGCGGTTACCGCGAGGAGGTCGCACGGGGTCCGGAGAACTGGCAGGAGACCGGGGTCGAGTACCTGTACCGGGCTAATCACATCCTGGTCCGCGAGGAGCACATCGAGCGCGTCCGCGGCCTGTTGCGGCAGCACCGCGAGGGCGAGGCGCAGCGCGCCGAGGACGTCGCGGCCGACGTACCGCTCGTCGCCGGCTTGCGGCGCGTTCGCCTGCCCGAGGGCTTGGATCCGCCCAACGCCCTGCGGGTCGTCCGGACCGGGCGGGACCGGGATGGGCGGGTGTACGGCGACGGGCTCGGGCCGGGCGCCGCCGCGCCCGATCATCTGATCCACATCTCGCCGGTGGCCGGGAACTGTCCGGCGACCGAGCCCGCCGTGGTTCCGCCCGGCGCCGCGCCCGACCCGGGCGTGACCAGCGACCGGGCGGCCGGGGAAGGCGTCAAGGTGGTGGTGGTCGACACCGGCCTCGATCCGCAGGCTGCCGGCACGCACCTGTGGATGGACGGCGTGACCGGCGAGCCCGACCCCGCGATCCAGCCGCCCGACCTGCTGCCCTACGCGGGACACGGCACGTTCATCGCCGGCGTGGTGCGGACGATGGCGCCCCGTGCGGAGGTCTTCGTCCGGGCGTTCTTCGGCCAGGTCGGCGCGATCTTCGAGTCCGACCTGGTGATGGCGCTGGACAAGGTGCTGCAGGAGGACGCGCCGGACATCATCAGCATGTCCGCGGGCACCTGGACCTTCGACCCGACCGGCCTGCTGGGGTTCCACGTCTTTTACGAGAACCGGCTGCGTTACCACAAAGGTGTCGTGCTGGTGGTCGCCGCCGGCAACGACGCCGACCGCAAGCCGTTCTGGCCGGCTGCGGCGCCGTACACCGTCTCGGTGGGCGCGCTCGCCGCGGACTGGCGCAGCCGGGCACGGTTCAGCAACTTCGGCGGCTGGGTGGACGTCTACGCTCCCGGAGAGAACCTGGTCAACGCGTACCCGACCGGGACCTACACCTACCAGGAGCCGCCGCTCGCCCCCGCCAAGGCCGACTTCGCCGGCATGGCCAGCTGGAGCGGCACCTCGTTCGCCACCCCACTGGTCGCCGGGCTGATCGCGGCCCGTATGTCGCGGACCGGCGAGAACGGCCAGGACGCGGCCGCCGCGTTGCTCGCCCAGGCCCGCTCGCAGGCCATACCGGGCCTGGGTGCGGTGCTCCTTCCGGGCTGATTCGGCAGCCACTACCGGCCCGCCGGCGCCGGTCCAGACCGTGCCGGGCAACGGCTGCGACCGTGGCGCGGATGGCGGCGAGGTGGCCCGGCAGGTGAGAGCTAGTCCACCAGCAGGACGACCTTGCCGCGGACGTGGCCCCGCTGGACCAGCCGCTGCGCCTCGGCCGCGTCCGCCAGCGGGAAGGTCCGCTCAATGTGGAGCTTGAGCTGCCCGCCCTCGGCGTAGGCGGCGAGCACGGCCAGGTCCGCGGGGTCCGGGCGGACGAAGACGTACCGGCCACCCAGCCGCTTGACCGCGGCCGCGTCCGTGATGCTCACCAGCCGGTCCGCCTGCTTGACGAGCGAGGCCGAGGCCTCGATCGCGTCGCCGCCTACGGCGTCCAGTGCCATGTCCACGCCCTCGGGCGCCAGCTGGCGTACCCGCTCGACCATGCCCTCCCCGTACGCCACCGGCTCGGCGCCGAGCTGGCGTACGAAGTCGTGGTTGCCCTCGCTCGCCGTGCCGATCACCCGGATCGCGCCGAGCAGGCGGGCCAGCTGCACGGCGACGTGCCCCACCCCGCCGGCCGCCGCGTTGACCAGCACCGTCTCGCCGCTGGCCACGTTCGCGGCCTTCAGGGCCTGGTAGGCGGTGAGGGCGACCAGGGGCAGCGCCGCGGCCTGCGCCCAGTCGAGGCCGGGCGGCTTGTGTGCCAGCGCGCGCTCCGGCGCGGGGACCAGCTGGGCGTACGTGCCGTGCTGGATGTGGTCGCGCCGCACGTAGCCGATCACCTCGTCGCCGGGGGCGTATGCGGTCACGGCCGGGCCCACCGACTCCACGACCCCGGCCACATCCCAGCCGGGGACCAGCGGGAAGTGCGACGGGAAGGCCGCGTCCAGGTAGCCCTGCCGGATCTTCCAGTCCACCGGGTTGACGCCGGCCGCCTTCACCCGCACCAGGATCCCGTCCATGCCGATCTTCGGCGTGGGCAGGTCCATCTGCTCCAGCACCTCCGGACCGCCGTACCGGTTGATCGCCATCGCCTTCACGCCGCAGCCCTCTCTATCAGCCGGATCAGGTCGTCCATGTCAGCTTCGAATTCCGCATCCCAGTCCACCGGGTCGTCCAGCCACTTCGCCAACCGGCGGTGGGCCGGCACCTGGTCCGCGGGGAGCTGCGCCCGGCGCGCCCGCGGGTTCAACGTTCCCTCGCTGAAGCGGCCGTTGACCTCTGAAGTCGCATACCCCAACACGAACGTGGACAGCAGCCGCTCGAGTCGTGGCACCTCGCGCGGCGGGACACCGGCCTCCAGCAGCAGCGAGTAGATCCAGTCGACGACGCGTACGGCGTCCGGGGTGACCGCCGGACGGGACAGCAGCAGCGGGTAGGTCGACGGGTGCCGGCGGGCGAGCGCCCGCGCTGCCTGCCCGCCCTGCCGCAGCCGTTCGCGCCAGTCCCCGTCGCCGACGGTGTCCGGGAGCACGCTGGCCAGCAAACGGTCCACCAGCCCGTCGAGCAGGGCTTCCTTGCTTCCGACGTACGGATAGAGGGCCATCGCGGTGACGCCGACGCGCTGCGCGACGGCGCGCATGGAGACGGCGCTGAGCCCGCGTTCGTCGGCCAGGTCGAGCGCGGCGTCGAGGATTGCCTCCCGGGTGAGCACGTTATACACTGTAGATCTATACGATGTAGATCATCAAGGGGGACCCGTGCTCGTTGCCGAGGGCCTGGTCAAGCGGTACGGGGAGACCACCGCCCTGACCGGGTTCGACCTGACCGTGGCTCCCGGGGAGATCGTCGGCCTGATCGGTCACAACGGCGCCGGCAAGACGACGTTCGTGGAGGTGGTCGCCGGGCTGGTCCGGCCAGACGCCGGGCGGGTGACGGTGGCCGGGCTGCCTCCCGGCCGGGCCGCGCGCCGGCGGCTCGGCGTCGCCCCGCAGGACATTGCGCTCTACCACTCCGCCACCGTCCGGCAGAATCTGCGACTGTTCGGCGCCCTCGCCGGCCTGCGCGGCCGCGCACTGTCCACTTCGATCGACGAGGTGGCCGAGGCGCTTGACCTGACCGGCCTGCTGGACCGGGCGGTCGGTGTGCTCTCCGGCGGCCAGCAGCGGCGCACCCAGGCCGCCACCGCCCTGCTGCACCGCCCGGCCGTCCTCCTGCTCGACGAGCCGACCGCCGGCGCGGACCCGACCACCCGTCGGGCACTGCTGGAGGTGGTCCGGCAGCGGGCCGCCGACGGCACCGCGATCTGCTACACCACCCACTACCTGCCCGAACTGGAAGACCTGGGCGCCACCATCGCCGTCGCCCGGAACGGCCGGGTGGTGGCCCGCGGCGACCGGGACACGCTGCTGGCCGGGCTGCCCGGTGAGGTGCTGGTCGAGTTCCGCGACGGGCCGCCGCAGCGCATCGCCACCACCGACCCGGCGGCCACGCTGGCCGATGTGCTCGCCACCGGGCGCACCCCGGTTGCGGTCGACATCCGCCGCCCCGACCTCGACGCCCTCTACGCGGCACTGGAGGTGTCCTAAGTGTACCGTTTCGCCGCGGTCGCCCGGCACAACGCGGTGCTGTTCGCCCGCGAGCCCGGACCGGCGATCGGCCGGATCGTCATGCCGCTGGTCTTCGTCAGCCTGCTGCGCCCGCTGTACCAGGCCGCCCAGGGCAGGGCGGCCGGCACCACGCAGGCGGTCGCCGGGACATTGGTGCTGTTCTCGCTGCTCGGCATGTCCCTGGTCGGCTGGGCCATCGTCACCGAACGGGGCTGGCGGACCCTCGATCGGCTGCGCGCCACGCCGGCCCGGACCATCGAGCTTGTCGCGGGCAAGGCGGTGCCGGTCATCGTGCTGTTGCTGGCGCAGCAGGCCGTGCTCATCGGGTACGCGGTCGCCGTGCTCGGCCTGCGCCCGGCAAACTACGCCATGCTCGCCCTGGCCGTCCTCGGTTGGGCTGTGGCACTGCTCGGCATGGGCAGCGCGATCGGCGCCCTGGCCCGCAGCCACAGCGAACTGTCCCTTGTGGTGGATACCGGCAGCGTCGTACTGGGCGGTCTCGCCGGCGCCATGGTTCCACTGTCGACAATGCCGGGCTGGGCCCGTGCCGCCGCGCCCGCGTCACCCGGATACTGGGCGATGCAATCGATCAGCGGCGCGCTTGACGGCGACACTGGCACCGCACTGCGCGCCATCGGCGTCCTGCTCGCGATCGGCATTGCAGCCGGGGCGATCGCGGCCGCCCGCATCGCCCGCGGCTGGCGCCGCGGCCACCCGCTCTAGCGCCAGGCCGGCTCGTTCTGCTCGTAATGCTGGTACGCCGTGAGCAGGCCGGTGCAGACCTCGGCGGTGGTCTCGAACAGCGCCTGCGCCTTCGGCTCGGCGACCCTGCCGACGTCGTCACGGGCGTGCTGGACCACCTCCGCCAGCATCGAGCGCAGGTGGGCGGTGTGCTCCCGCGGATCGCCTCCGGGGACCTGATTCTGGCTGGCCATCGTGCCCTCCTTGGCTGGTCGGCATCTCTGCTGTCTGGTACCCCACCGCCTGCGGCTGACACCGCCTGTGGCGCGGTTGTGGATCAGGCCGGCGACCGGGGCTCACGAGAGCCGGATGAGAGCCGGCCGGTCGCGCGGGCGAGGAGCGGGACGATGGCGAACACCAGCAGCCAGGCGCCGATCACATCGGTCGGCCAGTGGGCGAGCAGGGTCACCCGGGTCGCCCCGATGGCGAGCGCGAACGCCGCCGTGACGGCGACCACAGCCACCTTGCCCGCCGGTCCCACCCGGTGCCACAGCAGGAGCACGACGACCAGGGCGATCGTGGCCGAGTTGGACGCGTGCCCGCTGGGAAACCCGTTGCTGCTGATCGCCACGAACCCGCCCACCGGCCTGGGGCGGTGCAGCAGGGCATGGCAGATCCCCCAGGCCGCGGGGACGGCGGCGAACGACGCGGCGATCAGCGCTGCGTCCGCGTACGCCCGCCTCAGCAGCAGGAGCGCGACGGCGCTGGCCAGGCCGAGCCCGAAGAAGACGCTGGTCTGAGCGGTGTCGGTGATCTGGCGCTGGATCTCGATCTGGTCCGGGTGGGCCGAGCCGTAGTCGCGTGCCCGCTCGCTCAGCGCGGTGTCGAGCCGGTCGAGCGGACCCCAGCCACTGGCGACCAGACCCAGCAACACACCGAACCCGGCCGCTGCGGCCAGCGGGAACGCCAGCGGCATCCGCGCGATCACGGTGGGATCGTGCCACGCTGGGCGCATGACTGTGCCTGCTGGTGCCCACGAGGCGAGCGCGGGTCATCCGGTCGAGGGCCAGGCGGTCGACCTGTCCGCCACCCTGCGCCGGGTCGAGCGGGCCGCCGGCTCGCTGGCGACCGCGAGCGTGGCGCGGATGGACGAGACGCTGGGCTGGTTCCGGGAGTTGCCGGCCGAGCAGCGGTCGATGGTCATGCTGGTGGTCCAGGCCGGCATCCGGTCGCTGGTCGAGTGGCTGCACCGCGGCGGCGGGGCGGACAGCCAGCAGGAGGTCTCCGACCTGGTCTTCGACGCCGCGCCGCAGGCGCTGGCCCGGTCGATCAGCCTGCAGCAGACGGTCGCCCTGGTGAAGGTGACCATCGACGTGGTGGAGGAGCAGGTGCCGCACCTGGCCGCGCCGGGCGAGGCCGAGGCGCTGCGCGAGGCGGTGCTCAAGTTCTCCCGCGAGATCGCCTTCTCCGCCGCCCGGGTCTACGCCCGGGCCGCGGAGACCCGCGGCGCCTGGGACGCCCGGCTGCAGGCGCTGCTGGTGGACGCCCTGCTGCGGGGCGACTCCTCGGATGTGCTGGCCAGCCGGGCGGCCGCGCTGGGCTGGGCGGACGCGCCGCCGGTCGCGGTCGCCGTGGGGCGCTCCCCCGGCGGCGAGACGGCGGCCGTGCTGCACAGCGTCTACCGCTCGGCCCGGCGGATCGGGGCAGAGGTCATCGGCGGCGTACATGGAGACCGGCTGGTGGTGGTGATCGGTGGCGTGAGCGACCCGCTCGCCGCCACGGCGAAGCTGCTCGCCGGGTTCGGCGCCGGCCCGGTCGTGGTCGGCCCGTCGGTGCCGTCGCTGGACCTGGCGACCGAGTCGGCGCGCGCCGCGCTCGCCGGCTACCGGGCGGCCGCGGCCTGGCCGGCCGCGCCCCGCCCGGTCGCCGCCGACGACCTGCTGCCCGAACGGGCGCTCGCCGGCGACACCGAGGCGCGCCGGGTGCTGCGCCAGGCGGTCTACGGCGCGCTGGTCCGGGCCGGCGGTGAACTGCTGGAGACGCTGGACGCGTTTTTCGCCGCCGGTGGGGTACTGGAGAGCGCTGCCAGGGCCCTGTTCGTGCACCCGAACACCGTCCGGTACCGGCTGCGCCGGGTATCCGATGTGACCGGTTTCTCGCCCCTCGCGCCGCGCGACGCGTTCGCGCTGCGGGTCGCGCTGGCGCTCGGCAGGCTCGATCCGACCCAGCATTTGTAGGAACCCTCCAAATCATGTAGGAGGGTTTGGTAAGCAGCGATAACCACCTGACCCGTCGGTATCAAGGACAGTCAGAACCGTGCTAGCGATCGTCTCCCCCGGGCAGGGGGCCCAGAAGCCAGGATTCCTCGCGCCGTGGCTGGACAGCGTGCCCGCCGCCGAGGCGCGGCTGGCCTGGTGGTCCACCCTCGCCGGGGTCGACCTGGTGCACCTGGGCACCCGTGCCGGCGCGGAGGAGATCAAGGACACCGCGCGCACCCAGCCGCTGCTGGTCGCCGCCGCCCTGCTCGCCGCCGAGCAGCTGCCGCTGTACGACGTTCCGGTGGTCGCCGGCCACAGCGTCGGGGAGCTGGCCGCCGCGGCGCTCGCCGGCGTGCTGACCCCGGAGACCGCGGTGGCCCTGGCCGGGCTGCGCGGGCGGGAGATGGCCGCGGCCTGCGCGCTGGAGCCCACCGGCATGGCCGCGGTGCTGGGCGGCGAGCCGGACGAGGTGGTCGCCGCGATCGAGGCGCATGGGCTGTACCCGGCCAATCGCAACGGTGCCGGCCAGATCGTCGCGGCCGGCGCGGCCGAGGCGCTGGAGAAGTTCACCGTCCAGCGACCGGCCGGCGCCCGGGTGATCAAGCTGGCCGTGGCCGGCGCCTTCCACACCCCGTTCATGGCCCCGGCCGAGCGGGCGCTGACCGCCATCGCGGGCGGCATCACGGCCACCGAGCCGAGCAAGATCATGCTGTCCAACCTGGACGGCGCCGCCGTCAACCACGGCCGGGAGCTGGTGCAGCGGCTGGTCCGGCAGGTGACCGCGCCGGTCCGCTGGGACCTGTGCATGCGCGGGCTGGCCGACCTGGGCACCACCGCGGTGATCGAGCTGCCGCCCGCCGGGACGCTCGCCGGCCTCATCAAGCGTGAGCTGAAGGGCGTGGAGATCGTCACGGTGAACACACCGGACGACTTGGCCGCCGCGCGCGACCTGATCGCCCGGCACGGCCTGCCGCCCAGCCACGAGCCCACCCCCAGCTTCCGGGTAGTGGTCGCCGGCGACGCCGGCACCTTCTCCCCCGCCGCCGACCTGGCCGAAGGCGACCCGGTCGGCAAGGGCCAGGTGATCGGCCAGGTGATCACCCGGCAGGGCCCAGTGGATGTCGCCGCGCATGCCGAGGGCGTGCTCATCGAGTGGCTGGCCCACCGCGACGACCCCATCGCACCTGGCCAGCCCGTCGCCCGCATCGGCGAGTCGTTCTAGTGGAAGGCGCCAAGCTCATGACCGGTACCCGCATCGTCTCGCTCGGGCACTACCAGCCGTCGCGCGTGCTCACCAACGACGACCTGGCACAGATGGTCGACACCAACGACCAGTGGATCCGGGAACGGGTCGGCATCGTGACCAGGCGCATCGCCGACAGCGAGACGGTCGCGGACATGGCCGCCGCCGCCGCGGACAAGGCGCTGGCCGGCTCCGGACTGACCGCCGGCGACATCGACCTGGTGGCCGTGGCCACCTGCAGCTCGGTGGACCGGTGCCCGAACGTGGCCACCCGGGTGGCGAACCGGCTGGGCATCAGCGCGCCCGCCGCGTACGACCTGAACACCGCCTGCTCCGGGTTCTCCTACGCGCTGGCCACCGCGGACCACGCGATCCGGGCCGGTGCCGCCCGCAACGCGATCGTGATCGGCTCGGAGAAGCTCTCCGACGTCACCGACTGGACCGACCGGTCGACCGCGATCATCTTCGGCGATGGCGCGGGGGCGGCGGTGGTGACCGGGGTGCCGGATGGCGAGCCGGCCGGGGTCGGCCCGGTGGTCTGGGGCTCCGCGCCGGAGCGCGGCGACACGGTCCGGATCGAGGGCTGGCGGCCGTACATCCAGCAGGAGGGCCAGGCGGTGTTCCGCTGGGCCACCACCGAGCTGGCCCCGATCGCGCTGCAGGCCTGCGAGCGGGCCGGGGTGGCACCCGACGAGATCGCCGCGTTCGTGGCCCACCAGGCCAATGCCCGGATCATCGACGGCATCGCCCGGCGGCTCAAGCTCTCCACGGCGGTGATCGCCAAGGACATCGTGGAGTCCGGCAACACCTCCGCGGCGAGCGTGCCGCTCGCACTGTCCAAGATGGTGGAACGCCGGGAGGTGCCGGCCGGCGCGCCGGTGCTGCTGTTCGGCTTCGGCGGCGGCCTCACCTACGCTGGCCAGGTCATCCGCTGCCCATGACGGAATGCGGCCCGCCAACCGCGGGCCGGTGGGCCAGACAGACAGGCTCCGGCCGAACACACCGGCCGGACAGGACACCGAAAGGAACCCGACAGAGATGACGCGTGACGAGATCACCGCCGGGCTGGCCGAGATCCTCGAAGAGGTGGCCGGGGTCAACCCGGACGACGTCACCGAGGGCAAGTCGTTCACCGACGACCTGGATGTGGACTCGCTGTCCATGGTGGAGGTCGTGGTCGCCGCAGAGGAGAAGTTCGGCGTGAAGATCCCCGACGACGAGGTGCAGAACCTGAAGACCGTGGGCGACGCGGTCTCGTACATCGAAAAGGCTTGATTTTTGTGGCTCGCACCGAGGTAGTAGTCACCGGGCTCGGCGCGACGACCCCGCTCGGCGGGGACGCCGCGTCCACCTGGGAAGCCATGCTGGCCGGCCGGTCCGGGGTGAGCGCGCTCACCGAGGACTGGGCCGCCCAGTTGCCGGTGCGCATCGCCGCCCGGCTGGCCACCGATCCGTCCACTGTGCTGGACCGGGTCAAGCTGCGCCGGCTGGACCGGTCGGAGGCGATCGCACTGGTAGCCACGCAGGAAGCGTGGCGGGACGCCGGGCTCGACTCGGCCGGCGTCGACCCGGAACGGCTCGCGGTCAGCGTCGGTTCCGGCATCGGCGGGGCGATCACCCTGCTCAACCAGGACGACATCCTGGAGACGAGCGGGCCGCGGCGCGTCTCGCCGCACACCGTCCCGATGCTGATGCCCAACGGCCCGGCCGCCTGGGTCGGCCTGGAGCTGGGCGCCCGGGCCGGGGTGCACTCGGTGGCCAGCGCCTGCGCCACCGGCGCCGAGGCGGTCGCCCGCGGCATGGAGCTCATCCGGGCCGGGCGGGCGGACGTGGTGGTGACCGGCGGCACCGAGGCGGTCATCCACCCGCTGCCCATCGCCGGCTTCGCCGCAATGCGGGCCATGTCCACCCGCAACGACGAACCGGAGAAGGCATCCCGCCCCTGGGACCGTGCCCGGGACGGATTCGTGCTCGGTGAGGGCGCCGGCATCCTGGTGTTGGAACGGGCCGACCACGCCGCCGCCCGCGGCGCGCGCGTCTACGCCCGCCTCGCCGGGGCCGGCATCACCTCGGACGGGTACGACATCGTCCAGCCCGACCCGGCCGGGACCGGCCAGATCCGGGCGGTGGCCGCCGCGCTGGCCGACGCCGACCTGGCGAAGACCGACATCCGGCACGTCAACGCGCACGCCACCTCCACCCCGACCGGCGACGTCAGCGAGGTCCGGGTGGTGCGCGCCGCGCTCGGCGACCACCCGGTGCTCACCTCGACCAAGTCGATGACCGGCCACCTGCTCGGCGCGGCCGGCGCCGTGGAGTCCATCGCCACCATCCTCGCCATCCGCGACAGCGTGGTGCCGCCCACCATCAACCTGGACGACCCGGACGACGGCGTCGACCTGGACGTGGCCGCCCACAAGGCGCGCCCACTCGACATCCCCGCCGCGCTGAACAACTCGTTCGGCTTCGGCGGCCACAACGTGGCACTCATCTTCACCCGCGCTTAGGAGGCCGTCGTGACGCTCACCTCTACCCCGGTGCAGGAAGCGGTGGTGGACCACCGTGACCCTGAGGTACGGCTGCGCGCCCTGTTCGACCACGGCACGCTGCGCCTGGCGGTCCCCCGGGACGACTCCGGGGTGCTGTGGGCGCGCGGGCAGGTCGACGGGACGCCAGCGATCGCGTACGCCAGCGACGCCACCCGGATGGGCGGCGCCATGGGCGCCGAGGGCTGCCAGCACATCGTGGACGCGATCGACACCGCGGTCCGCGAACGCGTACCGGTCATCGGGCTCTGGCACTGCGGCGGCGCCCGCCTCCAGGAGGGCGTGGTCGCGCTGGACGGGGTGGGCCAGGTCTTCGCGGCGATGGTGCGCGCCTCCGGCCACGTGCCGCAGATCTCCATCGTGCTCGGCCCGGCCGCGGGCGGCGCCGCCTACGGCCCGGCGCTGACCGACATCGTGGTGATGTCCGGCGCCGGCCGGATCTTTGTCACCGGCCCGGAGGTGGTCCGCAGCGTCACCGGCGAGCAGGTGGATATGGAGCGCCTGGGCGGCCCCGAGCCGCACGGCCGCCGGTCCGGCGTGGTGCACGTGACCACATCGGACGATGCGTCCGCGCTGGCGACCGGGCGCACGCTCGCCGCGCTGCTCGGCCGCCAGGGCCGGCTCTCCCCCGCCGACGTGCCCGAGGGCACCGACCTGGGCGCGCTGCTGCCGGCCGAGGCGAGCCGGGCGTACGACGTGAAGCCCCTGGTGAAGGCGCTGCTGGACGAGCCGGGTGTCGAGCTGCACGCCAAGTGGGCGCCGAACATCGTGACCACGCTGGGCCGCCTCGCCGGGCGTACCGTCGGCGTCATCGCCAACAACCCGCTGCGGCTGGGCGGCTGCCTGGACGCCGCCTCCGCGGAGAAGGCGGCCAGGTTCGTGCGGATGTGCGACTCGCTGGGCGTACCGCTGGTCGTCCTGGTCGACGTGCCCGGCTACCTGCCGGGCCTGGGCCAGGAGTGGGACGGCGTGGTGCGCCGCGGGGCCAAGCTGCTGCACGCCTTCGCCGAGGCGGTGGTGCCGCGGGTCACCCTGGTCACCCGCAAGGCATACGGCGGGGCGTACATCGCGATGAACTCCCGCGCGCTCGGCGCGACCGCGGTCTTCGCCTGGCCGAACGCCGAGATCGCGGTGATGGGCGCCAGTGCGGCGGTGAACGTGCTGTACCGCAAGAAGCTCGCGGCGACTCCGGTCGAGGAGCGCGAGGCGGTGCGCGCCCAGCTGATCGAGCAGCAGACCCGGGTCGCCGGCGGGGTGAACCGGGCGCTGGAGATCGGCGTGGTGGACGAGGTGATCAAGCCGACCGAGACCCGTCGCCGCATCGCCGAGGCGATCGCCAACGCCCCGGCCGCCCGCGGCGCCCACGGCAACATCCCCCTGTAGGCCCTTCCCCCTCTCCCTCCCCTCTCTCCCCGCGATCTTGCAGTTGTGCCCCCCGATATAGCGGTATATGTCGCTTTTCTCGGGGTACACAACTGCAAGATCGCGGGGAGAGGGGGGGGAGGTCAGGAGCAGGCGGAGCGGGGCAGGCCGGCGACCGGGACGGGCGACCTGCCCCGGGCCGACGCCTTGCCGGCGAGGACCGCGGCCAGCGCCTCCATCGACGGCCGGCTGGATGAGTAGGTGGCCAGCAGCACCGGTGACTTCGCGCGGCTGAGCAGGTACGGCGTGTCCATCGCCACGGTCACCGCGGCCGACGGTGCCAGGTCGCGCGCTGCGTCACCGTAGCCCACCAGGTGGACCTCCTGGCCGTGGGCGTCGGCCACCGCCACGCCGGCCTTGCGCAGCGCGGCGGCCAGCCAGGCGCGCGCCTGGTCGCGGCCCTTGGCGGCGGTCACCGTGACGGTACCGGTGACCAGCGGTCCGCGGCACGCCCCGCGCAGCAGCGTCGTCGCGGCCCGCGCGGCAGCGGCAGCCGCCTCGCGGTGCGCCGCGGTATCCACTTCGGACATTGGTGGCTGGCGGAAGCCGGCCAGCCGCTGCTTGAGCGTGAGGATCCGGGTCACCGCCTCGACCAGCCGGGCCCGCGGGAGCTGGCCGTCGCGCACCGCGGCGAGCAGGCCGTCGTACACGGCGGGCAGGTCCGGCGGCATGAGCAGCAGGTCGTTGCCGGCATTGATCGCGCGCACCGCCGCCTCGCCGGGCGACCACCGCTTCGCCGGCGGCATGTTCATCGCGTCGGTCACCACCACTCCGGTGAAGCCGAGCTGCCCGCGCAGGACGTCGGTGAGCACCTTATGCGAGAAGCTGGCCGGCACACCCGGGTCGACCGACCGGGTGTCCAGGTGGCCGGACATCACCAGCCAGGCGCCGGCGTCGATGCCGGCGGCGAACGGCGGCAAATCCGCCCGATCCAGCTCGGCGCGGCTCTGCCGGAGCACCGGGAGCCCCTCGTGGCTGTCCCCGCTGGTGTGCCCGTGCCCGGGGAAATGCTTGAGCGTGGCCGCCACGCCGGCGCCCTGCAGGCCGCGGACCGCGGCGGCCACCTGCTCGGCTGCGGAACGCGGGTCGCTGCCGAACGAGCGCGAGCCGATGACCGTGCTGCGGCTGTCACCGAGCACGTCCGCATCCGGCGCGAAGTCCACGGTGATCCCGAGCGCGGCCAGCTCGGTCCCGGCCGCGCGCCAGGCCGCCTCGGTCAGCGCGGGCTGGCCGGCCGCGCCGAACGCCATCGCGCTGGGCAGCGCGGTGACCCCGTCCTTGATCCGGGTGACCACACCGAACTCCTGGTCGGTGCCGACCAGCAGGGGCACCTTCGCCGGCAGCCGGGCGGCGGCCTGCTGCAGGCCGGCGGTGAGCGCCCGCACCTGGCCCGGGGAGTCCACATTGGTCGTCGGCTGAGTGCCCGAGGTGGGGTCGTCCGCCGAGAAGCCGACCAGGATCAGGCCTCCCAGCCGGTACCGGGCGACCATCTCGGCGGGGGTGGAGACCCCGGCCATCTTGCGGTTGCCGGCGGCGGAGGCGGGCGAGACCTCGGTGGCCGAGCTGCCGTACGCGTACGGCATGAGCACCTGGCCGACGAGGTCCTCGTCGGCCAGGGCGGCGGCGCGCGCCGCGGGGCTGTCCTGGCCCGGCGTGCCTGCCGAGGTGGCGGGTGGCGGGGCGGCGGGGGTCGACGCGGTGGACCTGGGGGCGGCGTGGCCACACCCGGCGGACACGGCGGACGCCACCAGCAGGACGAGCGCGGCGAACCTCGACAACGCGGGCATCTGGCGTATCCCATCAGAGGCGGCCCGGCTCGGCAAGCAGGGCGCGGTTCGTGACCGGCCCGCCGAGCTGGGCACGAACCGGGCCGGCGACCAGCCCCGCACCCCGCCCGCGGATCCGGGCACGTCAGCCGACGCGTGTCAGCAGCGTCACCGGCGCGCCGTCGCCGGCGTGCCGGTACGGCTCCAGCTCGGCGTCCCAGGCGGTGCCGAGCGCCTTGTCCAGCAAGTGGGACAGCGCCTCCGGCCCGCGGGCGGCCGCCATCAGCGTCCGGATCCGGTCTTCGCCGAGCTGCACGTCCCCGGCCGCGCCGGCGGTGGCGCGGAACAGCCCGCGCCCCGGCACGTGCATGAAACGCTCGCCGTCCACGCCGGGACTCGGCTCCTCGGTCACCTCGAAGCGCAGCATGGGCCACTGCCGCAGCTCACTGGCGATCTCCGCGGCGGTGCCCGGGCGGCCGGTCCAGCTGCACTCGGCCCGCCGGGCGCCCGGCTCCAGCGGCTGCGGTGTCCACTGCAAGCTCACCGGCACGGTGAGGACACGCGCGATCGCCCACTCGACGTGCGGGCACACCGCGAGCGGGGTCGAGTGGACGTATACGACGCCACGCGTAGGCACGTTGACCTCCCGGGGACGAGGTGCGTCTTCCCCTACGAACCTCGTCGTCCGCGGAATCACCGCGTCCCGCGCTGGCTGCACTCATGATGACGCCTGCGACCGCTGTTTCGCCAGAGAACGCTGAGATTGACCCCACCCATTTCGGCCGACCGGAGGATGCGGCGGCGGCCGGACGTCCTCCGCGGCGACCAGGTACGCTTGTCGGGCCCCAATGTCAGCGCTCACCAAGGAGTCGAACGCGTGGCGAGCAAGACCTCCAAGACCGCGCGCGCCTCAGTCCGCGCCGGGCAGACACCTGCCGGTGGCGCCCTGAGCGTGCTCGGCGAGTTCAAGTACCTGATCCCGCTCAACCGGGGCAAGAACGCGTACGTCCGCAACCTCACCAACGGCCGGACCGTGCACCTGCGCACCGACTCCGAGGCGTTCGTGGAGGAGATCCGGACGCTCGCGGCCGCCGGCCACGGCGCGAAGATCCGCGCGGAACTCGCCGCACTCGCCGCCGCGCACCCGGGCGACGCCTGGGACGCCACCGAGAAGCGCCTGGTCGAGGCCGGCGTCTTCGACGCCGCCTGAGCCAACTCGCCACCGCGGCAACTCGCCGCCTCGACCACCCATCGCCTCGGCGATCCGCCGCCTCGCGGTTGATCATGACGTTGGGGTGCCACCGTCAGGGTCGTCGCTACCTACCTCATGATCAACCGGGCGGATCCGCCCATCAGGTGACCTGGGCCCCGGCCGCTGTCCAAGTCGTACCCACCCCACCCTGGAGTCCAGCTCGCGCAGCCGGACCAGGGCACCCGGATGAGCACCAGCACGTGGGCCGGGCGTCGGCCAGCGCCGCAGCGCCCTCGCCAACCTGGCAGGCCCGCTCCCCGTCCGGGCGCCGCCCGGGCCGGGCGACTCCACTGTGGTAGCACTACCCCATACCGCCCGTGCCCCATCCGGACGGTCATCTGCCGTCCCGCGACATCGACCGAGCCGCGGGCGCGATCCCCCCGAACAGGCCACGCAGATCGAACCGTGGGTCGAAGAACCGCCGCCAGCGGGACGCGGGAATTCAATGCAGCCGAGCACCACAGGCTGCTGGTTTCCCGAAGGCCGCGGCAGCGGCCGCAATCACGGCTGACGCGGAACGCCTCCGATGGCGATACGGGCCTGATTACGCTGAGCAATTGTTACCTAGCGGTAGGTAGGCTGGTACGACGCAGGCATCCGGGGTAACCGGGGGAGACGATGCCCGAGGAGATCTCCGTCGCCCTGCCGGACGGCACACGGCTGTACGCCGAGGCGTACGGCGACCCCCGCGCGCCGGTCACCCTGGTGCTGCTGCACGGCTGGACGCTGCACCGGCACGCCTGGCACCGCCAGATCACCGCGCTGGCCGGCGCCAACGGGCAGATCACCGCGCTGGCCGGCGCCGGCGGGCGGCCGCCGGCCCACCCGGCTCCGCCGCCCACCCGCCTTCGGGTCGTCGCCTACGACGCCCGCGGCCACGGCCGCTCCGACCCGGCCCGCCGCGGCACCGCGACCCTTGCCCAGCTCGGCGACGACCTGGCCGAGGTACTGCGGGCGGTCGCCCGAGGGCCGGTCGTCCTGGCCGGGCACTCGCTCGGCGGGATGACCATCATGGAGTACGCCCATCGGCACCCGGACGACTTCGCCCGGCGGGTGGCCGGTCTGGTCCTGGTCTCCACCACCGCCGAGGGGGTCAGGCACACGTCGTACGGGCTGCCGCAGGCAGTGGCCCGGGTCGTCCGGGTGGCCGAGGTGGCAGGCGCGCAGGTGCTGGCGTACCTGGGGACCTGGCGGCCGCACCGTGTGCTGCAGCTGCCGCTGCGCCCCGGCCTGCGCTGGCTGCTCTTCGGCGATGTGGCCGACCCGGCGGACGTCCGCCTCGCCACCGCCTGCGTCGCGGGCACCGCGCTGTGCGCGATCGGCGGCTTCCGCTCCTCCATCGGCGCCCAGCGGCGCCTGGAGACGCTGGCCGCGCTGCCCACCGTGCCGACCACCGTGCTCGTCGGCGACCGGGACCGGCTCACGCCGCAGGCCTGCGCCGAGGCGATCGCCGCCGCGGTGCCCGGTGCCGAGCTGGTGGTCTGCCGTGGCGGCGGCCACATGCTCGTGCTGGAGCGTGCGGCCGAGGTGACCGGGGCGCTGCTCGCCACCTGCCGCATGGCCATGAGAGGAGCCCAATCGGCCGGATGATCGATTCCAGCCGCCCGCCCACCACGTAGGCTGCCTTGTCTGGCCCCATCCTCACTGGAGTCCGTTTCGTTGGCCGACCTCACCGCCGTACAACAAGAAATCGCCGAGGAGCAGCGGCACGTCGACCGGGTGTACGCCCGGCTGGAGCAGCTGCGCCGCACCGCGCTGGAGGCCGAGCGCGAGGGCTACCGCCACGCCCGGGTCGGCACGATGGGCGCGCTGGTGGAACGCGACGCGCTGGTCTTCCACGCGGCCCGCCGCCGGTACGAGCTGGACAGCGAGTACGAGGGGCTGGTCTTTGGCCGGCTGGACCTGCGCGGCGGCGAGGTCTACCACATCGGCCGGCTGGGCGTGCGGGACGTGGATGCCCGGCCGCTGGTCATCGACTGGCGGGCGCCGGCCGCCGCCGCGTTCTACCAGGCGACCGCCGCCGACCCGCGCGGGGTGGTGCGCCGCCGGTCCATCCAGTCCTCCGGCGAGAAGGTCACCGGCGTCTCCGACGACCTGCTCGATCCGGCCGCCGCGCCGCCCGGGATGCGGGTGGTCGGCGACGGCGCCCTGCTCGCCTCGCTGTCCCGGGCCACCGGGCGCGGCATGCGGGACATCGTCGCGACCATCCAGCGGGAGCAGGACGCGGCGATCCGCTCCCCCGCCTCGGGCGTGACGATCGTCTCCGGCGGCCCCGGCACCGGCAAGACGGCGGTGGCGCTGCACCGCGCCGCGTACCTGCTGTATGCCGACCGCGCCCGGTTCGCCGGCGGCGGCATCCTGGTGGTCGGCCCCTCCCCGGTGTTCGTCAACTACATCTCGCAGGTGCTGCCGTCCCTCGGCGAGGACGCCGCCACCCTCCACTCGCTAGGGTCGCTTGTGGAGGGTATGCGGGCGACCCGGGTGGACCCGCCGGACGTGGCCGCGGTGAAGGGGTCGCTGCGCATGCGCCGGGTCCTGGAGCGCGCCGTCCGGGACGCCGTGCCGGGCGCCCCCACCGAGCTGCGCCTGCTCTACCGCGGCGAACTGCTGCGGCTGGGGCCCGCTGAGCTGGAGGCGATTCGCCGCGCCGCGCTGCCCCGCGGCGCCCGGCGCAACGAGGTCCGCCGGGCCGGCATCGACGGGCTGTTCGATGCGTTGTGGGCCCAGGCCGAGCAGGTAACGGTGCGGGCCGGCCGCAGCCGCGCCGACTTCGAGGACGAGATGTCCGACCGTCCGGAGTTCCGGGCCTTCCTGCGGGCGTGGTGGCCGATGCTGCGCCCGGTGGACGTGCTCGGCTGGCTGGCCGATCCGCAGCGGCTGAGGGCGTACGCCTCTGGAGTGCTCTCCGCCGCAGAAGTGTCCAAACTAGACTTCTCCGGTCCGGTCAGCGTGGCGGACGTGGCGCTGCTGGACGAGCTGGACGAGCTGCTCGGCGTGCCCCCGCAGCAGGCCCGCCGGCGCCGCGAGGCGTTCCAGGTCAGCGAGGGCGTGTACGAGGTGACCACCTTCGCCGACCGGCAGCAGGCCGCGCGCGCCCGGGCCAGCGCGGCGCAGCGCCCGGAGAACTACCGGGACTACGCGCATGTGGTGGTCGACGAAGCCCAGGACGTCTCGCCGATGCAGTGGCGCATGCTCGGTCGGCGCGGCCGATACGCCAGCTGGACCGTGGTGGGCGACCCGGCGCAGACCGCGTGGACCGGCGACCCGGCCGAGCTGACCCGGGCGCGGGACGCCGCCCTGGGCACCCGGCGCCGGTCGGAGCACGTGCTCACCACCAACTACCGCAACTCCGCAGAGATCTTCGCCCGGGCGGCCGCGGTCATCCGCGAGCTTTCCCCCGACATCGAACTGCCCACCGCCGTACGCTCCACCGGCGTCTCCCCGGTTGAGCGGGAGGTGCCGGCGGATCAGCTCGTCGGCGCAGTGCGGACGGCCGCGGAGGAGCTGCTCGACCAGGTGGAGGGGACGGTTGGCGTGATCACCCCGATCGGCCGCCGGGACGAGATGGCGCGCTGGCTCGACCGGCTGGACCCGGCCCGCCTGCAGGTGGTCGACAGCCTGGAGGCCAAGGGCATGGAGTACGACGGGGTGGTGCTGGTGGAACCGGCCGAGATCCGCGGCGGCGGTGCGTCCGGTGTGCGCACCCTCTATGTCGCGCTCTCCCGCGCCACCCAGCGCCTCACCATTGTCTCCACGCAGCGCCCGCCGACCCCCCTCTCCACGCAGCGCCCGCCCACCATCCTCTCCTCGCAGCGCCCGCCCACCCCGCGTGGTTGATCATGGGGATAGCGGCAATCCGGATTTGCCGCCACCAACCCCATGATCAACCGAGCGCGAGGCAGGGTGAGGAGTCAGCGAATGCGGATGGCGTTGGCGGTGTACTTCGTGGTGGGCGTCGGTGGTGTGTTGAACCGGGCGTTCGGCAGGTAGAGCCGGTTGCCAAAGGCCGCGATCGTGGTCGGTACGTCGAAGCGCGGATCGGTTATCCGCTCCACCACCCGCCCCCGCGTGCCGGACCGGTTGAGTTTCACCACGGCCACCGTGTTGTCCTGGTTCTGCACCACGTAGAGCGTGTGCCCGACCAGCAGGATCCCGTCCCCGTTGGGCACCGACTCGCCGCCCAGGTCGATGGTCCGGCTCACCCCGGTGGCCGGGTCCACCTTGAACAGCGTGCCGGTGGCGGACTGCACGACGATCAGCCCCGAGCCGTCCGGCGTGCGGTCGATGCCGTTGGCGTTGAAGGCCCCGGGCTGGAAGACGAAGTCACCGGTGACCGGCACGGTGACCACCTCGTCCGGCGCCGGCAGGCGTCCGCGCCGGCCCAGCGGGACCTTGTAGAGCACGGAGGCCGGGTTCTGCGAGTCGGTGAACCAGGCGGCGCCCGGCGTGAGCACCACGTCGTTGACGAACGTGGGGCCGGTGGTGAACTGGTAGCTGGCGAGCACCTGGCCGGTGGTCGCGCTCACCACGCGAGCGTCCCCACCGTCACCGCCGGACACGAACAGCCGCCCCCGGTGGTCGATCTTGAGCCCGACGGACGGGGTGCCGGGACCGGCGCTGATGACCCGCCCCTCGCCGGTGACCAGGTTGGCGCGGTAGATGGAGCCGTCGGCCAGCGAGCCGAAGTAGGCGAACGGCAGGGCACCGATGGCGATGCCTTCCGGTTGCCAGCCATCCGGCAGGTTGATCGTCTCAGGGAAGATCCCGCCCTTGCGGCGGCCCGCCGCGCCGTGGGCGCCACGCGCCCCCGCGCTGTGCGCGGATGCCGCCTCGGGAGCTGACACGCCTACCGCTGCGGTGAGGCCGAGTGCGGCCGCACCCCGGAAAATCGTCCTTCGCGAGACAGTGGACATCGATCCTCTCCTTCACGATCGAAAAGGCGGTCTCCCGTTGGTGCATACGCGCCCTGCCCTCGACGCGTTCAGCAGATTTATCCATCTTGATCGAGGGCTGTCAATATATATCTGACCGTGGGGCCCGAAACGGTGCGGATCGCCGTTTTCGCTGCATTCGTCGGTACGACCCCCCGGATCAGACCACAGAATGGAGATCTCTGGCGTGGATCCGGCCGGGACTGGGGCCAGATCTGCACACGAAAGCGGTTGTCAGTGTCACCTTTGCATACATGGCAATGTGAACATAGATTTGCCGGCGTGGGGGCAGGGCACGGTCACGGCGCGCACGGCGCAGGGCAGCGACACAGCCGGCGACTCTGGGCCGCCCTCGCCCTGCTCGCCCTGCTCATGCTGGTCGAGGCGCTCGCCGGCCTGCTGACCGGCTCCCTGGCGCTGCTGTCCGACGCCGGGCACATGTTCACCGACGTCCTCGGCATCGCCATGGCACTCGCCGCCATCACCGCGGCCCGGCGCGCCGCCCCCGGCCAGCCTGGCGCCCGGACCGGGTCGGCGCGCCAACGGACATTCGGGCTCTACCGGCTGGAGGTTCTCGCCGCCCTCGGCAACGCCCTGCTCCTGTCCGGAGTGGCGATCTACGTGCTGGTCGAGGCGGTCCGCCGGTTCACCGCGCCGCCACAGGTGCAGGCCGGCCCGATGCTCGCCGTCGCGGTCGCCGGCCTCGTCGCCAACCTGGTCGCCTTCGCGCTGCTGCACGGCGGCGCGCAGGAGAGCCTGAACGTCCGCGGGGCCTACCTGGAAGTGCTGGGCGATCTGTTCGGCTCCGCCGGCGTCATCGTCGCCGCCGCGGTCATCGCACTCACCGGCTGGCAGTACGCCGACCCGATCGTCGCCGTGGCGGTCGGCCTGTTCATCCTGCCCCGCACCTGGCAGCTGGCCCGCGCGGCGGTCCGCATCCTGGTGCAGGCGGCGCCCGCCCATCTGGACGTGACCGCGGTGCGCAACCGGCTGGCCGAGGTGCCCGGCGTGCTGGACGTGCACGACCTGCACGTCTGGACGCTGACCTCCGGCATGGAGGTGGCCTCCGCACACCTGACGCTGGACCCGGGCGCCGAGGTGGGGCCGGTGCTCGCCGCCGCCCGTGAGTCGCTGCAGGACGACTTCCGGATCGAGCACGCCACGCTGCAGGTCGAGCCGGCCGGTTCGCCCGGCGCCTGCCGCGAGATCGGCTGGTAACGACCGGCCGGGTACGTCAGGGTACGTACCGGCGGTGTCGCCTGCCGGCCGACGACCGGAGCGGGCCGCGAGACGATCCTCGATGCCATGAGACTCACACCTCGATGGCGAAAGGCATTTCTCGTCACCCACGTCGCCGCCTCGGTCGGCTGGCTGGGTGCGGATGCGGTACTGCTGGTGCTGGGGATCGCCGGTCTCGGCGGTACGTTCGGCACCGGTGTGGACCCGGCGGTCGTCTATCCAGCCGCGGAGCTGGTCTGCGTCGCACTGGTCGTGCCACTGAGCCTGACCGCATGGCTCACCGGTTTGGTCTGCGCGCTGGGTACCCGGTGGGGCCTGCTGCGCCACTGGTGGGTGCTGACCAAGTTCGCCATGACGACCCTGACGGCCGTCCTGGTCCTGTTCGCCCTGACCCCCGGCGTGCGCGCCGCGGCAGCGGCGGCGCAGTCACTGTCCAACCAGGAACGTGGCCAGTTCGTCGTTCCGCCGTCGGTGGCCTGCACCCTGCTCGTGCTCAACGTCGCGCTCAGCGTCTACAAGCCGTGGGGCCGGACGCGTCGGGCGGCCGGTTGAGTCACTACGGTTGGTCGCATGCGAATACGCAGGATCGGCGCGGAGGAGCGCGTCACCACAACGTTCCCCCTTCAGGCGTACGCCTTCGAGGGCTCCCCACTGTCGGCCGCCGAGGAGGAGAAGTTCCGCGACTACGCCCGGTACCACGACGGAAACGTCACCCTGGCGGTGGAAGAGTCGGGGTCGGTCGTGGCGTCGGCCACGGCGATCCCGATGCGGCAGAACGTTCGCGGCTCGACCTACCCGATGGCCGGCATCGCGGGCGTCGCCACACACCCGCTGGCCCGCCGACGCGGCCACGTCCGGGCCCTGCTGACCCAGCTGCTCGGCGAGATGCGCGACGGCGGCCACGTGGTGAGCGCCCTCTACCCGTTCCGGCCGTCTTTCTACGAGAGGTTCGGGTACGCGAGCCTGCCCAAGTCGCGTAGGGTGACCTTCTCCCCCGCCGGCCTGGCCGCACTGCAGCGCGCCGACCTGCCCGGAGAGGTCCACCTCGAGCGCATCAAGGACGGGTACGACGCCTACCGCGAGTTCACCCTGCGGCTGCTCGACCAGTGGCACGGCTTCGCGGTGTTCCCCGACTACCGGGCGCTGCGGCTGCGGGACGAGAACCGGCACTGGCTGGCGACGGCGCGGGTGGCCGGCGAGGTGGTCGGGGCGGTGCCTTACCGGATCACCGACCACGGCGGCGACCTGGTCGGGGATGCGCTGCTCACCACCAGCCCACTCGGCCGCGCGCTGCTGCTGCAGTTCTTCGCCCGCCACGTCGACCAGGTGACGCGGGTGACCGTGACGGTCACCCCGGACGAGTTACCCGAGCTGTGGGTCACCGACCTGGAGCCGGTCACCGAGGCACGGGTGGCCAGCCCGGGGATGAATGCGCCGATGGTTCGGGTCCTGTCGGTGGAGGGCCTGGCTGGCATGGCCGCCGGTCCGGGCCGTGTGTCGGTCAGCGTCGCCAGCGACCCGTTCGTCGCGGGCGAGTACCTCCTGGACGGGACGAGCGGCAAGCTCGAGGTCGTCCGAGGAAATGGCACCGCCGCAGGCGCCAGGTTGACTGTCGCCGGGCTGTCCGCGCTCGTCTACGGCGTACTCGATCCGGAGGACGTGGTGATCCGCGGGTGGGGTGCCGTCCCGCACGATGCGGCGGTGGAGCTGCGATCACTGTTCCCGCGGCGCAACCCCTTCATCTTCGCCGACTTCTGATCCCCGGCCCCACTCCCGCTCCCCTGATCTCCGTGAGCGCGTTTACCGGGAAGATGCGAGGGTTGGTCAGGCGGCCGGCGGACCCCAGGCCGTCGCGGCCGGGCTCAACGCCGACCACAGCGCCAGCGCGACCGTGGTGCTGTCCGGGCGGTCCGCCGGGCGCTTGGCCATGCAGCTGCGGCACAGCTCGGCCACGCCGGGCCGCAGGCCGGGTACGAGCAGCACCGGCGTCGGTGCGGGCTGCGGCTGCCGGAACCCGGCCAGCGCCATCGCCGGGCTCGATCGGGGGTACGGCGAGCGGCCGGTGAGCATGTGGTAGAGCAGGACACCGAGGGCGTACACGTCATCGGCCGGATCAGGGGCGGACGCGGGCACCTCCGTGGCGAGACCGAAGTCGATGATCTTGATGCCGGTCGGCGTCATCATGATGTTCGCCGGGTTGAGGTCGCGGTGCGCCACGCCGCGCCGGTGGGCGACGGCGAGCACGTCGGCGACGGTCGCCGCGATCCGCAGCGCCTCGGCCGGTGGTAGCGGTCCGCTCGCCAGCCGCCCGGCCAGCGGCACGCCGCGCAGCAGCTCCAGGGCGAGGAATGGGACGGCAGGGCCGCCGGGCAGCTTCGCCTCGCCCGTCCCGTAGACCTTGGGCACGCTGGGGTGGCGCAGCCGTTCGGTGATCCTCGCCTCCCGCCGGACCAGGTCCCAGACCCGCGGATCCTCGGCGAGCGCCGGGGTGACCATCTTGAGCGCACAGGCCCGGCCGTCCATGACGTCGACCGCGTGGTAGACCTCGCACACGCCGCCGCGGCCGAGCGGACCCATCAGAACGTAGCGCCGGGCGATAGACGTCCCCATCCGCAACCACACGCGCACGGACTATTCCGTATCGACGGGTATCTGTACAAGCCTCCCTAGCCACGCGCCGGCGGCCGGCCACTGCCCGGGTGCGCCGGATCCGGCTCCTCCGACTCGGCCAGCCACGGCTCGGGAGCCCCGAACAGACCGAGCAGCCCGGTCACCCACAGCTGCCGGTGCACGAAGCGGCTGGGCTCGGTCACCACCAACTTGACCCCGCTGACCTGGGCGGTCTGGAAGCCGGCCACCAAGGCGCTGATGCCGACCGAGTCGATGAAGCTGACCGAGCGCAGGTTCAGGTTGATCTGTGCTGGCCTGGACCGGGCGAGCACCTCGGCCACCGCGTCCCGCACCTCGCCGGCCGTGTCGACGTCGATCTCGCCACGCAGGCGGATCTCTTCGACATCGCCGGCCAACCGTGTCGTCACGATTGACAGGCGCACGTCAGCACCTCCACCCGCAGCCGCTTCCTGTCCGGCCCGCGCGACCGGAGAGTCGCCGCGGATCCATCCATCATCAAGGGTCTTCGTCATTCCGTCGCCACTCCGATGACCGGATTTCGTCGCCATTCCGATGACCGCGACTGAGCGTATGCCCGATCCGTACGCCCCGCTACCCCCGACTCAGCACCACCAACTCGGGCGGGACCGTTCATAGTACGTGGAATACGACAGTCTGCATCATACATACTTCACCATGACGCATCGGCCGGAGCTCTCCAGCTCTCGATCTTTCTCAACGGATCGGCACATGCCGGCCAGGCTACGACGCCGCAGCGCGGCCCGGCGAGGAAATAGCGGGCGCGCCACAGGGAGGAATCTCACTCCACCGGCAAGCCGAACCGCACCTCGAGATCGTCGTCCAGCCGGTATCCGATGCCGTGTACGGTGCGCACCACCGGCCGGTGCTGGCCGAGCTTGATCCGCAGCCGGCGCACGTGCACGTCGACCGTCCGCGAGCCGCCGACCCACTCGTATCCCCACACCTGGCTGAGCAGCTGCTCCCGGCTGAACACCCGGCGCGGGTGCTCGCACAGGAACAGCAGCAAATCGAACTCGCGCCGGGTCAGCTGCACCGGCCGGCCGTCCTGCACCACCATCCGGGATCCCGGGTCGATCCACAGCCAGCTGGCATCCATTTTGGAGGGTATGGCCGTGATCGGAGCCACCGTCACGGTGACGCCATGCACCCGCTCCGCCAGCTCTCGGATGTCCCGCAGTACCCTGGCCGCCTCCTCGGTGACCGCACTGCCGGTGAGGCTGATCTGGATGGTGAAGGCCAGCGGCGCCTCCGGCTCGGCCACGCTGTCCACGGAGGGCCCGGTCCAGAGTGGAGTAACGTGGCGCACCGGCGCGACGGTCACGATCGGCTCCTCTCGCTCGGGAGGCTGCCTTCGACCGCCCAGCCGCAGTGGCCAACGACCGCGAGCAGTCCGACCCCGCCCGACCTGGTCGACATAGCGATCATCGTCAACTCCGTATTGTCGGCTAATTCTATTAGTCAGATAGGAATGCTGCGCGTGGAACCAGCGCAGGTTGCGGGCCATGGGGAGCGGGGAGAGATCAGTGGCGACAGCATGCGCCGGCGTGGCGTCCCAGGCCGATCGCCAGGCGGACGGCGAAGATGCGGTGCGACCACAGCATGGCAACGATTCTTCCAAGGGCGAGCAACGGCCGTCAACGCGCCAACCACGCGAGACCAGTCACACACCAGTCACACCCAGCCGCTTCTGACGAGCATGCGGGCACGGCCAGCGCGGCGCAGCTGTCTCGCATACAGGACATTGGACTCGGTTCAATCGACGCTCTACGATGAGAGCCCTTTAATTATTGATATCGATTACTAGACGGAGGGCACAATGCGTCGCCGTACCACGACCGCGTTGGTGTCCGCCCTGCTGGTGGCGCTCGCCGGCACCGCAGCGGTGCTCGCCGCGCCGCTGGCCCAAGCCGCCGCCGGCTGCCGGGTGGACTACCGGGTGGACCAGTGGCCCGGCGGCTTCGTCGGCTACCTGACCGTCAACGTCGGCGACACCGCGGTGCACGGCTGGACGGTGACCTGGACGTACCCCGCCAGGCAGCGGATCACCTCAGCCTGGCAGGCCCAGGTCGGCCAGTCCGGGATTGCGATCACCGTGCGCAACGAGTCGTACAACGGCGAGGTGCCGGCCGGCGGCTCGGTCCAGTTTGGGGTGCAGGGCACCTTCACCGGGAGCAACCCGGCGCCCGCCGACTTCGCGCTCAACGGCGTGCCGTGCGACGGCACCCCGGGCCCATCTTCGCCGTCCGCGCCGCCGTCCTCGCCGTCCGCGCCATCGTCGTCGCCGTCCACGGGCCCAAGCACGAGCCCACCGCCGGACGGGGCCGGTTGTGGTACGGCCGCCCTCTGCGACGGCTTCGAGAACCAGACCGGTCCGGCACCGTCCGGCGCCTGGAGCGTCAGCTTCCCCGACTGCCAGGGCGCAGGTGCGGCCAGTGTGGACACGGCGGTCGCGCACACCGGCACGCGATCGGTCCGCGTCGACGGAGCGGCCGGCTACTGCAACCACGTCTTCGTCGGCACGGGCACCAGCGCGCTGGGCTCCGTCTGGTACGCCCGGTTCTACGTACGGCACACCACCGCCCTGCCCGCCGCCCATGTCACGCTCTTGGCCATGAACGACGCCAACGACGGGGACCGGGACCTGCGCATGGGTGGCCAGAACGGCGCTCTACAGTGGAATCGCGAGTCCGACGACGCCACCCTTCCGGAGCAGAGCCCGGTCGGGGTGGCGCTGAGCGTGCCGCTGCCCGTCGACCAGTGGACCTGCGTGGAGTTCGCCGTGGACGGTACGGACGGCACGATGCAGACCTGGGTCAACGGCACCGACGTCGCCGGGCTGCACGCGGACGGCGTGCCCACCCCGAACATCGACTCGCAATGGTTACGCCGGGCCGGTTGGCGGCCGTCACTGACCGATCTGCGGCTGGGTTGGGAGAGCTACGGCGAGGGCTCGGACACGCTCTGGTTCGACGACGTGGCGCTCGGCACGTCCCGGATCGGCTGCTGAGGTCGCCCCGCCTCACGCACTGCAGCCCGCCTCACGCGGCGCCGCCTCACGCGGCGCGGCGCAGCCTCGCCTCGGTCGCGCGGCGTAGATCGGCCAGGTCCACTCCGGACTCGAAGAGGATCTTCGCGGCCAGCCCTTCGCCTTCCCGGATCAATCCCAGCAGGATGTGCTCAGTACCGATGTAGTTGTGCTTGAGCCGCAAGGCCTCCCGCAGCGCCAGTTCCAGCACCTTCCGCGCCCGCGGGGTCAGCCTCCCGGCGGAGCGCCGCCGGCGGCCCAGCAGGCCGCGTGCCGGTGGCGCCGGGGGCGGCGGGTCCAGCGCGTCCGGGCCGAACGTCTCCTCCACCCGGGCCAGCACCGCGTCCAGGTCGATCCCGATGGTGCGCAGCGCCGCCGCATCTTCCTCGCTCAGCATGGCCGGCGCCGGGCCGACCAGCCGCTGCACCTCGGCCCGGACCGCCGCCGCATCGACCCCCGCCTCCCGCAGCACGTCGTAGGCGATGCCGGCGTCCTCCGAGAGCATCGCCAGCAGCAGGTGCTCGGTCCCGATGTGCGGGTGACGCAGCTGCCGCCTCTCCTCACGCGCCCGCATCACCACGGTGCGGGCCTGTGTGGTGAACCGCTCCAGCATCATCCCTCCCTGCTCCGCCCGGCGTACTTCTTGTGCACCGCCTGCTTGCTGACCTCCAGCGCATCGGCGATCTCCTGCCAGGACCACCCCTGCCGGCGGGCGTTGGCGACCTGCAGCGCCTCCAGCGCCTCGGCCAGCCGGCGCAGCGCCAGGGCGGCGCGCAGCCCGACCCGGGCGTCCGGCCCGCTCGCCGCCGCGGCCAGCTCCGTCGCATCACTCACGCTGTCAACCATAGTTGACGAGAGCCAGGCCGTCAACATCTGTTGACACGGCTGGTCGCGAAGCCCAGCCGACCAACCCCGGGCCCGGTCCGCGATCGGGACGCCACCGAGCGGTTACGGCTTGCGGGCAACACCGCAGTACACGTCCATCTCCTCCGGCAGCCCCTCGGTCGCGGCTGGCCGCCACCTGGGCGTGCACACCAGGCCCGGTTCGACCAGTTCCAGGCCTTCGAAGAACCCGGCGATCTGCTCCGGGCTGCGGGCGATGTACGGCACTCCGCCGGCGATGCCGAGCTCGGTGGCCTCCTGCCGGGCCTTCGGGTCGACGACGTTGGTGCCGTCGTTGACCACCAGGTAGCTGCCGGGCGCCAGCCCGTCCATCAGCCGCCGCACGGTGGAGCGGGCTTCGGTGAGGTCCACCACGTGGCCGAGGATGCCCAGCATGATCAGGCCGACCGGCCGGGTCAGGTCCAATGTGGCCGACGCGGCGGCGAGGATCTTCTCCGGGTCGCGGACGTCGGCCTCCACGTAGTCGCAGGCGCCGTACGGTCCGCTGGTCAGCAGGGCCCGGGCGTGCGTCAGGACCAGCGGATCGTTGTCGACGTACACGATGCGGCAGGTCGGGTCGACCCGCTGCGCCACCTGGTGGGTGTTGTCCACGGCGGGCAGGCCGGTGCCGACGTCAAGGAACTGCCGGATGCCGGCCTCAGCGGCCAGGAAGGTGACCACGCGGCGCAGGAACGCCCGGGATTCCCGGGCGACCTGGACGATCTGCGGGTACACGCCGATGATCCGCTGGGCCAGCTCGCGGTCGGCGGCGAAGTTGTCCTTGCCGCCGAGGAAGTAGTTCCACACCCGGGCCGAGTGCGGCCGGGTGGTGTCCAACCGGCTGGGCGCTTCGCTCACCGTCGCCATCCCGCGGTCGAGACCAGCGGCGACATGCGGACCACCATCCGCGGGTCGAGCATCAGGTCGCGCATCCGGTCGAGGTCGTGCTCGGTCATGCCCTCTGCGATCAGCTGTTCGCGTAGCTGCGCGGCGCCGCCGGCGAGGAACAGGCAGCCGGCCGACCCGCCCCGCCACGACCGGGCGTGTATCTCGGCGGCGGCGTCGGCCAGGCCGATCTCGTCCATGGCCTCGACCGCCTTGCACGCCCAGCCGGGGTCGACGCCGTGGTTGGCGAACACGGCGGTCAGGCACTGGTAGTAGTAGTCGAACAGGTCCGCGTCGGCCGTCGACGGCGCCCGCATGGCGCGCCCCGGCTGCCACGTCATGTCCATGTCCTCCACCAGCAGCAGCCCGTCCGGCGCCAGCGCGGTGGCCAGACCGCGCAGCACCTCCAGCCGCTGCGGCAGGTGCATGAGGACCAGCCGGGCGTGGATCAGGTCGTACGGCGGCTCCGGGATCGGCTGGCGGGTGATGTCGTGCCGCAGCACCCGCAGCCGGTCCATGGGTGGCATCGGCATCGGGCTCAGGTCCGTGGCGACGACCCGCCCGTCCTGGCCGACCCGGGTGGCCAGCCACGTGGCGATGCTGCCGCCGCCCGCCCCGACCTCCAGGCAGGACAGCCCGGCCAGGCTGGGCAGCAGCCGGCCGATGCGGCCGATGGTGAATTCGTCCAACATCAACGCCAGGTAGGCGTGGTGGTTGACCGCCTGCGGCACGCGGTTCGAGTACACGTACGTGCTCACCGCGCGGCCTCCCCGTAGGCGTGCTCGGCGAAGTCGAAGTCGACCAGCTCGTACACCGACGGCTGCCGGTTGATGACGCCGGCGCCGGAGAGGATCGCCACGGACCGGGCCACCCGGTTCCTGTCGATCTTCCCCGCCCGGCCGGACGAGTACACGTACGGCCGCATCTTGGCCAGCTCGCCGGCCGCGGCCTCGGCGCTGGTGGCGGGCACGGCCTGGTGGAGAACCTGCCCGGCCTCCTGCGGGTGCTCCACCGACCAGACCAGGGCTTCGAGGATCGCGTCGCGGAACCTGCGCACCAGGTCCGGGTTCTCCCGGATCATCTTCGTGGTGGTGACGATCCCGTTGCCGTACAGGTCGGTGATCACGTCCGAGTACGCCAGCGCCCGCGTCTTCTTCCCGCCGGCGGCCTTCTCCACCGTCCCCGACGCGACGACGAACTGGCCGATGCCGTCGACCTTGCCCGCGGCCAGCAGCAGCGGCGTCTCCTGCGCCTGCACGTGCAACCAGGTCACCGACCTGGGGTCGATGCCGGCCAGTCTGGCGTACGCCGGCCACAGCAGCTCCGGGGTGGCCCCGGCCGTGCCACCGACCGTCCTGCCCACCAGATCCCGGGCTGAGGTGATGTGGGACTCCTCCAGGGTCATGATGCTGTTGAGCGTGTTCTGCTGGATCGCGGCCACCGCCCGCACGTTAGGGAACTTGCCGTTGCCCTGCAGAATCCACACGCCGGACAAGTCGTTGACCGTGAACTGCGCCCTGCCCGCCGTCAGCAGGCCCAAGTTCTGGGTGGCGCCCTGCCCCGCCTCTACACTGGCGTCGATGCCGTGCTTGGCGAAGTACCCGCGCTCCTTGGCAACGTAGATGTAGCCCTCCCGGCCGAACGACCCGAACGCGGTCAGCACCGTCACCTTGTCCGGTGCCCGGCTGTCGCGGCGGTCGTCGCCGGCCGAGCATCCGCCGGCCGCCAGCGCCACCGCCGCCAGGCAGGCGGCCAGGCTCCGCCGCCGCACTCCTGTCTTCGTCATGCTTGGACAATGTAGCTACGTAGTGTCCTAGGCACAACCTCACGTCGGAACGTGCCGCCTATAGTGGCCTAATGATCGACTTTGAAACCGAGTTCGACCCGGAGCGCGCCAAGTCCCTGCAGATCGCCAACGAGCTGCGACAGGCCATCGTGAGCGGCCGGCTCCGCGCCGGGGAGCGGGTCCCCGCCGAGCTGCAGCTGATCCAGCAGTACTCGGTCAGCCGCACCACGGTGCGCCGGGCACTGGCCGACCTGCGCAGCGAAGGGCTGGTCGAGGTCCGCACCCCGAAGGGCACCTACGTGGTGGACCGGGAGCCGACGGCGAGCGTGACCCTCAGGTCGGGCGACTCGGCCGTCGCCCGGATGCCCACCCCCGCCGAGCGGCACGCCCACGAGCTGCTCAAGGAGGGCGAGCCGGTGATCGAGATCCACCGCAAGAACGGCAAGGTCGAGATCCACGGCGCGTACCGGGCGCGGCTGGTCGTGGAGTAGTTATGTACCTACAATCGCGCCATGACCGATGTGGTACCCCTCCGCCCAGGTGACGAGGCGCTGGTCCGGATGCCGACCGTGGCCGAGCACCGCGCGCACCACCTCGACCAGGACGAGCCGGTGATCGAGATTCGCCGGCAGGACGGCAGGACCGAGGTCTACGGCGCCCGGCGGGTGACCGTGCTCGCCGACTCCTCCGCCAGCTGACGCGCGATCTTGGGGTTGCCGCAGCGCCCCCTCGGATGCCGCCCGTGGTCACCTCATTCCGGGGAAGCCGAGGTCCACCGACGCGCTGGCGGGCGCTTGCGGCAGGTCCGCGGGCCACCTGGACGTGACCACCTTGGTCCGGGTGTAGAACTGGATGCCCTCCGGTCCGTACATGTGCAGGTCGCCGAAGAGGGAGCCCTTCCACCCGCCGAAGCTGTAGTAGGCCACGGGGACCGGAATCGGCACGTTGACCCCGACCATCCCGCAGACCACCTCGTACTGGAACCTGCGGGCGGCCGCGCCACTCCTGGTGAAGATCGCGACGCCGTTGCCGTACGGATTGCTGTTCACCAACGAGACGGCCTGCTCGTAGGTGTCGACCCGGACCACCGACAGCACCGGGCCGAATATCTCGTCCCGGTACAGCGGGGAACCGGGGTCCACATGGTCCACAAGCGACGGTCCAAGGAAGAAGCCCGGCCGGTCCACCAGGTCCCGGCCGTCCACCACCACATGGGACGACTGCGCCAGGTAGCCCGCGACCCGGTCCCGGTGCTCGCGCGTGATCAATGGCCCCATCTCGGCGTCCGGATCGCTGGCCGGGCCGACCCGCAGCTTGCTCACCCGCTGCGCGATCGCGTCCACCAGCGCATCGCCGACCCCGCCGACCGCCACCACCACGGAGACCGCCATGCACCGCTCGCCGGCCGATCCGTAACCGGCCGAGACCGCGGCGTCGGCCGCCGCGTCCAGGTCCGCATCGGGCAGCACGACCATGTGGTTCTTCGCTCCGCCCAGCGCCTGCACCCGCTTGCCGGCCTTCGTGCCGGTCTGGTAGACGTACCGCGCGACCGGAGTCGACCCCACGAACGACACCGCCTGCACGTCCGGGTCGGCGAGCAGAGCGTCCACCGCGGTGCGGTCGCCCTGCACCACGTTGAACGCGCCGTCCGGCACTCCGGCCTGACGCAGCAGGTCGGCCAGCAGCAGCGACGGCGACGGGTCCTTCTCGCTCGGCTTGAGCACGAAGGTGTTGCCGCACACCAGTGCGTTGCAGAACATCCACATCGGAACCATCGCCGGGAAGTTGAACGGGGTGATCCCGGCCACCACGCCGAGCGGCTGGCGGATCGAGTAGACATCCACCCCGGTCGAGGCCTGCTCGCTGTAGCCCCCCTTGAGCAGGTGCGGAGCTCCGCAAGCGAACTCGGCGTTCTCCAGGCCGCGGGCCACCTCGCCCAGCGCGTCCGGCACGGTCTTGCCGTGCTCGGCGCTGATCAGCCCGGCGATCTCCTTCCGGTTGGCGTCCACCAGCTCGCGGAACCGGAACATCACCTCGGCCCGGCGGGACAGCGAGGTGGCCCGCCAGCGCGGGAACGCCTCGCGCGCCGCGGCTACCGCGGCCCTGACGTCCTCCGTGTCCGCCACCGCCACCGTGGCCTGCTGCTCCCCGGTCGCGGGATCCCAGACCGGCAGCCGGCCGCTCCCCGTGCCGGCCGTCGAGGCGCCGTTGATCCAGTGCGCTATCTCCCGCATCGCCTTCCCTCTCGTCGTCCCCCTTTGCCAAGGAGTACGGTCACGATCGCACCCGAAATGTCCGGAAGACCCCGCGCGGATGCGGGGCGGGCATGGGGCCTGGCGGGCGTACTCCTCACACGCCTCGATCATCTATCTCCGTAGCATCCTGACCGACACAGCAGGAAGCGGACAACAGCCAGGGTGTTACTGGACGTCTCACGGTCGTGACATGCTGCCGCCGCTCATGCCGGTGGGGTGGCCGGCCGTGGCGTCCGCGGAGCCGCGACTTCCGGCGGTCAAACGTCCGTGCCGATAATCGCGTAACCGGTAGAACTGGCTCGGCCAGAGGCGCACACTGAGGGTGTGTTTACCATCGACGCCCGTACGCCCGACCTGGTTCCGGTGCTGTCGCGGGGAAAGCACCGCAACCCGCGCCGGGGCGCCTGCTTCATGGAAATGGCCTCGTACCTGGCCGGCGAGCCGTGGAGCGACCATCCGGCCTGCACCCACCCGCTGCTGGCCGGCCTGGCCCGGCTGGTCAACGACAACAGCAGTGACGCCGCCCGGCAGCGGCTGGCCGTGCTGATCCCCTCGGTGATCGGTCTGACCAGCGACGACCTGCACGTGGACGCGCGGATCGCGCTGCGCTGCGCGACCACCGCGCTGCCGGTGGCCGCGGCCGAACGGCAAAACGTGCTCGCAGTGTCGGTTTACGCCTGCAACCGGATGCTGGCCACGCTCGACGGGCGGCCGGCGGACGAGCTGGAGGAGTCCAGCCGCGAGGCGCTGGCGCAGGTCCCGCACGCGGCCCGCTGGGCGGCGCGGTTCAGCAACGGGTTCGTCACCTCGGCGAAGGCGTTCCGCCGGCAGGCCGCGCCGAGCACCGTGCGGTACGCGGTGGACGGGATCGCCAAGGCATGCATCCCTGATCCGGACACGATGCTGCGCGAGCTGCTCGTCGGCGCCATCAACGACTGCGCGGCGTACTGCAAGCCCGGCAGCGAGGCCGGCGAGCCACGGCCGACGGCCCGGCGGCTGCCCCCGGCGATCCGCCGGTAACCCGCGCCTGCCTGCGGGTCTCCCTCTCGAGCTGCCTGCGGGTCTCCCTCTCGAGCTGCCTGCGGGTCTCCCTTCTCGAATGGCGCACCCGCCGTGGCGGTGCTGACCGTCCCGCACGGTGGGCGTGATCTGCTGCGCCGGTCTATGCACAACCCTTGTGCAAAGAGTCTGTGCATAGCTATTGTGCACGCATGGCCCATCCCGAGATCCGCCTGAACAGCCAGCAGCTGCGGATGCTCGCCCACCCCCTACGATCGCGGCTGCTCACTGCGCTGCGCCTGGAAGGGCCGGCGACCGCGACCCGGCTCGCCGCCAGCCTGGGCACCAACACCGGCGCGACCAGCTACCACCTGCGCCAGCTCGCCGCGGTCGGTCTGGTGGTCGAGCACGAGCAGGCCGGCGGCGGCCGGCAGCGCTGGTGGCGGGCCGCGCAGGCCAGCCACGGTTGGCTGGACAGCGAGGTCGGCGGCGACCCGGACGACCAGGCGGCCGCCGACTGGCTGGCCGACCACTACCTGCGCGAGTTCTTCGCGGCGGCGCAGCACTGGCTCGCCGAACGGCGCGCGTGGCCGGCGGCCTGGCGGGAGGTGCACTTCTCCAGCGACTTCCTGCTGGAGCTGACCCCGCAGCGGCTCAAGCAGCTGGAGGAGGAGCTGCACCAGGTGGTCCTGCGCTACCGCCAGGAGCCGGCGGCGGAGGGCAGCGAGCGGGTGCTCCTGGCAATCTACGGCTTCCCACTGCGGCGCGGCCAACGATGACCATCAACCGCCGTTACCTCGTGCTGCACGGCCTGCGCTGGCTGCCCACCGGCCTGCTCATCCCGATCCTCGCCCTGCTCCCGCTGCAGCGCGGGCTCTCGCTGGGCCAGATTGGCCTGGTCTTCGCGACCCAGGGCCTGGTCGTGCTGTTCCTGGAGCTGCCGACCGGCGGGCTGGCCGACGCTCTCGGCCGGCGGCCGGTGCTCCTGCTCGCCAGCGCGACCGGCCTCGCCGCGCTGATCCTGCTGTTCTTCGCCGATTCGATGGCGCTGTTCGCCGGCGCGTACTTCCTGCAAGGCATCTACCGGGCGCTGGACAGCGGCCCGCTGGAGTCCTGGTACGTCGACGCCGCGCTGGACGCCGACCGCGACGCGGACATCGAGGCCGGCCTGTCCCGCGGCGGTCTGGTCCTCGGTCTCGCCATCGCCGCCGGCGCACTGCTCAGCGGCGGCCTGATCGCGCTGGATCCGCTGCCCGGCGTGGATGCCCTGGCGGTGCCCGTGCTCACGGCGCTCGTTCTGCAGGCCGTTTACTTCGCGGCCCTCGCGGTGCTGCTCATCGAGCGGCGGCCGGCACGTGGGCTCGGCGCGTTGACGAGGTCGATCCGCGCGGTGCCGTCGGTCATCGCCTCAGGCGCCTCGTTGCTGCGCCGCTCGCGGATCCTGCTCGCGCTTGTCGCGGTGGAGCTGTTCTGGGGCTTCGGCATGGTCACCTACGAGACCCTGCTCCCGGTGCGACTGTCTGAAGTGGTGGGTGGCGGCGCGGCCGCCGCGATCATGGGCCCGGCCGGATCGGCCGCCTGGCTGGTCTCCGCGCTCGGTGCCGGACTGGTACCGCGGGCGAGCCGGCGGTTCGGCGTCCCGCTGACCGCCGCCGCGCTGCGCATCCTGCAGGGCACGACGGTGGTCGGGATGGCCCTGCTCGCCGGGCCGGCCGGCGTGCTCGCCGCGTACCTCGCCTGTTACACGATCCACGGCGCGGCCAACCCGCTGCACCAGGCGCTGCTGCACCGTCAGGTGGACGGCCCCTACCGGACCACGGTCCTGTCGATGAACTCGATGATCGCGCAACCGGCCGGCGCGCTCGGTGGGGTGGCGCTCGGCGCGCTCGCCGACGCGACCACCGTGCCGGTCGCCATGCTGGTCGGCGCGGTGGTACTGGCCGCGGCCGCGCCGCTCTACCTGCCGGCGCGGGCGACCGCGCGGCCCGCGGCAGCCGGACCCGTCCCGGCCGGGTCGCGCGGGGCCGCAAGGTCGTCTCGTCCCGGCGGCGGGCGACCATCGGATGCGGTCTCGCAGGTCGGCACACGTACGGCATCGGTAACCGTCTCTGATTGACATCTTGTGCCCGCCCATTGAGTGGTGAGAGCATTGCTCGCAATCATCTGAATCGACCTCAGCGTATGCCTGAAGGGCCGATGTCAAACCAGGTGATTACACGTCAACCAGGACGTGTCCGACAACCCCCACCGGAGGCTCCTGTGAGATCCACGAAGTCCCTGCTCGTCGGCGCGGCCGTGGTCGCGCTGACCGCCACCGCGCTGGTCGCCACGCCGGCGAGCGCGGCACCGGCACCGGCCCCGAAGGTCGCGGACGCGCAGACCGTGCAGGCGCTCGCGACCCGTTTGGGCGACAAGGTCACCGCTGGCACGTACCTCGACCAGGCGACCGGCAAGATGGTCGTCGCCGTCACCGACCAGGCCAGCGCACAGGCCGTACGCTCGGCCGGCGCGGTCGCCAAGATGGTCAGCCGCAGCGCGGCAGACCTGCGGAAGGTCACTGACGGCCTGTACGCATCCGCGCGGCTGCCCGGCACCGCCTGGGCCGTCGACCCGACGACCAACCAGGTCCTGGTCTCAGTGGACGACAGCGTGACCGGCGCGAAGCTGGCCAAGGTGCAGTCGGTCGTCAAGCGCTACGGCGACGCCGTCCGGCTCGAGCACGTGGCCGGTGTATTCCGGCCGTTCATCTCCGGTGGTGACGCCATCTACGGCGGCAACTCCCGCTGCTCGCTCGGCTTCAACGCGCGCAACAGCAGCGGCGAACAGTTCTTCGTCACCGCCGGGCACTGCGGCAACATCGCGTCAACCTGGTACGCCAACGCCAGCCACACCACGGTCTTGGGCACCCGGGTGCTGAGCGTCTTCCCGGGCAGCGGCGACTACGCCGTCTTCCGGTACACCGGAAGCATCTCCCGCCCCGGCAACGTCGACCTGTACAACGGCAGCTTCCAGGACATCACCTCGGCCGCCAACCCGGTGGTGAACCAGACGGTGCGGCGTAGCGGCAGCACCACCGGCGTGCACAGCGGCCGGGTGACCGCGCTGAACCAGACGGTGACCTACCAGGGCGCCGGCACCGTGACCGGCCTGATCCGGACCACGGTCTGCGCCGAGCCCGGTGACAGCGGCGGTTCGCTGTTCTCCACCGGAAGCGTCGCGCTCGGCCTGACCTCCGGGGGCAGCGGGAACTGCCGCTTCGGCGGGACGACCTTCTTCCAGCCCGTCATCGAGGCGCTCAACGCGGCCGGCCTGAGCGTCTACTGATCCGAGTCTGGCGCCATGGCGGGCCGGCGGATCTCGGCCGGCCCGCCGTGGCCCTTCGTCCTTACTGGGCTGCGTTTGCCGTCCAGTATGGACATGTTGGGGGGCGGCGGACCGGCTTCACCATGTGAAAAACGCCATACCGGACCGGGCAACTTTCCCGCGGCCGGTCCCGTACTCCCGGGCGACGGACCGACCGGTCCGGAAGCATTACTGCCCCCCTTGAAGGTGCGGCCGGGGCGGGAGAGGTGAGGCTCCCGCCCCGGCCGGCCAGCGGGACCTGCGCCGGCCTGCCAGGGCACGGCCAGAGGAACCTGACCTCTGCCCTCCAGCGCGAACCCAGACGAACCCGCTCCCCCGGCTTCCGGGGCCTGGCACTGTCCATGTCTGATTTCTTCAAGACGCGGTATGCCGGGATGCGTAGCGTCGGGCGCATGGCACCTACGTTGAACGCGATCGGCCTCGTAGTGGCCGACATGGGCAAGTCACTCGCCTTCTACCGGCGGCTGGGACTCGACATCCCCGAGTCCGCCGACGCCGAACCCCACGTCGAGGTGCAGCTGCCGGGCGGCCTGCGGCTGCTCTTCGACACCGTCGACACGATCCGCTCCTTCGACCAGAGCTGGACCCCGGCGCAGGGCGGCCCGCCAGTGCATCTCGCCTTCCAGTGCGCAAGCCCGGCCGAGGTGGACCAGGTCTTCGCCGATCTGGTGCGGGCCGGGTACGAGGGGCACAAGCAGCCGTGGGACGCCTTCTGGGGCCAGCGGTACGCCATCGTGCACGACCCGGACGGCAACGCCGTCGACCTGTTCGCCACTACCTGATCAGCGCGCTGAGCGGGACGCCGGCCAGGTCCTTCACCTCCCGGGCCAGGTGGGCCTGGTCCGCGTACCCGGCCGCGGCGGCGACGGCGGCGAACGCGGTGCCGGCGCGGGCCAGCTCCAGCGCCCGGACCATCCGCATGATCCGGGCCAGCGTCTTCGGCCCGTAGCCGAAGGCCGCCAGGCTGCGCCGGTACAGCTGACGATCGCTCAGGCCGACCGCGGCGGCGGTGGCCCGGACCGGTTCGCCGGCCCGCAGCCGGGCGGCCACCTCGCTGATCAGCCGGTCCGGCACCGGGCGGCGGGCCGCCGCGATCTCCTCCAGCGCCGCGCCCGGATCCGTCGCCTGGTGCACCCGCTCGGCGAGCCGGCGCACCTCGCCGGCCGGCCAGAGATCGTCCAGTGGAACGCGCTGGTCGCGCAGCTCCCACGCTGGCACGCCGAACACGGCCGGGCCGGTGCCGGGCGGGAACCGCACACCGGCATAGGCGGTGCCCGGCGGGGCCGGCGCCACGTAGGCGGTGGAGTCCGGACCGGCCACCACGAGCCGGTCGCCGTACCACATGAGGTCCATGCACCCGTCGGGCAGGATCCGCTGGACCTGCCCGGCCGCCACCGGCTCCTGGTGCCAGACCACCGCGCCGGGCAGTCGCGAAGCCCGCTCGCCGTACATACGTCGCAATGCTATGCCCAGGGGAACGGGCGTAGATCGGGCCCAACCCATTCGCGCCGGGCCATTGGCGCTGCCAGGGTGCCCGGGCGGTAGTGCCGAAAGATCAGGCGCTTGTCGAGCAGCTGCGGATGGCGCTCGACGAAAGCCTCGAACTGGGTACAGGTCGGGTCGCTCGCCATGTGGTGGGCGACCGCCTCCACCCACGCCCGCGAGACCGTGTGGTGGTACTTCTGCGGCACCTGCTGGTACGCCGTGATCTGCCGCAACCGCTGGCAGACTTTGTCGGTCGCGAGTGGCATGCCGTACTGCTGCACGGCCTGGAACGCCAGCTTGACGTGATCGCGATGGCCGAACCGGTGGCCGGCATGGCGGGTCATCAGATCTCCTCCAGCGCGGCGACGACCGCGCGGAACCCGGCCAACTGCCGGCTGGAGACGCCGGCGAGCGCCTTGCCCTCGATACTCCGGACCGCGTCGTTCACCCGGCCGGCGACCGCTCGGCCGGACCTGGTGAGCGTGATCCGGAACGAGCGGCGGTCGGCGCGATCGAGCTTGCGTACCAGGTAACCGCGCCGCTCCAGCCGGTCCAGCACGCCGGTGAGGGTGGTCGCACGGGTGCCGGTCTCCCGGGCCAGCTCTCGCACGCTCAGCACCCGGCCACCGGCCAGGTTGGCCATGACGTTGATCTCGGACCCGGTCAGCCCCAGGTCGCCCACTGCACTGACCAGTGCCTGCAGGCTGCGGTGGGTGGCGCGGTGCAGGCCGATCAGTACGGAATCGGGTAGCACGGAATCGGATTATACGGTTTGGAACTGATCGGTGGAATCTCTTCGCCCGGATGGCCCATCACGGTGACCTAGCTTCCCTGGCTAACCTTCTGACATGGCCCTCGCGACGCCAGCGGACATGACCGCCTACGCCGGGCGCAAGCGGGAGCTGCTCGGTGCCCTCACCGGCACCGTCCTGGAGATCGGTGCGGGCGCCGGCGCGAACTTCGTCCACTTCGATCGGTCTATCCGATGGATCGGCCTGGAACCGGACCCAAGGTGGCACGACCAACTGGACCGGGCGGCCGCAGCGCACGGCAACGGCAGCGCAGTGATCGGCGGACGGGCGGAACAGATCCCGCTTGCCGACAACACTGTGGACGCTGTCGTCTCGACCATCGTCCTCTGCTCGGTGGCCGACCAGGAGCGTGTCCTCGCCGAGGTGCGCCGGGTGCTGCGGCCGGGCGGGACGTTCGTCTTTTTCGAGCACGTCGCCGCGCCGGGGACCTGGACGCGGCGCCTGCAACGGGTGCGGGCGCTGTGCTACTCGCGTCGCTTCGACGCCGGCTGCGACCCTTCCCGGGAGACCTGGCGCCCGATCGAGGCCGCCGGCTTCCGAAACGTCGACCTGGCTTGGTACGCACGGCGGATCCGCTTTGGCGTCTACAACCGCTACATCGCGGGCCAGGCGATCTGTTGAGACGTCCAAAAAGGGCGGAACTCGGTGAACGCCGGCTCGGTCAGCGCACCGGGGAGGCGGATCGCCATGCAGCGGGTGACATTGTGATCGACGCTCCCGCCGGCAAAGGCTCCGGGCACCGGTGTCCAGCCCAGGTTCCGCTCGTAGTAGCGCACCGCGGTCCGCACAGGCGGCGTCCAGCTGTCATCGAGCACGACCAACCCACCTGGCCGGACGATCTTACGCAGGAAGTACAGGTCCACGAAGACCTCGTGGAACCGATGGCTTCCGTCCACGAACGCCGCGTCTGCGACGAGCCCTTCCGCGACAAGTCGCGGTAGCGCTGCCGAGGAT